>JACCDV010391996.1_pt1 | contig 28110 bp, 26 predicted proteins | sample 7446131 | NCBI WGS metagenome assembly JACCDV01 (sample SAMN15323448, study PRJNA562643) | freshwater metagenome | isolation source: river surface water | place: USA:Blue River Watershed | collected 2017-08-17 | reverse complement strand
CTTAAGAACGTATTTATAGTGGCCTTTCGAGGGTCTGGGAAATCTACCATTATCACCACCTCATATCCGATTTGGGCAATTCTGGGAATGCAGAAAAAGAAATTCGTCTTGATCGTCGCCCAGACCAGAGCGCAGGCGAAACAGCATATGATGAACCTGAAATCCGAACTTGAAAACAATGATCTGCTTAAAAATGACTTAGGTCCTTTTCAGGAAGAAAGTGACGAATGGGGCGCTCATTCGCTGGTCTTCTCAGAACACAATGCCCGAATCTCGATCGCATCAACCGAACAGAGCATCCGAGGATTGAGACATCATCAGCACAGGCCAGATCTGATAATTTGCGACGACTTGGAAGATCTGGCTTCCTGCAAGACATCTGAAAGTCGAGAAAAAACCTACCAATGGTTTACGAGTGAGATATTGCCGCTCGGAGATCTTGATACTAGACTGATAATCGTAGGAAACCTGCTGCATCAGGATTCGCTGCTCATGAGGATAAAGGCGAAAATCGAGGATGGAAACTTCTTAGGTACATTCAGGGAGTATCCGCTCATAAACGAAAAGAAGGAGTGCTTGTGGTCATCTAAATTTTCTTCAAAAACAGAGTTGGAAAATTTCAAATTGAATATCGGAAACGAGGTGGCATGGCAACGCGAGTATCTGCTTAGAATAATTCCGACTGAAGACCAGGTCGTCTATCCAGCATGGGTAAAATATTATGACGAACTTCCAGATCGCAAGGATGAGCTGCATCGATATCGCTACGCTGCTTTGGGTGTCGATCTTGCGATCTCCGAAAAACATGATGCCGACTGCACCGCTATTGTCTCAGCGTGGGTGTATAACTTCGGCAAGGAATTCAGGATATACATCCTGCCTCATCCAGTGAACGAAAGAATGAGTTTTCCTACCGCTTTGTTGAAGATAAAATCCATATCGGACACAATAGAGATTCGCAAAAAAGCGCAAATATATGTCGAGAATGTTGGATATCAATTGTCCGTAGCTCAACAGCTCGAAAAAGAACACTATCCGGCCGAGGGCATATCAGTACATGGGCAAGACAAACGATCACGGCTTGCGCTGACTACTCCTCATATACAGTCAGGGACTATCGTATTTCCCCGAAAGGGGTGCGAGAAGTTGATCCAGCAACTTGTAGGTTTCGGCAGCGAGAAGCATGACGATCTTGTAGATGCGTTCAGCTTATTGATTGGACAGATATTGTCCAAGACAAATACAAGATCTGGAGGAGAGATCATTCTTGGCGGAAGCATCTTCGGGAAGGATCTGTGGGGCGATACAGACAATCTTTGGAATATGCGATTCTAGGTTATCCCACAACCCCATACCCTATATACAGAGCCATTACGCAGTATTGACTAAATGCATATTTAATGCTAGTATGTATTCGTACTGCACCTTACATAATATTGCATGAGACTAGCTTTTTGAGCCTTAAATTTAAGACATAAAAAGCTAGTCTCATGCAGGGACAAGACGTAATATACAGGGACCGTAACCCACATCTAGTCGCTTGGAGATAACTTCAAAAAGCTAACAGAAAGGAAACACGACAATGAAATGGACAGAAATACCCGCAGGTCAAGTCAACGGAGCATTCCAACGGCTCATGACCGCATTCGGCGAGAACGCCGATGCAATCGTCAACAGAATCAACACCGATGAAGCAGTCGCCCCTCGCGTAGCGACACTGTGCTATCGGGGCGGACACGAACCCTCGTCGTCACAATCCAAGGCATGTGAGATCATGGGCAAGAACTTCTTCGGCATCGAAGAGGCAGAAAAGCACTTCGGTCTTACTCCCTCGAAACGACAGCTCGCCTACATGGCAGAAATCCCGTTCTCCGAAGAGACTCTGCAGGGGTGCAAAGACACACACGTCCTCGTCGCCTACATTCCAACCTCAATTGTCAGTGTTCGCGCAAAAACGGCAGGCGCCAAGCTTCCGCCGAATCATCGCATGTTCTACGGACAGGATTGGTATGACAAAAACGATGTCGGCAACGGCGTAAGTGCTCTCGAATGGCACCTCGTCCGCAAGACCTCGGTTCCCGATTCGAAGTCGAAGACGTGGCAAGACCAAAAGAGCCTTGTCGATTCCACCAAAATCGATGAAGTTCCTGAGGCCAATGTCATGGTTTATGCCATCATCGGGCACTTCCTGAGTACCGGCGAACGCCTGTTCGAGAAAGAGTATGTGCGTACCAGCACTCTCGACTCGGACGGTCGCCACGTCGTCGTCGGCAGCTTCGATTCCGTGGGTCTCCTTGTCAACGGCTGGGACGACGACCGCCGCAGTGACGACATCGGCGTGGCGTCCAGCAGGAAGACCGAGGCCTGATCCCTCGATCCCTTGTCCCTCTTGAATACTTGAGCCTCCGCGAAATTTTTTTGCGGAGGCTCTTTCATTTTTATATTTTTAAGGCTAAGATGTGAATATCTTGCTAATGTAGCTTGGATCACGGTTCAAGTTCGCGAGATATCTCACCTAGAGATATCGCCAGAGTGCCAGTGGTTTATGGATCACGGTAGAGTGCGGTTAGGGATAGAGAGAACTTCTTGCTCGTTTCTCGTGGAGGTGTTTCAAAACTGCTCCTGAATTAAATTCAGAGACGGGAGGATATAGACCTGAAAAGGTAGTAAACCTAGAGTCTCGGTGACATAGATGGGAACGGGCAATATCTCGACTCGGACGGTAACCACGTCAACGTCGGCAACTTCGATTCCAAGGGTCTCAATGTCAACAACTGGAACGACGACAACCGCAATGACAACATCGGCGTGGCGTCCAGCAGGCAGTCATAACTCTGTCTAAAGAAACTCCCACTTTTATTGGTGGGAGTTTCTACTAACGCTCTTTCGTTGATTTTATCCAACCCCCAAGCATTCTTCCTATCTCATCTAAGTTGGCTTCGATAATGATGTACTTCTTGGCATCAATTGCCTTGATATCTTTCATCAATCGAACACAGACTCTTAAAAAATTCAATTTCACACTTGTTTTTTCAAGCGTCGGGAGTTTGTCTGATTTTGTCTGCTGGCTTGCGAACAATATTCCCTCCAGAACTTCGATAAGTACACTTTCGCACTTTTGCCAGAGAGTATATCTGTCTTGTTTGGGTACTGATAGTCTAAGGCTGTAAAAATCCTTGTACATATCGTAAATTTTTTTAAATATTGGTATGTCTAATTCGTTCATAAATGAAATTCTATAAAGATTTATATTGGTTAATAATTTCTCCCAAGACGTTATTCCGTGCGTGGGAGATATTCAAATCCGACAAGCGGAACAAGCTCGATGTTGCTGAATTTGAACTGAATCTTGAGCAAAACATTTTTGATTTGTACAGAAGCCTGAAGAGCGAGACGTACAAGCATGGGCCATACAGAGGATTTTGGATTCATGACCCTAAACTTCGTAGGATCCATAAGGCGACCGTGCGAGACAGGGTTCTTCATCATGCAATATTTAGTATATTGAATCAGATATACGAGCCGACATTTATCAGTGATTCGTACTCTTGCAGAATTAACAAAGGAACGCATAAAGGCATGAAAAGAGTTGCAGACATGATTCGAGCTGTAAGTAAGAACAATACTCATCAATGCTACGCTCTGAAATGCGATATAAAAAAGTTTTTTGATTCCATTGACCATGTTACGATCATTGCTATTCTGAATGAGAAGATAAAAGATGAAAAAGTTAGAGGGCTTCTTCGGGAGATAATAGGCAGTTTTGAAGCAAGCCGAACGAATCTTTTTGAACCAAAAGGGGTGCCAATAGGCAATCTGACATCTCAAATATTCGCTAATATTTATATGGATAGGTTTGATCAGTTTATTAAACATAAATTGAAAGTTAAAAATTATGCACGTTATACCGATGATTTTGTGATCGTGTCAGACGATAAGACATATCTCGAGAATCTGCTTCTTCCAATACGTGAGTTTCTAAAGACAGAACTTCATCTTGAGTTGCATCCGAAGAAAGTGATTCTGAAAAAGCATAATCAAGGCATAGATTTTCTTGGATATGTAATACTGCCACACCATATAAAAATTCGTACTAAGACGAAAAGAAAAATACCAAAGAAACTTCGTCAGAGTGTTATGCTTTATAAAAATGGTGAAGTAAGCGAGATTTCTTTAAAATCTTCACTATCTTCCTATCTTGGTGTTTTGTCACATGCAGATGCATATGAGATGAGTAAGGATATACGCAATATGTTTTGGTTTTGGATGAAAGAATGATAAATACCACACATAAACGGCGATACAGATCATATTTGGGATATGCGTTCTAAATTACTGCACAATTCTACATTCCCTCACGATGACATTCATAAGCTTGCCAGAGACTCTTCCTTGGAGAGTAATCGACTTGCCTTTTGTTATGCCCGCAAGTTCTGCTTCCTGTTCTTTGGTGAACATGCATTGTACCGATTCGATGCCGTACTGTTCTCCGCTCGAAAGTGTAATATAAGGAGTATCCATAATATCCTTTGCGATATTGCTTACGATTCCCTTGACTTCGATCAGCTTGCCCTTGTACATCGCATCAGCGGAGACTTCGTTGGCCTTGTAGTCTGCAATTATTTTAGGAGCCGTAACTTGGATCGCCTGTTCTGCTTGAACCGCAGTCTTGGTCGAATCACTTCCTACCGCATTAGAAGAACTAGGTCCATTAACATTCGCACCGATTACTCCAAATAGAACTAAGACTGCAAGAATCTTCACTCCTTTCGATAAGCGCATGTGAGTCTGAGCCTCGATCCATCTGCTCACAGGTGGAATCAGGATAATAGCGATGATGATGTATAAAGTTCCAACGAGTGGTTTTGACGAAATCGTACCGAGTGCCGCAAGTGCTGCGCCGATACCGACTAGCCATCCGATAATTGATCCGAGAGTTATGTTTTTAGCCTTAACCTCAGAAGGCTGATTTGTATTATTCATAAAACTTTAGCGGTTTTGTTTTGCTTTTATGATTGTAAAAGCCGATGAGGAGATAGCAAAAATCTCCCCGCCAGTTGCGATTGAACCTTTCGGCCTAACCCGTACCCGTTTCCAGATACGACCGCTAAAGTGACTCCTGACGAGGAGGTTTTTACACTTTAGCGGATTTTGGCCATGCCTAGGGTTTTGAGTCACTAGGGTTAGGTCAGCAATATTAAGTTGTTAATGCTCATAATAGCCCAATCTGGGCTATTAATCCATATCATATCGCTGAAAGGCTTCCTTGCTAAGGCCTCACACGACCATGCTACGTTTCCGTTGTTCTGCATAGCTATGAACTACCAACTGGTCTGTCATTAATGTATATATGGAGACGAATGTAATTGGTAAAATTCATAGCAATATATCCATAACAGAAACGAGGATAAAGTACTGTCTATATGCCCGCAAATCAACCGAATCAGACGAACAGCAGGCATTGTCCATCGATTCTCAGATAAAGGAAATGACGGCGATTGCGGATAGGCTGAAATTGAATATCGTAAGCACAAAGAGAGAATCTCACTCGGCAAAAGAATCAGGGCAACGGCCGGTCTTCAAAGAGCTACTTAGTGAAATTTCAAAAGGTGTATATAACGGAATTCTCACATGGGCGCCTGACAGACTTTCAAGAAATGCGGGCGATCTTGGTACTGTTGTTGACCTCATGGATCAAAGAAAGCTCATACACATACAAACGTACGGGCAAACTTTCTCGAACTCGCCAAATGAAAAATTCCTTTTGATGATTCTGTGTTCTCAGGCAAAACTTGAGAACGATAACAAGAGCATCAATGTGAAGCGAGGCTTGCGGGCGAGGGTCGAAATGGGATTGTGGCCATGCAAGCCTCCGACTGGATACACGAAGTACAAAAGAATGGATCAGAAGTGCGAATCAGTCATCGATCCTGACCGTGCGCCGATCATAAAGCAGATGTTCGAGAAAATCGCCTATGATGGCTGGAGCGGTCGCAAGGTATACCAATGGCTCAAGCATGACATCAATTTCAGGACTGAGAACAACATACATCTGAGCCTTGGAAATCTATATCGCATTTTTCAAAATCATTTCTACTACGGCAGATTCGAGTTTCCGAAAGAATCTGGCAACTGGTATAACGGATCGCATAAGCCGATCATTACCAAAGAACTCTTCGATCTTGTTCAGGAAAAGATAAAGAGCCAGACATTGGAGCCGAGGTCGTCCCAAAAAGAATTCGCATTTACAAAGATTATGACCTGCGGACTATGCGGATCAGGTATTACCGCAGACGAGAAATTCAAGCATCAGAAGAGTGGAAATGTGAATCGGTATGTCTACTACAAATGCACGAGAACGAGGGATCAGGATTGTCCATGCGGTTTTATAAACGAAGAAGATCTCGTGGTTCAACTTCAAGGCCTGATGGACGACCTTGAAATACAAACCGTACCCATGAGGGAAAAGATAACGGCTGAAGTCCAGCGATTCAAGAAGTTTGAGCAGATGATACTCGGCACTAAGACAGCCGTAGCAGTGAAAGACATCGATATCCGCAACTATGCAAAGTTCATATTAATTGAGGGATCAATGGACGAAAAGCGGGAGTTTTTGAGATGTCTGAAAAGTGATATAATATTAGACAATAAGAGGGTGTCCCTTAGGATAAGCTAGATGTTGATCTATAAAAAATCTAGAGACCTCTCTCATAATAGAATTTGGTTTTATATTCGTATATAATCAAGTGATGCAAGCAGACAAAAAAGTGGTAACCATCATCAGTATTGTAACCGTCATTCTGGTCGTTGGAATATTTGTATGGGGAAACCAGATTGAAAAACGTGATCAGCAGACAATAGAACAAAGCAAGGGCGGCGCATCGCAAACGCTTGCACAATATACTGCAACTGAGGTATCTACTCACAACAATACAGCAAGTTGCTGGACGATTATCGACGGGTTCATATATGATCTAACTCAATTTATCGGTCGTCATCCTGGGGGCGCAAAAGCGATATTGAGCGTATGTGGCGTCGACGGCACTGCGACTTTCAAAAACACACACCATAGTAGCACCAGAAAAATGGCAGAACTTCAGAAGTATCTCGTCGGTGTTTTGAAGGAGTAGCTAAATGGGAATCTTGCACTCATCGAAGCAGTGGGCTTTTCTGTTGATTTTATATATAGATTCTTGGCCAATCTGCGTGCTTGATACGGCGTGCAATGAACTTAGTATTTGCAAATGATGCGTTACTGTAGGCTGTGTCAACTTTAGCTTCTTTGCCAAGCCTGTAACAGTTATGCCTCCTGGAGATTTGCCTAGTATGCAGATGAGCTTATATCTGCTTCGCACCCCCACCGCTTTGAAACAATCAGGGCAGAGTTCTGTCTCGGAGGTTGATTTTTTATCAATCCATGTAGGAATCGGGTATGTTGTAGCTTGGTTTTTTTGACGCATGTATTTTTTTGTTTCTTAGTGGCTATTTTTGGACTTTAGTATATACATAGACGACTATCTATGTATATAATGTATAGACACGTATCGATGTTACATATGTATTATACACAAACATTCAAGAAAATATATGAATATAATAAAGCGAGACGGATCAATCCAGGAATTCAATATCGACAAAATCATAGCTGCTGTGTATAAGGCAATGCTTGCCGTACATCATGGGTCGTTAGAAGATGCTCGTGACATCGCCAGTAAGGTCAAATCTTCTATCGAACAATCCTTTATTAATGATGGGAGCCCAACGGTTGAGCAGATTCAGGATTTCGTGGAAGAAGAATTGATGAAAAGCGACTTTCATGATGTCGCCAAATCATACATTCTTTATCGCGGACAGCACGCCCAGCTCAGAAAAAGAGACATATTTTCTAGGCGTATCAATATCAAGCCTGTAGATTATCCAGAATTGTTAGAGTATGTGGATGCAATTAGGCATTCATATTGGATCCATACGGAATTTAATTTTACGAGCGACATTCAAGACTTCAAAATCAATATTACGGACACTGAGCGGAATGCGATCAAGAATGCGATGCTGGCTATTGCCCAAATTGAAGTCAGTGTTAAGACTTTCTGGGGCGATGTGTATAAGAAACTGCCGAAGCCGGAGATCGGATCTGTAGGCTATACGTTTGCCGAAAGTGAGGTTAGGCATCAGGATGCATACTCCCATCTTCTTGAGATCTTGGGAATCAATGAGGAGTTTAAGCGTATCAAAGATATCCCAGCCATACTCAATAGAATTGAGTATTTGGAAAAATCAATCAGAAATGCACGAAGCGATGATAATCGGGAATATGCGCAATCCATCCTCTTGTTCTCATTATTTATCGAGCATGTTTCATTATTCTCTCAGTTTCTGATAATAATGTCTTTTAATAAGCATAAGAATGTATTCAAAGGGATATCTAATGCAGTCGAGGCTACATCCAAAGAGGAGCAGATACATGGACTATTCGGCATCGATCTGATCAATATCATAAAAAACGAACACCCTGAATGGTTTGATGATCACTATAAGCAATCGATCATCGATGCCTGTCAAAATGCATATGATGCAGAAGAAAAGATTATAGACTGGATTTTTGAAGCTGGAGAACTGGATTTCTTGCCTAAGCTCGTGATAAAGGAGTTTATAAAGAATAGGTTCAATAATTCTCTGGCAAGCATCGGCTTGCCTCGAATCTTTGATATTGATGCTGATATATTGAAAGAAACTGATTGGTTTGATGATGAGATAATTGGCACTAAACATGGAGATTTCTTTGTCAAACGATCGATTAATTACAACAAGAGAAGCAAAAGCATTACTAGCAGCGATTTATTTTAATTTTTTACACAATACATAACATATATGAAATGGCTCAATGAACACAGCAGACAGTTTTTATCAAAAGGATACCTGGTCCCCGGACAGACAGTTGAGGAGAGGATTCGCATTATAGCCGATCGAGCCGAGGATCTCCTGCATAATCCTGGCTTTGCTGACAAGTTTTATGGATATATGTCCAAGGGCTATTTTTCCCTAGCCTCCCCCGTATGGTCAAATTTCGGCCTTAAAAGAGGCTTGCCAATCAGTTGTTTCAGTTCTTATGTCGGTGACAGCATGGCGGAGATATTATTTACCCAAGCCGAGGTTGGAATGATGAGTAAATATGGGGGCGGTACGGCTGGATACTTTGGAGACCTTCGTCCTCGCGGAGCGCCTATCAAAGATAATGGCGTTTCTTCTGGCGCAGTGCATTTTATGAATCTATTTGAGTCTCTGGTTAACGTGGTAAGTCAAGGCTCTGTCCGCAAGGGCCATTTTGCGCCATATTTGCCAGTTAGTCATAAGGATATTATGGAATTCTTGGACATAGGTACAGAAGGAAATTCAATTCAGGAATTGACGTATGCAGTAACGGTTGATGATGTGTGGATGGATGAGATGATACAAGGTGATGAGGAGAAGAGGGCCATCTGGGCAAAAGTCTTGCAGAGAAGGGGGCAGATGGGATATCCATATATTTTATTTTCTGACACAGTCAATAGGAATACAGTCGATGTATATAAAGACAAGGGCCTGAAAATAAATGCCAGCAATTTATGCAGCGAAGTGCTGCTTCCGTCCGATGAAAAATGGTCAGCTGTATGTGATTTGGCATCTATGAATATTCTGTATTTTGATGAATGGAAAGACACTGACGCTGTTGAAACGTTAACGTACTTTCTAGATGCGGTCATGACAGAATTCATAGAAAAATTGGAGTCTTTGCAAGAGTCAGATGATCCCTCAGATAAACAAGCTTTTTTGTTCATGGAAAGAGCCCATAATTTTGCAGTCACCAACCGAGCGCTGGGTGTAGGTGCGCTCGGTTGGCATTCATATCTACAGAGCAAGATGTTGTCTTTTGATAGCATTGAAGCCAGCAGATTGAACAAGATCATATTTGAGACAATACGGGATAAGGCATATGCAGCCTCAGCACTTTTGGCAACAGAGTACGGTGAGCCAGACATCCTGAAAGGATATGGCAGGCGCAATACAACATTATGCGCCGTGGCACCCACAACATCGTCTGCTTTTATCTTGGGTCAGGTATCCCAAAGCATCGAGCCTATCTGGTCAAATTGCTATGTGAAGGATATAGACAAGATGAAGATAACCATTAAAAACCCAATCCTTGAATCAGTGCTCATTGCCAAAAACAGAAACGACAAGGCTGTATGGGATAGCATAAGAGATCGTGATGGATCCGTGCAACATTTAGATTTCTTGTCTGAGGAGGAGAAAGGAGTGTTTAAGACATTTGCGGAGATAGATCAGAATGCAATCATTGAGCAGGCCGCTGACAGGCAGGTGTATATCGATCAGGGCCAGTCTCTTAACCTTATGATTAATCCAAGTTTGCCCACAAAAGAAATAAATAATTTCTACATCAGGGCATGGAAATTAGGCATAAAGACTTTGTATTACCAGCACAGCATCAATGCTGCACAGGAATTGAGCAGAAAAAAAATATGTATAAATTGTCAAGCATAATATAAAATTATATGAACAATCCTATTGAAATCCCTGATAATGTCATGGAAATCATATTGCATGCAGATGGCAAGGCTTTGGCAACGACAGGAGAATCAGGTGTCAATGTCGTGCCTGTCTCTTCAATCAGGATTTCTGATAATCAGATATGGCTTATCAATTATTTTATGAACAAGACATATCAAAATATCGTTAAAAATCCAAACGTAGCACTTGCATGTTGGAAAGGGTTGGAAGGATATCAGATCAAGGGCAAGTCTTGTATACATACAAAAGGATTATTATTTGATGCAGCGCGTGCATGGATCGCTGAAATCTTGCCAAACCGAATTGTTAAAGGTTTGATTATCATTTCTCCTCAAGAAATATATGATGTTTCGGCATCAGCTGAAAGAGCAGGACATAAGATGGTATAATATAAAAAATGTTTAAAAAAACCATATCATTCTTCAATAAACTAGACGATAAGATAAGATCTCGTCTGAGCGACAGGCCAGTCCTGTATGCCGTCATCGCCGCTATTGGCATTGTGTTGTTATGGAGAGGCATCTGGATGATCGCTGATGACATGGGTGTGAGCGGATGGGCGTCTGTAATTGTCGGAGCGGTTCTGCTGCTCATTACAGGCGTATTTGTATCGGCATTTATCGGCAACAGGGTCTTGCTTGCTGGCCTGCGAGACCAAAAGAAGATGTCACAGCAAGAGAAGAAGTGCATGGAATTGGACCTTCAGCATGAGCACGAGGCTATAGATAATATCAGTGAGTCACTGGAGGGCATCAAAGAAGACATAGACGAGATGAAACAAAAACTTAATCAATAACATATATGCTCACATCAAATCTAGGCACAGGTCTCAAAGGCTGCATACAAGGAGAAGTGTATTCTGATTCAAAAACATTAGAAAAATATAGCAGAGATGCTTCCTTGCTCATGGTAAGGCCAGAGGTTGTCGTACATCCGAAAAACGCGGATGATGTAAAACGCATCGTATCGTATGTTCTTGAGCATAAGAAAGCCAATCCCGCTCTTTCTATAACAGGGCGTTCTGCCGGAACTGATATGGGCGGGGGCCCTCTTAATGAATCTATTATTTTGGATTTTACAACCCATTTTAAATTCGAGAAGGTAGATATTGAAAACCTGACAGCGATCGTTGAGCCCGGTGTATTTTATCGAGACTTTGAGGTTGATACGCTACCTAAACACATATCGTTACCTGTGTATCCAGCTTCAAAGCAACTGGCAGCATTGGGCGGAATGATCATGAATAATGCGGCTGGAGAAAAGACGCTCAGGTATGGCCAGGTGAGAGAATTTGTCGATAGCGTATCGATGGTCCTTTCCGACGGCAATGAGTATACGTTTGGAAAACTGAATAAATCTGAGTTGTCAGAAAAAATAGCCCAACAAGATTTTGAAGGAGAAATATATCGAAACATGTTTGATCTTGTTTCTAAAAATGATGCTGTTATTAAAAACGCTCAGCCTAAAACATCTAAAAATTCTGCTGGCTATGCATTGTGGCATGTATGGGATAAAGAAAAAGAAACTTTCGATCTTTCAAAATTATTTGTAGGATCCCAAGGCACTCTCGGATTGCTTACAAAGGCCAATATAAGATTAATAAAAGATCCTCAGCATAAAAAACTAATAACCTTGTTTTTTAAAAGCTGGGATGATCTTCCGCATGTGGTAAATGCGATACTGCCACTTGGTCCTGAAAGCATGGAGGCATTTGATTCGACCACCTTGAAGTTGGGAATACGATTTATGCCTGAAATAGCCAAGAAAGTCGGTGAGGGCTTGCTAAGATTCGCTTCGCGGTTCATTCCAGAGTTTTTTATCGGTGTGAAAATGCTAGGTCTACCAAAGCTGGTCGTCTTGGTTGAGCTGGCTGAGGAAAGTGCGGAGGTATTGGATAAAAAAGTGGTGGACATGCAAGGTATCTTAAAAAGATTTCCCGTACACGTCCGTCTGCCCAAAGATGGTCTTGATTCTGAGAAGTACTGGATAATGAGAAGGGAGAGCTTTTCACTTCTTCGAAGTCATGTTCATGGCAAGCAGACAGCTCCTTTTATAGATGATTTTGCCATAAATCCAGACAAGATGCCGGAGTTTTTACCGAAGTTGCTGAAGATATTAAAAGATAACGGCATCAAGGCAAATATTGCAGGGCATGCTGGCAATGGCAATTACCATATTATTCCTCTGATGGATCTCACGAAAGAATCAGAAAGGGCGAAGATCGTGCCTGTTTCGAAGAAGGTGTATGAATTGATCATACAGTACGGTGGCACGATTACTGCTGAGCACAATGATGGTATTATTAGAACGCCGTTTATCGAGCAAATGTTCGGGCATGAGGTATATGGGTTATTTATAAAAACTAAGCAGATCTTTGATCCTCAAAATATATTCAACCCCGGGAAAAAAGTTGAAGGAACCATCGAATATATGGAGTCACACATTGCAAAATAAATAATATTTAAAATAAAAAACATGTTAAAATTCTTAATTTTAGAAGCACTTACTTCCCTAGTCGCAACCATCGCTTTGATTATTTTGTTCATTCATCTCTGGAAGAATAAAATCATTCATGGAATTTTTAAAAAGAAAGGAATTTACTTGCCTTTGATACTGGTAATTATCGCGACTGGCGGGTGGTATCTGTCCAATCGAACATATGCTCCACAATTCGCCATGCCGATGTGGATGCATTCACATGCGCCAGGCGGAGTTTCATCTGCCATACCGTTCGGCAAAATCCTACAGTTTTTTAGAGAGGAGAACAAGTTTGAAAGAGTTGCTGATATTGGCGCTGATTTCGAAAATATTCCTGCCGTGCCGCAAGCTCCCGATGCTGACGGCATCGTGCGAGTGGCACTTACTGCTCAAGAGGTTATATCTGAAATATCTCCTGGTATTTACTTCAACTATTGGACATTCAATAAGCAGGTTCCTGGTCCATTCTTGCGAATAAAAGAAGGAGATACGGTTGAGCTTTCTATCACCAATCATCCATCAAGCCTGCACCATCACAATATCGATCTGCATGCCGTAACTGGACCTGGCGGAGGTTCATCTGTGACCAGCGTGGATCCTGGCGAGACTGCGGTACTCCGATTCAAAGCATTGAATCCTGGACTATACATTTATCATTGCGCTATGCCGAATGTGAGTACTCATAACTCTCACGGACAATATGGATTGATATTGGTTGAGCCAAAAGAGGGCCTATCAAAAGTGGATAAAGAATTTTACGTTGTTCAGGGAGAATTGTATACCATGGGAGATCTGGGCAAGAAAGGACTGGTTCCATTTGATTCCCAAGCTCTGTTGGACGGCAATCCAAACTATGTATTATTTAATGGCAAGGTAGAACAGTCTCCGCGATTGAAGGCGAAAGTTGGAGATAGGGTGAGAATATTTGCGGGCAATGGCGGAGTCAATCTGATATCATCATTCCATGTGATTGGTGAGATATTCGATACGGTGTACCCCGAAGCCGCCATGGGAAAGGGGTCGTCAATATTCAAGAATGTTCAAACTACCGTCGTGCCTGCAGGCGGTGCGTCAATCGTAGAGTTCACAGTCGATGTGCCCGGAAAATATCTGCTTGTCGATCATGCCCTGGCTCGCATGAATAAAGGTGCTTGGGCGACTTTGGAAGTTGAAGGCGAAAAGCAATCAGATATTTACACGTCAGTTGAAACAGATGAGTCCAGATAAGATCAAGACTTAAAATCGGTAGATCATTGACTCTAATTTGCACTAGTACTGAAATAGCCCTTACAAAGGGCTATTTCAGTACGCTTCTCGTGCTAGCTGTTGATGGTGACCCTACGGGGAATCGAACCCCGCTTTGAGCCTTGAGAAGGCTCCGTCCTAACCGATAGACGATAGGGCCAAGTGCCATCAGTCTGCCATATTTGAAGCTAAAAATAAAGCCCTATCACCTATCCGGTACCAAACTAAAATTATTTATCAAGAATTTCGTCAATTCGATGAACGGCTTTGCCAAAGTCTCCGATGCAAAGCTCACTCCACGGGGATTGACCGTGTATATAAATACTAAGAACCGCGGATTATTTGCCGGCAAGAATCCTATGAATGAATGCTGGAATCTATCCTCTGAATATTTTCCGGCATTGTCGACGATCTGAGCCGTACCGGTCTTTGCAGCCACAGCGTATCGCGGATTCTTGGCCTCACCATCGAGGAGCGAATGATCGACATTGTATACCATCATATCTGTCACTGCTTTGGCAGTCTCCGGCTTTATAACCTGCTCACCTTTTTCTACTTTGATCTCATTGCTATAGCCGAGACGATAATTCACTTTTTTGACAATCCGAGGTTTTACAAGCTGACCACCATTTGCAATTGCTGTATAGGCTCGGATGAATTCAATCGGTGTCATGGCAATTCCCTGTCCGAATGAAGCGGTAGCGAATTCGATATCACGATTACTATCTAGATTCGATATGAGGCCTGTTCGTTCATACGGTAGGTCAATACCTGTCTTTTCTCCAAATCCAAATTTCTTGAAATATTCACGCATAGCATCATTACCAACCTTTTGAGCAACGTGGATGAAGCCTGTATTCAATGATTTTGAAAGAGCGTATTGCAATGTGATGTCCCCGCGACCTTTTTTATCAAAGTTATACATCGTCTTATTATTGAGAGTCACCGATCCTTTATCATTATAGACAGTATTGGCATTGACCAGACCTTTGTCGATACCTACGGCCATAGTGAGAGGCTTCATGACTGACCCCATCTCATATACATCCTGAACAAGACTATTCTTCAAAACACCAACATCCTTTAGATCTCGCAAATTATTAGGATCGAATGTAGGAGCAAGAGCCATGGCGATAATATCACCAGTCTTCGGATCCATCACTATTGCTCCTGTTTTTTCAGAGGAATAGGCTCTGCCAATCTGCTCTAACATCTTCTCAATATATTGCTGGGTATCAGGATCAATTGTGGTTACAATATCTCCCTCTAGTTTTTCCTGTTCGAATGCGGTCTTTTTTATATTAGAAAACATCTCAGCAAAGAAATTGACATAGACATTATCATTATTTCTATTCAAGGTAGAATCAAAAGCTTTTTCCAGTCCATATTGTGCAACCAAGTTATCCCCCTCAAACCCCAAAATTCCTAGTACATGAGACGCCATCTGCCCACCTGGATAGTATCGCCATTTGTCTTTGTACATAGTGACACCAGGAATCTTGAGAGCGGCGATTTTCTCGCCAACTGATTCATCTACCTTCTTCCTGATCTCTTCATAGGTATCATTCTCCTTTGTGGCGCGAGTTATAAAGTCTGTATACTGCAATTCCGGTTGTCCCTCGGCCTTCAGAACTTCATTGATCTTTGCATATGCAAACTCCGCACCATTAGGTCCGGCCTGTTTGATGAGTTTTGGATTGACGGAAAGTATAAAGCCAGTTTTGACCGTGGCCGCGGAGATGGGCGTACCGTCTTTTTGAGTAAAATAGATATTTCCTCTATTAAAAATATGCCCGCTCGGGCGCTGATATTGGCGATCAGCTCTTTCTGCGAATACATCACCCTGAATAATTTGCACTGTATAAAGCTTTACGATTAGCAGTGCAGCGACGAGTAGGATGAGAACAGATATTAAGGTTATTCTATTTTTTGAGACTTGCGTTTGCGAATTGGCTGACATGATGTCTATGCATTCTAGCAGAAATTACCTCACCGCAACATTCGTAGCTGGCACCGCCCTCGTCACGAACAATGTTTTATTTTTTGCAGCAATAAACCCACGCTCATATGCATAGTCCATTGTGATCTCTCCTTTTGCTTTAATATATTCAAATTCAGTCTCGCCAAGTTTTGATCCGAGGGCCACAATCTCCTGTTCGGCATGCTCTTTTGCCACAGCATTGAGGACTGCTTTATTTACGATGATGACATATGAGGCTGACAGCAAGACTCCAAAAATGGCTAGGCAAATGAAAATCGCCTTGGAGAATCTGTCTATTTTACTCATGGCTAACTGTGTCTTTGTCATATGTTTTTATTGATTTTGTACTGTTTAAATTTTTTTTATGATTCTGAGCTTGGCACTTCGTGACCTAGGGTTGTTTCGCAACTCGTCCTCGCTAGGGACAATCGGTTTCTTGGTCAATTCTTGGGCCAGTCCATCTTTCACCCATTGTTTTGTGATTTGTTTTGCAATTCGATCCTCGAGGCTGTGGTATGAAATTACCTCGAGGATACCACCTGGTTTTAGCAATTTGATGGCTTTCCCTAGTGCTATTCGGAGATGTTCCAGCTCATTGTTTACTGCTATGCGCAATGCTTGGAATGTCTTTGTAGCAGGATGGGTTTTTGATGGCTTGCCATAGCGCTTGCCGAATTTCTGATCAATGAGGTCAGCCAGAGTTTTACTTCTCTCTATCGGACCAAATTTTTCTCGATAATCGACGATCGCTCTAGCAATTTTTCGCGCATCCTTATCTTCGCTATATGCATAGATGACATTAGCTATGTCTTCTGCATCCCAATCGTTGACTATATCCTTTGCAGTGAAGTGATATCGATCAACTGGGCCGAAAGTCATATGCAATGGCTCATCTTTGCGGAATGTGAACCCCTTATCAGAACCAATGAGATCATAGGTGCTAAGGCCAAGATCAAAAAGGATGGCATCCACGGAATTCTCTCCATAGCCTTTCTCCGCAAGTTTTTCTTCAATAAGAGAAAAATTTGCATTAATTGGAATGAGAGACTTCGATAGATTTTTTGCTAAATCGTTCTGTAGGCTTTTTTCCAAATACTTCTGCGTTCTTACGATTGCATCAGTATCTAGATCAAAGCCTAGTATGTTGACATTCCCGCCCAGCTTTTTGATGATGAATTCGCTGTGTCCACCATCTCCCAGATTGCAGTCCACCACGACCGCTCCAGGCTTCAGTGCGAGATTGTCAATTGTCTCATGTAAAAGTACGGGAATGTGACGCGTATCTGACTGCATGGGAAGCTCTTTCATAGAAATATGGATTAAATGACTCCGATTTCGCCAAGCTTTTCGGCCAGTTGATCGGCAGACTTGAGGATACGAGTCTTATACTCTTTCCATCGGTCTTCATTCCATACCTCTACTCGTGTATGAACTCCGGCAAACACCACTTTGCTCTGGAGTCCAGCAAATTCTCGAAGGAACGGAGGGATGAGTACTCGTCCATTTGAATCGATATCAATCTCAACCGCTCCGGCCAACATGATTCGATTAAATCCTCTAGTATCTGCCGCTCCCATAGACAACCCTCCTAACTTTTCTGCGATAGCACCCCATTCCTTCATCGTGTACAGGAAAAGACAATTATCCAGCCCATGGGTTATGACCACTTTTTTTCCAAGCTCCTTGCGGAATTTGGATGGCAATGATATTCGTTTTTTTTCATCCTGTGTATGTGTATATTCTCCGATGAGCATGGTGGTGTCGTCGCTCCAGTTAGGTGGCAAGTACTACGGTTAATTCAGATACTTGAGATTTTCAAATGGATTTCGTTCGTCATCGTAATCCCTTTTCATCTCTTTCTTAAATTTACCACTTCTTCCCACTTGCTAACATTTTACTCCACTTCACAACCACCAGCAACCACAATGTCCCAGAGTTATCCCCAGGTGAAGCCTGGGGATAACAAATATACAGTGCACAGGTATTTGTATTTGGCTGTTTTTAGCAATAGAACACATGAGTTTTATTTTGGCAAAAAAACAAAAAACCGCTTGGGGAAGCGGCTTTTTCATTCAATTTAATCTAATACTACCCAATCGAAACTACACTATATGTAACCTCCTTGGTAGGTGTATGTACCACGAATTCCTCTCCTTTCTTCTTACCAAATAGAGCCTGACCAATTGGAGACTTGAAAGATACCTTGCCTGCGGCAGTATCTATTTCTTCTGATCCTACAATTATGAAAACTTTGGTCTCCTTCTCTCCTTTTTTCTGGACGGTAACTCTGGAACCAATATCAGCTGTATCACTCTTGTGAGTAGAAACAATTTCAGCAGAAGCCAAGATACTCTCTAGTTGTGAGATTCGATCCTCTAGAGCCGCCTGTGCTTCTCTAGCATCATGATATTCCGCATTCTCGGAAAGATCCCCGAGAGACTTTGCGAATTCGATCTGTTCAGCGATTTCCTTTCGCTTGTCGAATTTGAGGGACTTGAGCTCATGCTCTAGCTCTTCGAATCGTGCTTGTGTGAGATATTCTTTATTTGCCATGTGCGATATGGTACCTCAATTTTGAGGTTTTGGCAATTTTGCTTTGGAGGGGTGTTTTTATGGTAAAGGCTGAACGATAGAGAATCATTGCCAAAGACGATTTGGATCAGTAGACTATGCCCAGACCACAGTCTGACGCTTTATATGGGCATTCTGCCTGCATAAGCGCCTTTTCATCAACCGCGCCTACGCGCACAACAATAGAAAGAAATACTGCAATGCCGATAATACCTGCAAAGACCAGAGGTTCCAGACCCCGCAATCTGACCCTCATAGCTGAAGGTAAAGCAAGGGACAGATTCAACGTACCTTTTCATCCCAGCCTCATGCTGGTTAATGTTACTGATCGGATCAGTGTACACGACGTCATCCTGCCTGGGCTTATTCCTGGAAAAGGGGCTGTCCTTAATCTGCTTGATATCTTTTGGCGGAAAAAGATGATGGCTGATATTCCAGACATTCAACACGACCTGGTCGCATGGGGACATGGACTCAGGCAGTTTCTGGAGCCACATGTCATCGATGAGAATCCGAACCTACTCTACACTGCGCGCATCGTAAAGCGACTGGAAATGATCGATGCAGAACTCATCTACCGACACAGACTCACCGGTTCCGCCTTGAAAGCATACCGGGAAGGAAAAACAGTGTGTGGAGTCACGCTGCGTCCAGGAATGAATGAATGGGACGAATTCGAATCGCCGATATTTACACCGACGACTAAAGCGAAAGAAGGGCATGACTTGCCAATGGATGCCTCTGATTTCAGTCGGCAATACGGCAACTTCTCAATCCATACTGGCCAGCGTGCATTCGAATGGGGTATCCGAGAGCTCGCTCTACACGGATTCATCATGGCTGACACCAAATTGGAGCTTGGATGGATCCAATCCTCAGGACACTGCCCAAAATTGGTTATTGGAGACGAACTCTTCACTCCGGATTCAAGCAGATTCGTAACTGCAGAGGAAATCAGACTTGTGCAAAGTGGCCAAAAGCCCAAACCCGATTCATACGATAAACAAGAAATTCGTGACTGGGTTGAAACGGAACTCGGATTTGGTCCCAAGTCGACACTTACAGACGATGCGATTGCCAGGATTCACAATTCTGAAATTCCTCCATACATCCTCGCACTTCCTTCTGCCAAATATGCCAAGCTGTTTCAGATGATCGTCGGTGACATGACATGTTTTATCAATAATCTCAGCGACGAGGTTCACACCTATTGAATCGTCTGCGAGAAAGAAATGCATAACACCGACCCCTCACCGGGTCGGTGTTTATTCTTAAAAAAAACATGGGCGCATACCCCCCCCCTATTCCTATTGAACCACCCCCTCAGTCTTGAAATACTCCGGTGCATACAAATTCACCTTCCCTATAAACTCCGCCATCGCAGGTGAGGCACCAAACATAGCAGTCGACGGACCTTGTTCGAGCATCAACACGAAAGCATATTTCGGATTTTCATAAGGCCAAAATCCCACCGCCCATGAATTGATCATAGATTTGCTTATTCCGACCTGTGCAGTTCCAGTCTTTCCGGCTATCTTTACATAAGGAACATTTAAAGCCCCCATAGTACCCTCTGTCACTGTCATACGCATACCTTCTCTTATGATGTCATAATATTTTGGGTCCTTAATGTCTGCATTCCAAGAATCATCAACAGGTTCTACATATTCAACAGTCTGACTTTCAATGTTGGTCAAATTACTTGACGAAGCAATGTCTTCTCTCTGTTTTATTTCTTTAAAAATTCTTGGGCCAATAACCGTGCCACCGTTTGCAATTGCAGCTATCGAGCGTAATGCCTGGGCCGGCGTTACCTGAAATCCGTATTGACCGATCGAAGTGTTATAAGTGTCTCCTACTCTCCATATATCTCCGTTGAAATTTTTTGCTTTCCATTCCGGAGTTGGAATAACACCCGCTTTGCCCTGGAAAAATCCTTTAGTGATTGCCACCCCTAATCCAAATCTTTCTGAATACTCATCTATCTTCAGAATTCCAATTCCCTTTTGACTACCGAATCCTCCTCCAATCTGATAAAAATAAATGTCAGATGATACAGCAATAGCTTCCCTAATATCAGTCCATCCATTAGCACGCCAATCCTTGAAGACTGTGTATTCCCCGGGCCGGAACGGGTTTGGAACACGCATTTCACCAGTACTCTCTATTTCTTTTTCTGGAGAAATAACACCTTCATTTAGAGCGGCTATTGCAAAAATCGGTTTTACGATTGACCCTGGTGTATAAAGACCATGAGATACTCGATCCAAGAATAACTTCCTACTATCGGAAAGGTAGCCTTTTATAATTTCCGTACTAGTCCCAGCGGTCATAATATTGGAATCATATTCAGGGTATGAGACGCTTGTTAATACCTCACCCGTATGAATATCCATGACCATACCTGCTCCACCACGGAAACCCGACCGGCGTGATAATTCTCGAATCGATTCATGCATCGCTTCCTGTAACCTAGTGTCGATAGTGAGGGCAATATTCAGTCCGTCTCGGGGAGGTCGCCGCACACTTTCGTATATGATATTCCCTTTGACATCAGTTTCTGTGAGCTTTAGTCCAGCCTCACCTTGAAGTAATGAATCAAAATATTCTTCGATTCCATCTACTCCAGCATATTTTATATTGTAATAAAAACCTGACTTATCCTTGCGTGGGTATTTAACATAACCAATCAAACTATGCGTACCGGGTTTGTCTCGATATAGCCTGAGTGCATAGTCACTTTGCGTAGGATCGGTCTGATTCCATGCCAAAAGAATGCCGTTTCGGTCCTGAATAACGCCTCGCTCTGCAAATACCAAACTCTGATTAAGACGATTATTCTCTGCTTTTTTCTTCCATTGGTCATGTTGCAAAATCTGTAAACGCATGGATTGCCCTAGAAAAACAATTCCAATTATCAAAAAAATAGAGCCAACTATCAAAATAGTGGTCTGTGATATAGGCTTTTCAATTCTCCCTTCAAACTGACTTGTATCGAATCCCGATAGATTAGAAGAATCGATAAAAATCTCATCTGGCTCTATATCCTTGTTTTTATACTTACGTGATGGCCTGAACACCTGCCTATCTTATCCGCTTTTTGATCAAATTCAAAACCCCAACGGCCATAATTGCCCCATAGGTGAATGGTAAGAAAGGAATCCACCCTAACCACATCGAGGCACCATCCATGAAATGCAGCGCATCACTTCCGTATACAATATCCATCAAGAAGCCCAGAGCAATAATTTCGATAAGCTGGTATTTCAAATATAAGAGAAGTGCTGCGATTGTTATAATATACCAAGGCAAAAATAATATACCGATAATGAAAATGCTACCGAGCAGAATTCTTTTTGATAATGACATAAACTATATTGTGGATATTAACTGGTAGCTTGAAATATGCATAAGTATACGCCTCACCATCTGTGGAATCCACAGACTCGATCGTCGAGAACGCCTCTGGTGGCAAATATGTGCGCATTACTATATCACCCTTAGTAATTTCCGTTACTTTTGGTAATTTTAGGAAAAAATTTCCACCACCTCGACCTTCTGCAATAACCGCTGTGGTAGTTGTGCCAATTAGTACTTCAATCTTATTTCCTGGTGCAGAAAATAACCTAACAATTGATGTAGAATTATTAACTGATACAATCTCCCCGATTGGAAAAGATGAGAATGCGTATACCTGGTCACCGACATTTATTCCATCTTCAATTCCAGTAGAAATGACCAAAGAATCGAATGGGAGTTGCGGCGGACGCATCAATACAGTCGCTACCACCTCATTTGTAGCAGCATCAGTTGCCTTATCTCCCTCCATACGCTTTCCAACCAATTGCCGAAGCTCAGCATTCTCTAACTCTAATGCGGCTAATTGTGCATTCAAGACATTCGGCATTAATTCTATCTGTGCTGGTGCATCAGCCACGAATGTTCCTTTCAGTCCATAGAACCCACTAGCAATCGGTTTTTTTAATATAAAAAATAATCCTATCATGATCAATGCTAACAATAACAAAGATAAAATTCCACGACCTAACTTTTTGCCACTATTACTGTCTTGACGCTGGTAATTCGTCTTCATTTTGTATAAGTATATCAATAAAACGTGGCAAATCCTCGAGAATTATCCCAGCTCCGCGCGCAACCGCTGTCAATGGATCATCAGCAACATAAACGTCAATTCCCACATATTCATGAAGAACCTCTGCAAGTCCACGAATCAATGCCCCTCCACCCGTTACAAAGATTCCATTGCGCATGATATCAGAGAGAATTTCTGGAGGTGTAGTCTCTAGTACTTCTTTGACTGACTCCAAGATTGTATCGACTGATGCACCTATCGCTTCGCGAACATCAGCATCTGTCACAACCACTTCTCTCGGCAATCCCGTGACCAAATCCCGACCTCGAATGGTTGCTTCTAGTGGCGGATTCATCGGTATTACACTGGCGATCGCGATTTTTACTTCCTCGGCGGTCTTTTCTCCGATCAAAATTTTGAATTCATTTCTGATATAAGAAATGATGTCATTGTTCATAGTGTCGCCTGCAACTTTGAGATTCTTAGCCCTCACTATTCCACTCAATGAAATAACCGCAATGTCTGTAGTACCACCACCGATATCTATGATCATGCTTCCTGTTGCGTCGTGGATCGGCAAACGTATTCCTATAGCAGCTGACATTGGCTCTTCTACTATATAGACTTCTCTTGCACCAGCATTTCGAGCAGCATCCCTCACAGCCCGCCTCTCAACATTGGTCACTCCATACGGAACACCAATTACGACCTTGGGCCCGAACATTTTTTTGGAAATCCCTTCTGCTTTCTTGATGAGATATGAAAGCATTTCCTGAGTAATTTCGAAATCAGAGATTACTCCATCGACAAGTGGCCTGACCGCAACGATATGAGCAGGAGTTCTCCCGAGCATGTCTTTGGCAACTGTTCCCACCGCAACCACGCGACCAGTTTTTTGATTTATCGCGACAACCGATGGCTCATTGATGACAACACCACGACCCGAAACATAGACGAGAGTATTAGCAGTACCAAGATCGATGCCGATCTCGTTGGAGGTCATTTGATGAAATTTTTGCTTTAGTTTTTTGATCATTTTTTAAATTTCTCCATTCAAAGTTTTCAGCTTCTCTTTTATCATTTTTATGAGCTCATCCACTGATATATTTTCAATATTTTCCTGTGTAGGATCATTTCGTAACTTAACCTCGACTTGTCCTTCTGGAACCTTTCCACCTACTACAACTCGATATGGGATACCAATCAGATCTGCATCAGCGAATTTTTCTCCAAGACGAACATCACGATCATCGTACAATACTGTTATGCCAGCTTCTTCGAGTTTCTCATATACATTATCAGCACGTTCCTTGTCCTGATCAGAAACACCAATCAAATGCACGTGGAAAGGGGCGACCAGAAGTGGCCAAACAAGTCCTTTCTCATCCCCAAGAGCCTCAACAATCGCACCCATCAATCGAGGCACTCCTATACCATATGAACCCATTATGACCGGCTTCTTTGCACCGCTTTCGTCTTGGAAAAATAGCTCGAGTGGCTCAGAGAACTTTGTTCCTAGGTTAAAAATATTTCCAAGCTCGACGGATTTTTTGGGTCGAAGACTATTTCTATGAGTACCAGAAGCTGCTAATTGCTCATCTGTAACAGACGGAAGCATTTCTTCATTGACGGCTATTCGAGATTTTTCATCTACATGAATGATATCCTCTCCCGCATCAGTAATCATTTGGAATTCATCTGAAAACTCAGAAAAAGTTCCTCCGGATGCGAATGTCCTGAATGTGCGATCTAAGATTCCTGATTTCAAGAATATATTTTGATACGCAATTTTGGCTTTTTCATAAAATTCAGCATGTTCCTCATCAGTTCTTGAAAAAGAATATAGATCCTTCATCAAAAATTCTCGTCCTCTTAAGATTCCGCTCTTTGCCCTTTTCTCATTGCGAAACTTAGTCTGAAACTGATATACGTATTGAGGTAAATCTCGAAAAGATCTGATATGATCTCGCATCAAAATAGTGAGCGGTTCCTCATGTGTAAAACCTAGCCCGAGCTCGGTATCATTTTTTAGCTTGGTCTTGAACCAATTATCAACTATTGCATCATCCCATCGGTTCGTCTTCGTCCAAGTCTCTTTGTCTTGAAGCGATGCGAGCTCAACTTCCTGACCTCCAATTCCATTCATCTCCTCTCTGATAATCTTGACGATATTGTCGATAACTCGCGCACCGAGTGGCAAAAAAGAATACACACCTGCATGCATTTTATGAATAAATCCAGCACGAATAAGGAGATCGGCATTCTTTGCTGTCTCATCCTTTGGGGCTTCTCGACGAGTCTTTGTAAATAATTGTGATTGTCGCATATTGATAGGTAAAATAAGCGCACTCGATACTATTGAACGAGCGCAGTGAACGGGGTCTATTTTATAGGAAAAAGACAAGGATGGCGAATTTCTGGCGGATTTGACACATTGCTATATTGCTTGTACTATTCCTAGCGGAAAAGTCTTTGTCCATATATTTCCATTCACTCCGAATCACTACAATCTATCCCAGAAACAACACCCAGCCATGGAAAACATCAAATATATTTTTCGCGAGGAAATCATCTTCAGAGACCCCGAGGACAGCAGCGTCGCCATAAGTCGTGCCAGAGATATCCACGACTCCCTATGTAGATCCATACGTCACGGCGCACTCATTTATATTCTAGGCCGCAACAGACTATTGAGCCAGCGTGACCCAATGCTCGACGGCTTCTGGGCACAGCTTCTCGGAGGGAATGATGCACGTGCTCAAGCTGAATCCCTTAAGCTACATTCGGTGACCTCGATCATTACCTGCCAAGCAGGATCGGTCTATCTGAAAGTGACACTGAGCGACGAGGCCTCCCAGCAACAGTCGGCATCGATGTCGATCAGAAATGACGGCAAATTTACCGGCTTCGGCAAATAAATCGTCAATGCAACGCTCTCGATTACAAACCGCCGCAAGCGAACCTTGCGGCGGTTTTTCCTTTTCTCAAAAAACTCCCAACATTACCTAAACATCACCCACACATCCTTAAACGTCACAACCAGCATAAGACCTATCAAAAGGAAGAATCCCACTACATTGATCCACCCTACCACTTTGGGATTGAGTCTTCGCCTAATGGTGCCTTCGATTCCGACTATCACTAACCTACCTCCATCTAATGCTGGAAATGGCACCAGGTTGATAACCGCGAGATTAGCCGAGATAATAGCTGTAATCAAGAGAAGTGATGCAAAACCCTGTCTAGCAGAAGACCCAACAATTGATGCGATTCCAACTGGCCCTGTCACAGTCTGCAATGCTTCTTTTGCGCCACCTTCTGCTACGAATAATCCCTTTGCAAATTGACCAAGCCCAACTGCGATATTATCAAGCATCACCCATGTAGCCTTAGCTCCATATCCGAGAGCTCCAAAGAATCCGAGCTTTACGGTACCAACTTCTTCCATCGAGATACCAATAGCTTTTTTACCTGGGACAACACCTTCGCGTGGCATGATCGTCACAGCAGTTGCAGCCGCTCGAATTTCATCATCTGTAGCAGTGCTTATATCAATAGCATCCTTTATTGGCTTACCTTTTTCATCGAGATTATGAATTATATAAAAAGTCACCATATCTTTGCTCGTCGCTATAGCGTTCTGAATTCCCTCAACAGACAATGGTGCAACCTCCTCTGAAAGCATTGTTTTATTAGCAGTAGTTCCGTTCCTTAGATTGACCAAATCCTGTATCTCTTGTTTGCTCGTGACCTCGATTATCATATCCCCACTTCTTAGTCCCGCCTCCTCTGCTGGACTATTGGCAGATACATACATGACCATCACCGCCCTATCAGAAATCTTGTCCACTGGAAATCCTTCAGTGGAAGATCTCGCGCCGATCATAAATGAAAGAGATAAAAGCATCCAAGTCAGGATGACATTGAAGGTAACTCCTGCAATAAGCACGATCGCCTGCTGCCAACGTGGTTTCGCGAGAATACTATCGTGATCGATTTTAGGATTTCCATTCTCATCTTTTTCGGCATTTTCATTCTCGCCGTTTTCTCCGTGAATTTTTACATATCCACCAAGTGGTACGATATTGATGGCAAATCGAGTACCCTTTCTCATAAAACTAAAAATACGTGGTGGAAATCCTATGGCAAATTCGTCTACTCTAATCTTGAATAATCGAGCAGCTAGAAAATGTCCAAGCTCATGTACAAATACGAGCAATGTGAGGACGAGTAGGAATATTATTATTGTTGACATTATTGAGTTATTTCAGTTTCTTTTTTTGTAAAAAGGACTTCGAGCCTGTCCCCCGCTTCTTTAACTTTCTTTTCGATCTCGACTTTTGTCCTTTCACAATCGTCTTCACTCATCGATCCATCTTTTTTCTGCGAATTGAGATCATCCATAACTTCATTTCGCTCGCGTCGAAGGGCAATTCTAGCTTCTTCCATTTTTTCTTTGGCAACTTTGACTAGCTGGATTCGTCGCTCACCTGTGAGCTCTGGGAAAATAACACGCAAACCCTTATCATCAACTACTGTTGATACTCCGAGATTACTGACCGTGATCGCCTTTTCAATTGCTTTGATTTGAGAGTTATCCCATGGAGTGATGCGAATGGTTTTGGCATCTTCATTGCCTATAGATGCCACAGATGATATAGGCATCTCAGTTCCATATGACTCGACTTTGACACCATCTAGAAATGAGATGGACGCGCGCCCAGTACGAATACCTGAGAGTTCTTTGGCGAGCCAGTCCTCGGTGCCCTTTAATTTATTCTGAAAATCAGTGAGATTATATGCCATATGGGCCATATTCTAGCATAAAACATACCTTATTTCGTGTATTGACAAATACAGATAATGGGTGTATAATGAGTAATGTATTGGTGCTGGCAATTCTGCCTGCACAGACAATGTTCCTTGAACCAACAACTTGGGCCCGACCAGGCCTACGACCATGACAACTGAAAACCAATCGTCTGATAACATCAGACATTTCGCCCTAGCCTTGGGCTTCTGCCTTGTGATCTGTGCAATTATATGCCAGATCATCGCCGAGCATACAGATTTGTATGCAAATCCCCTCCAGCACATACTGGCGGAACTCGGCGCCGGACTCCTCGGAGTCGCATCCGCAGCGATCGCTGCAACCATCATCATCGATGAGGTG
>JACCDV011292272.1_pt1 | contig 28111 bp, 34 predicted proteins | sample 7446131 | NCBI WGS metagenome assembly JACCDV01 (sample SAMN15323448, study PRJNA562643) | freshwater metagenome | isolation source: river surface water | place: USA:Blue River Watershed | collected 2017-08-17 | reverse complement strand
GGATGACTCGATGGACGAGGTGGACAAGGAAGTGAAGGAGATGCTGTGAATCCCAGTGAATTCATCATGCGGCTCACCACGGCCGCAGTCGCGTCATCCGAAGCCACGGGTGTTCCAGCCAGCATCACGATCGCGCAGGCCGCCCTTGAGTCCGCCTGGGGGGAATCTGGCCTGGCCAAGACGGGTAATAACCTCTTCGGGATCAAGGCGGACAGCCTGTGGCGCGGCCAGACCTTGACCCTGAACACCAAGGAGTTCATCAAGGGGCAGTGGGTGGTGGTGCCAGCCCTTTGGCGCAAGTATCCAAGCTGGCAGGCCAGCATCGATGACCATGCCGCGTTCCTCAAGCGCAACCCCCGCTACAAGGCCTGCTTTGCTTGCACCACTGCCCAGGCCTTTGCCAAGGCACTGGCGCAGGCGGGCTATGCCACCGACCCCGCATATGCGGATAAGGTCATTGGCCTCATCAAGCAGCACAACCTGCTGGCCCTGGACGGAGGTGCTCCTTGAACTGGCTGAACCGTTTCTTGTTAGCCAACTGGTCGCACCTCCTGGATGCAATCCTTCTGCTCGTTGCTCTGTTATGCGGGATGCAGATGGGCGAATCCCGTGTCCAGAAGGCTTGGGACGCCGAAAAGCAAAAGATCGCGCTGGCCCAGGCCAGGCAAGAACGGCACGTAGCCGATGTGCGGCTGACCCAAACTCAAATCACCCAGGAAATCGCAAATGAATACGCAAAAAGGGCAAAGCTTCTGGCTGATCGCCAGCCTGACGGTCGCGCTGGCGGGGTGTGCAACGTCCCCGCAGCCTGTGGCAGGGATCTGCCCGCCATTCCCGAAGCTCCCGCCGGAGCTGCTGAAACCAGCTCCGACCCTCTACCTGCTACCTCAGGAGATGCGGGAGCGGTGAGCTGCGAACAGTTGAGCAAGGATGCGGCGCAGACCACCCTGATGCTGGTGGAAATTCAGCGGTGGTACCGAGAGCAATCAGCGTTTGAACCTTGAATTGATACCAAGGTAGACTTAATTCAGCCTCTTGAACGCCTCGACTGGTTTGATGGCTCCAATGTTCGACGGGCTTGCACCGCTGTGGTGTAATGTGGTGCATCATTGGTAAGCAGGGCTGATCATGAAGATTGAAGAGCGCCGACCGTCACCACCCGCCAAAGATGGTACGCGTGCGTCTGTGACATTTCCGTCTGACATATACGCAGAACTTGAACGGATCGCTGGCGAAAACAAAGTCTCAGTCGCATGGGTAGTTCGTGATGCGGTTGAGAAATACGTTGAGGCAAGGTACCCGCTGTTCAGGGACCAGTACTGAAAGTGAAATGATGAGCGACAAGAAAAATCGCGGCGTCACACGTCGGGGAAGTATGGACAGTCATGCGGCTGAACAAGCTGTTCAGAAAAAAATCGCCCGTCTGCGGGCAGGCGGTGCACCAAGAGTATTGGATTTATTTGCTGGGTGCGGAGGGATATCGCTCGGATTCTCTGCCGCAGGTTTTTCTATGGCAGCAGCCGTGGAATTTGATCCCGATGCCGCTGCTTCGCATGGCCATAATTTCCATGATGGTGATCCGGTCCATTCGAAAGCCCGCGATATCACTAAAACAAAACCAGATCAGCTTGTTGCTGAGCTTGGGCTTGGGCCTGCTTCCGAGGCATTTGATGTGCTTGTTGGAGGGCCCCCATGTCAGGCCTTTGCACGCGTTGGGCGCCCCAAGCTGCGCGAAGTTGATAACCATGCTGAGGCCTTTAAGCATGATCCACGGGCGCAGCTGTACATTGATTACCTGAACTATGTAGAGGCATTCGCGCCGCTCGCAGTCCAGGTTGAAAATGTTCCTGATGTGCTGAACCATGGCGGTCAGAACATTGCTGAGGAAATTGCTGAAGTTTTAGAGAGCAAGGGATATGTTTGCAGGTACACCCTTCTGAACTCTGCTTTCTACGGTGTGCCGCAAATGCGTGAGCGAATGATTTTGATCGCTTACAGACGAGAAATTGCCGATTCAGTCACATTTCCAAAACCTACGCATTTCATTGAATTGCCGCCAGGGTATGAAGGTACCCGCTCTGTGGCGTTAAAGTTTTTGAGTGGGCATGTCTCTGATGATGCTCACCACTATGTCCCTGCTCCCAAAGCAACGCCAGAGCTTGCGCCAGCAGTAACTGCCGAAGATGCGTTGGGTGATCTGCCTGCGATCGACGCACGCAAGCTGCTGAAGTCAGGGGCTTTACGTCGCGGTGCGCGGCGTTTCGATACGACTATGCCTTACAAAAAGCCGCCGCATACTCCATATGCACAGATGATGCGTACATGGCCAGGCTTCGAAGCTCCGGAGGCATTGTCTGACCATGTCATTCGTTATTTGCCACGAGACTACCCGTTGTTTGCGCGAATGAACCCTGGTGACCAATATCCCCAGGCTTATGAACATGCCATGGAAATGTTTCAGGAACATTTGGATCTGCTTGCAAAACAGGGTGTGAAAGTCGTGCCTGGTTCTGCTCAATACGAAGAAATCAAGGCATCAATCGTACCTCCTTACGATGCAAGCAAATTTCCAAATAAATGGCGGAAGATGTGGCGTGATCAACCCGCCAGGACACTGATGGCGCACCTTGGTAAGGACAGTTACAGCCACATTCACTACGACAGTCGTCAAGCCCGGACGATTTCGGTCAGAGAGGCCGCGCGGCTGCATTCGTTCCCTGACGGATTTTCTTTTTGCGGCACCATGAATCCAGCTTTCAAGCAGATCGGGAATGCTGTCCCGCCGCTGTTGGCAAAGGCGGTCGCCACAGAAATCATGAAGACGCTCAAGCAAATCAAAAAGGATACGGCCGATGAATCTAAAAACCCGGCAGAAGCTGTTTCTTGAAGCCTCAAAGAAATTCTTTGGTGCAACAGAAGCACCGCGCGAAGCATTCGGAAAATCAAACTCAGCCACCTTTGTCGAAGGAGGGCTTCAGCTAGGCGTCTTCAATGCTGATGGCTTAACAGCGACTACGTCATCCATAGTGTTTGCAAGCTCGCTACCTCTCTCGCCGGAGGATCACGTTTACTTTGCCGTTCAAGTGAAGGACGACATGGCCAACTTGGTTGCTCGACTTGATGCGATGAAAGCGATGGGTGCCAGTGCAAAAAACTACAGCGGTCCGGTGGCGCCAGTTGACGAGGCTGAAAAGAAGACCACGGCCAATATCGTGTACGGTCCGGGAAACAACAACGTGGCGGTGTACCTCGCTGGTGACGGCCGACTTTGGCTGCGAAACAAGGAATTTTGGGACACCCTTGATTTTCACCCTGCTCAGATTAATCCGCTGGTAGAGATTGACAGCATTGCAGTTGCGCTCTATCCGCCTACGACCTCTTCCCGGCGAAGCCTTCTGTCGGGTGAGTTCATCGGTTGGCTTGGAAAACTCGTTGGTGAGCAAAAAGTCCATGAGCTTGCGGCTTGGCCGGGTGCCTCTACCCTGTCGCCTGATATGCGGCGAATGCCAAAAGATATTCCAATCGGCGACATAGAGAATTCTGTGCGTGCGCTCGGTGGGTATTATCCCAATGGAGAAGTAAGGCGGCTGCACGCAGCGCTGAATTTCATTGACCACAAGCACTTCGTTATCTTGTCGGGTCTTTCTGGTACAGGAAAAACGCAGCTGGCGATTAAGTACGCGATGGCGGTACATGGACTGGCGCACGGTGAGCGCGATCCACTGCTCTTTGAATGTCCTGTGCGGCCTGAGTGGACTGACCCAACCGCACTCACGGGCTATGTTGATGTCCTGTCCAACAGATATGTTGTGCCGCGTTTTTTGGAAGCAGTGCTGATGGCCACCGCGCAGACGGAGTCGCCAGTATTTGTGATTCTTGACGAGATGAATTTAGCGCGGGTCGAGTATTACCTGTCGGACGTACTCTCGTGCATGGAGACTCAGGGGTACTTGAAGCTTCACTCTGAGGATATTGCATACGAGGGTTCGCGAGGAGCAAGCATCCCATCGGAACTAAAACTTCCTGATAATTTGTTCATTATCGGAACGATTAACGTCGATGAAACCACAAACCCAGTAAGTGACAAGGTTCTTGATCGAGCATCAGTAATCGACATGTCCTCAATCGATATGCCAGGATTTTTGGTGTCGCTCGAAGGACGCTACCCGGATCTGAAAGATGCACGTTCTGCCTGTGAAGCAAAACTTACCGAGGTCCATGGCCTGATGCAGCGTTATGGCTTTGGTTTCGGTTACCGCCTGATCGAGGAGTTTGTCCGCTATCACTCGTTTGATGCTGCGTATCTCGGGAGTACGGCCGCCGACGTCACCGACCAACTGCTCGTTCAAAAGGTGTTGGTTAAGCTTCGTGGTGCCGAGCGGCAACGTACTTTGCTGACTAGCCTTGAAAAGGCTTGTGATGGACTGCCGCGAGCGCAAGCATTTGTGCAAAAGCTACTTGCAGACCTCGACGATTTCGGTTCCTTCCAAGCTATGCGGTGAACTGTGGCGGCCCTGTATATCCTGTCCGAAAGTGGCGGCGCCACATGGCAGGTTTGGCCTGCACCTGAAGTCGTGTCTCCAGGCGCTATAAGAGAAAGTGCTTCCTACATTTTCGAGCTTCGTGACTGTGATGAGGCATCAAGCGCTGATCTGTTGATTGACGATCAACAAATCGAAGCTCTCCGATCGCGAGACTCTCAAGTAGCCAGATGGCGTTGGCAGCCCGGGTTCCATGCAGGTGTAGTGGAAGCGATCTTGCGTCTACCCTTGCAGGGGCCGCTACGTTTTGAAATAACGACGGATCCTGATCTGCGAAAACTGACCCGCAATGATTTCGATGCGATGGTGCGTGAGGTATTGGAAGATACATTTGCGCTGTTTTCATTGAGTGCTTTTCGCACAGGCGTGGCTCGCCAAGCAGGAACCCGGCCTCCACCCCTGGCACGACTTGAGTACCTCAGATCGCGGGCAGACCTGATCGTCGAAACAGTCGCTGCAATTGCGAGATCACCGCGACATTTTTTGCGTGCAGAAGAGGTCAAGGTGCCTGTGCACCGAGCTGTACGTGCTACGGGACCGGACATCATCAAGTCGTTTCGTGCCGGTGTGGTTCTTACAGAAACAGTGCGGCCATCTCGCCTGCCGCCAGCGCTGGGTGGCCGACTTCCCGCGCAGATCACCCTGCGGCAGCGACGTAACAGTGTAGATATACCTGAACACCGTCAGATCAAGGCATGTCTGAAATCATGGGCAACTTGGCTTTCTGTTGCATCAGATACCCTCGGGAAAATTGGGGCATCAGGTGACCCCGAAATCATTAACGCTACTGGTAACTGGGCGATTCGTGCACGCCGAATTTCCCGAAGACTGAATAGCGCTGCAGAGGCGGGCTTCATGGCTGATGTAGGTGATGATTTGCCGTTGCTGCGAATGTCCTCTTTGTTTCGGAACGATCCGGCTTATCGAAACTTTTATCGGCTTTGGCAGGAAATGAACCTTGGCTTGGCAGCCGTGTTCGGGGACTTTCTGAATATGCCCCTGGCTCGTACTTACGAGTTGTATGAGCTTTGGTGCTTTTTGCGACTTTTACGTGCCGCGGTCGAAGAGTACGGTTCGGCTGGAGTTGACTTGAAGGCCCTCTTTTCCCGTGATGCTGCCGGTGGTGTCACGATTTCTTCAGGTGCGGTAATCGTTCCCATTGGTGATGACAGATCTCTTTGCTTTCAGCGAAAGTACCGTGAGTACTGGGTTGAGCCAGAAGGACAAGGCAGTTTCAGTCGTGACATGATCCCCGACATTGTATTTTCCGATGCGAGTGAGGGGGGCGTGGATCGACGGGTAATCGTCCTCGACGCGAAATACCGTATCAATGAAGGCCTGAATGATGCGTTGAACTCCATTCACACATACCGGGATGCGCTCGTCCAGGAGGCGGATACTGGCCTGATCGAGGGTGTTGTCACCTCTGCTTATCTGTTGACTCCTCATGTTCCTGTTCTCGGCACAAGTTTTAAGGAAACTCCGGTTCCTGGGCGCTTGTTTCATCCACAGTACAGAGAAAGGTTCCGATTCGGGGCGGTGACGCTGAGACCTGGTATGAGTGCAGCTGATCTTCGAGCATGCTTGGCCAGCATCGTCGCAGACGCAACACAAGGGGGCTAAGTGACCGACGTGCTATCCACTGAGCAGCGCAGGTTCAACATGAGTCGGGTGCGGGGGCAGGATACAAAGCCGGAGATGCATATCCGTCGAGGTTTGCATGCACGTGGTCTGCGCTACCGTTTGCAAGGAAGAGATCTTCCCGGGCGACCAGATCTTGTTTTTCCAAAGTACAGAGTGGTGATCTTTGTGCATGGTTGCTTCTGGAATTTCCATGGCTGCGGTCTGTCTAAAGTTCCAAAGACAAGAAAAGAGTTTTGGACGAAGAAGCTGTTAAAAAATCAAGCGAGAGATCAACAATCATCCTCCCAATTACAGGCTGCAGGATGGCGTGTTCTTTGGATTTGGGAGTGTGCTCTTCGGGGCAATGCGCGTTTAGATTCGGATGATATTTTTGCTGTAACCGAGCGATTCATTCGCGATGGAAGAACCTCATTTTTGGAGATAGGTAGCTCCAGAGCCGTGTGAACTACCGTTCCCTATTGAATGCCCCTGACTCCAAGTAAAGTTCCTGGATTACTTGCTGCATATCAGGTGAAAGAAATTTCCACCCCGTCTGTGCAATGTCTTGTGGCAGCCCATGCAGGGCTTCGGCAATGCCGCCAGCAATCGCAGCGATGGTGTCGCTGTCCCCGCCAATCGAGATGGCGTTGCGGATAGCGTCTTCGTAGCTGGTGCTTTGCAGGGCGCAGACGATGGCTTGGGGTACCGAGCCTGCTGCGCTTTCGGTTCGTTTGTAGGTGGGGCGGATGGTGTCGGGAGTGGCGCTCAGGTCGTAGCCAAAGCGTTCGGTCAGGCGGCTGGCGATGGTTTGTGGGACGGTTTTATGACGTGCCCAGAAGATGGCCAGGGCCACGGCACGGGCCGAGGCGATGCCGTCGGGATGGTTGTGAGTGATGGCCGAGGCGGCGTCAGACCAAGCGATCGCTTCTTCTTCGCTGCTGGCCAGCAGGCCCACGGGGCTGATGCGCATGACCGCGCCGTTGCCCCAACTGCCGTAGGGTTGCGGGTTGTCGTCCATGAACCATTCGGCAAAGCGTTTGCCCCAGCCGCCGTTTTCGGCGTAGAGGGTGCACCACTCGATCAGGGTGGTTTGTGGGTCGGTGCCGCGGGTCAGGGCGTCTGCCACTGCCACGGTGCAGACCGTGTCATCGGTGAAGCGGGCTTCTGGGTGGAACAGCGGTTTAAAGTCCTTGCGGCGCAAGTTCTTGAATTCGTAGGGTGCGCCGATGATGTCGCCGATTATGGTGCCGAGCATGCGGGTACTTTCAAATGTCCAGGTGAAAACCTTTGGCTTGGGGGCGCTTGGGGAGGACCACCAGCTCAGGTACAGCCGATGCCGGTGCCCACACAAAAGCCCACTGTCCATACTTAGAGGCCAAGGCTTTGGCGGCGTCCAGGGCGATTCCAAGGATAAGAACGCTCTCTTCACCTGGCCAGCAGTTGTCGGGATGCTGGCCGATGCCGGGCAGGCTGCTCAGGCCTCGCGCCCGAATATCGGTCAGCAAATCTGTTTGGCGGCTGGCATTTTCCTCGTGGCTCAAAGCCTGGCTGTAGGGGTTCCAGGCAGTGATGAAGGCGGCCCCCTGTTGTTCACGGGCCTGCAGCTGTTCCTCGAGGGCTGGGCAGGGTTGCCCAATGCGCAGGGTGAACGGAGGCTGGTGGTGGACGATGTAGTGGGTTTCCTCGAAGGCTTTTTGAAGTTCGGGGGGCAGGGTCATACGGCCTCCACTTTGAACCGGAAAGGCAGGCCTAGTCGTTCGGCAGTGGCATTGGCCTCCACAATGCTGCCGCGAAGCTCAGCCGCGTAGTAGCTGCTGCCAGGGTGCTCGCCTTCAACGACAACCACACCGAGATCTTTGAGCAATTCATAGGGCTGATCCTGAAAGAAGCCCAAGGCGGCACCCTGCGAACCCCAGTGGACAGGAAAGAATTCGCTCTGCATCCAGTCGATGGGATCAGACAGCCAATCGTCCACCAGTTTCTTGAACTTAGCTGCTGCCCCTTTGCCTTCGGCCTCAACCCAATCGATCCACGGATCATCGTGCACTTCAAGTGCCACTTTGAGGGTTTCTATCTTTTTCTGGAGCGCTGCTTTCTCTTTCTTGGTTTGTGGCGGATCTTGCTCCAGGTCCTCTTCCAAGCTCTCGATCTCATCCTGGAGGATGCCATTCAAGTGGCTTGTCAGTGGAATGCTGCTTTCGATGCCCTCAATGATGCTGTCTGGCGTTGTGAACCCACTGGTCACGATGTCGTAGACGTCTGACCAAATCTGGGGTTCATAGGCATCCGATTCGATCAGCGTCCCATGCTCGTTGACCTCGAAGTACCAAGGTTCGGCCTGCGCTTGCACCCACAGCTGGTCTATCTGAGCTTTTGTGGCTTTGACGGGCAAGACATAGCTGGCTCCTGCAGCGATCAAGCCTTGCAGGAAAGCGCGGCGGTTGATTTGAAGGCTCATCGCGCAAGCTCCATCTGGATCAGGTTTTGAAGATTTTGCAGACCAGCGCGGTCGAGGCACGCGAAGAAACGCACTTGCTCTTCATGAGGGTTCCGCGACTCCTGCCGCTTGCTGGTGATGGTGAGGGCGTGGCCTCCCACGGGGGATGACACGGGCGATAGTTGCGCGTACAGGCTGAAGTCGCCGTTATCGAGAAGGGTAGTGCGTGCTGTGGCGTTTGCCATAAAAAAAAACTCCTGCGCCTCGTTTGCAGTTCGGGTAACGCCCAAGGTGCACACGAGGCCAGGAGTGCTGGGGACGTTTAGCGGTTTTTGCGCCCCCGCAAGTTCCTAAATCGGGCGATCAGAATAATCTGACATGGTCACTATATCACTTTGTTATTCGGATGGCAATAGGGGCCTTTTTATCCATGGGTTATTTTGTCATTGTTACTGCAAGGCATCTGATTACTTCCTTACCATCTTCATAGGCTTGAACGGCTTCAGCATACGTGGAGGTTGCATTTATATTGCCAGCATGTGCAAAATCATTCCTCCAGATTATAAGGTTTGAGTATGAGTTTTTTATATCTCTGCCGTGGGTTTTTAAATATAATTTCGTGGCTGAATCTAAATTCTTCTCAAATTTACTGAGATATTTGGTTCCGAAGCGTTTTACGTAATCTTTTTTGACGGTGTCAATGCTAATTCTTCCATTTATTCTTTGAAAAAAACTTTCAGTGAATTCTCCGAGAATGGAATGTTTGTTTTTTCCGAAAGATATAAAAATATCTTTTATTGCAACTTCATATACGGTCACAGACGCAATTGAAACGAATCCAACATATTTTGCCGACAAAAGTGGATCGGTTATTGTTGGCACAACAGTGTTCAGATGAGCAACGATGTCATCTGCATGTTTGAAGTTGGCGATGTAACTCATTTCTGCTTGATCGAAAGATGTTTTCGAACTACAGAGAATCTTTGTTGAAGTGTTTTTGAGTCTGTGGTATTTATACTCGTTGAAAATTCAAAATCCTTATCTTTGATAAGTGAGATGAATGAATTTTTGAGGTCGATATTTTTCAGAAATTTATTGTTTTCAATGAGAACGCACATCACTGAGTCAAGGGCAGATATGTTCAGAGGGCCACGTAAATGAAATGGACTTTCTCCAAGAGTTTCAATGACTGTTTTGGCCACCTTTGGGAATGCTGAGAAAAATTTCTTTGTCTTTTCTGTAGTGCCAGATTCGTGCTGTTTCATTGATTTGTTGAGAAACTCCTTCATTGGTTTTTCATATTTCTTGTCGGAGCCAACTAACGAAAAAATTCTAAGCAGCAGTTCTACGTCTTTTTGGTGTTTATCTATCAGTGGCTTGCCTAATATTTTTCTCCAGTTTTTATCTTTATTTGCTTCTTTGAGCATTTCTGAAAAATTGCCCATGAATACGCAATTTCTTATTTCCTGCGGCCGCAATGGTGTTCCGCCAGTATTTAGGCGCTCGAAGATATGATAGGCGCTAGTGCTTTCACCAATTGGATTTAATTGTCGTATGTTTACCGCTCTAAGAACAGACTGCTTCAATTTTCTTTGGTCGGAATCGCTTAAATCACTAAACTTCTTGTTTTCATAGGGGTTCTTTTCCCCAAGACCTGCTAGCCGGAATACTTGGCGTCTTCCATGTGTGCTCTCTTTTCCAAAATAACCTTCCATAAAATATACAATGGTCATAATTCTCTGTTGACCATCAATGACTAAATTTCTATTTTGATCATCAATATAAAAAAATACAGGTGGTACTGGAAGGCCACATAAGAACGAGTCGATCAGAAGAGATGATTGCCGTATGGACCAGACGAATTCTCTCTGGTAATTCGGTATTGTGATATCTCCATCAGCCCACATTTGCGAAATGCCCGAGAGTGTGTAATCTGATGGGTATGTCGCAATGTCGTAAGCCATAGGGACTGAGTCTTCTTCTTCTTCACTCTCAGTTTTAATTTCATCTTCCCAGTTTATGTTGGACATTTTTTACCTATGTTTGGATTTGTTTTTGAATTGACAAGATTTTAATCTTGCATTGTTTATTGCCAAGGCATGTTCAGTCACTTTTGAGTTCGCATACAAAGCCATGAGCCCGTAGGCTACTTAAACCGTGCATGATCCAATAATCCTTCTCGACCAGCATGGGGTTGAGACCACGGTCATTTGCACGAACGCGAGCAATTAATTGGTCAAAGTCGCGTCGTTCGTGAAGAAACTCAGCCACCGGTCCACTCCCGGAACCGTTTGCGTGTGGCCATATTGCCGTAGCTTTCTACGGCCTCTCCCAACCGATCCAGATCGAAGGAGGGTAGCTTGCTGCGAGCTTGGTTGAGCGCGACATCGCGGTCTTCAGCCAATTCTTCCAGGTTGTTCAGCAGATCGACGTAGAGGAACTCACGAGACAGTTTCTTGGGAAAGCGGGGCTTCACCCGAAAGTCGAACAGTCGGTTGCCAAGCAGGAAAACGCCGTGGCGCTTGTGGTTGTAGACCAATGTCCGGTTGTAGAGCTGGGTGGTACCCAGTCCGACTGCGTTGTAAGACGAAGGCGAGAACACCAGAAATTCCTTGTCCCGCAGAAATCCTTTCACAACCAAATTGTCGGCTGGAGGGAGGGGGCCGAAGTTCGACTGCTTGGGGGCGTGGTAAAGACCTTGCGCCAGCTTTTGAAGCTTGCCCATCGACACCAGCTCACGTAGATGCCGGTCCACTGCATTGCTCAAGCGAGCGAGGTCCTCCCGTCGATAGACGTGACCGGCTTTGAGCTCATCAGCTAGGTGCGCAGTAGCACCTCGCAGGGGTGAGGTTGGCAATGTGGCGGTCGCTTGCATGGAAGAATTTCCATTGAAGTTTCATGCATTTTGGCACTCTTGGCGCACCGTGTCATCTTCCCAGAGGTGCCCCACCGCTAAACTGCCCCCCGTGTGCACAAACTTCACTCCTACCAAGCGCGTCCAGTGGGTCAAGGAGAAGCTGGGGGTAGATCTGCCTTCAGGCTTTCCTGAAGAGTCCTACCCGGGATTTGCTGCACCGGTGGCGGTGAAGAGCCACCAGACCGGGCGCATGGCCTGTGGTTTGGCCAGATTCGGCCTCATTCCTTCATGGGCCAAGGACGGCAAGATCAGCCGCCACACCTACAACGCCAGGAGCGAGACGGCGGCGGAAAAGCCTAGTTACCGCGCAGCCTGGCGCCATTGCCAATACGGCCTGGTGCTGGTCGACAACTTCTACGAGCCTAGTTACGAGTCGGGCGGGGCGGTGCGTTGGAAGATTGAACTGGCCTGCGGTGATCCGTTGGGTATCGCCTGCCTGTGGGAGCGCTGGACCGATCCAGCCTCTGGCGAGTTGGTGGTCAGTTTCTCCATGCTCACCGTCAATGCCGACGAGCACCCGGTGATGAAACAGTTTCACAAGCCTGGGGATGAAAAACGCACGCCGGTGATCGTTGCTCCGGAGCTGCATGACGCCTGGCTCAGTGCAGACACTACCAAGGCCGTCGAGTTGATGACCTGGGCACACATGCCCGAACTCCGGGCAATGGCTGCGCCGAGGACCTGAGGACCTTCGTGTACTTGATTTGCTGGATAAAAAAACAGTATAGTAGGCTGCATGAAATCAGCAGTCCTTTCCCTCCCACAACCCGTTCTCGTAACCGACAAGAAGGTCTGGCTGGAGGTTTGTGGCTGGAAGGTGCCTGCGGGTTTTGCTTCCCCGGCCGGTGACCACACGCGCAAGCGCATCGACCTCAATGACCACCTGATCCGCAACGCGGATGCCACGTACGTGCACCGGGTCCCTTGGTGGCAGGGTCGAATTTTCGAGAATTGCAACCGTCATGTCTGGCCTAAGAGGCCAGTACCGCAGAAGCTGAAATTTCATCATGAGCCATTTGATGGGGAAAGATATATGAATGCCGTGCGCGTATGTTGGAGGAGCACTACCGCAAGTTGACGGGGATGATGGAGGTGATAGGTTAGTTTCATATACTATGAAGTTCAGCCAGAAAAAACTTCGCCACTTCTGCCGTCAAGATATTTTGTCAATGTGTCATCGATATCAATAACTCGTTGGCGATAGAACAAATGAAAATCGGGTCGCATGGTTAGTTCTGTTTGTTCTGAAGCACGAAAAATATGCTTGATAGGCACAACATACATACCCAATCTGTTAGTTCCGAATAGCGTATCTCCACATTTGACGCAAAAAAACTTGGATAGTTGCTTGTGTGGATGTTGATAGGTGCTAACTAATTCATCGCCATATAAAACTTTCAGCGAACTCTTGTTCCACGCTGTTGCGGCAAAAACTGGAGTCGAGTAAAAGTTTCTACAGTCAGCGCAATGGCAGTAGGCTTTTGCGGCGGGACTGCCCTCTGTCGTAAATGAAACAGACTTGCAGTCGCAATACATTTGATAGATGCTCATTTTTAGTCCTGGTGTATGGCCAAAGTTTGATTTTTCATGTCGGTCTCCAACATATCATTCGATTTTTGACTAGTCAGGTATTTGTTTGACCTTAGATGCAAAATCGGTTGCTTGTCGCATCAATTGGACTCGCGACTCCACTTGAACCGAGTCTTTAAGGATAGGAATGAAAATGTTTGGCATGTGGAAAGTGCTCCTAAGCAGCGTTGATTTTTTGATCGAAGGAGTCGTAAATTCCTAGCTGGAAGGCGGGATCAACAAGTGTTGATTGACGGCAGTCCCAAGTGGACACGGGAACTTTTTGGCTTGGCTGCCAATAGTGACGTTGTTTGTACGAAAACTGCCGAGGAAGATGAGGGTAGTGCCGCGTGAGCAGTACAAGAGTCCGGTCTGCCTCTGCCGGGGTCTGTGCTGGAATTGGCGCATTGTCTGTGTAACCCCCATCCAGACACCAGCGGCCCCCGACCTTTTGTGCCTTCATGAATGGCGCGGCTGCAGCAGAGGCGGCAAGTAATACGCGCGCCTCTTGGGCGCTCTGGCAATCATTCAAGCTGTAAAACGCCTTTCGCAGGCCTAAGTACCGAGGAATGTTGGGGTGAATGCTGTGCGTAATTTTCTTGTCCAGCAGATAGGCGATTGAGCCCACGATCAGGCTACCCGTTAGACCCAGCCAGTGCGCGGGCTGGGTCACGGCTACAGTCAATTTGCTTTTGGCGCGCTTAAGGGCAGCGAAATCATCATCACCCATGAATGCGTTAAGCCATGCCGGGTAGATCTGCTGGTGTGCGAATTTCAGCTTTAGCTGCGCCAAGGCCTTCCAGTGAAAAAGTCGATCGTTCTCTGCGTAGAGCTGTTTGCAGGTCGCCAATGCAGTTGCAGTCCCAGTAGTGAGTAAAGCCGTTGCAATGGCTGCCCCGGCACTGGTTGCAACGATGTTCGGCGGCAGTGGCCAGCCCTTGCTCGTAAGAGCACTGATGACTCCTGCTTGCCACCAGCAGCGGTTTCCACCGCCCGCTAAAACCAAGGTGTCTATAGCCGCCAGGTTGAAGCCATTCGAATGTTGGTTAGTGCTCATGCTCTCGTATCTCTTTCGGCTGTAGCTAACCGAGCAGACCGAGAACCAGTGCCTTGACCACGGCAGATGTCTTGTTGACGGCCTGCAGCTTGTTGATGGCGTTCTTGATGTGAAACTCGACGGTGTGTTTGGTGACGTGCAGGATGTCTGCGATCTCCTGTGCGGATTTCCCGTCAGCTGTCCAGCGCAGGATTTCGATTTCGCGGGCGGAGAGTTGAGCTGGATTCTGCGCATTGAGGCGGTCTACTTGCCTTTGAGACATGGACTCGTGTGTGACGCTGACAAGCCAGCGCAGCTGGCTTTCATTTTGGTTGAGTTCATTCACAGTGATAGGCGCACTGGAGCGCGAAAGGGTGAGCATGCCGCCAATGCCTGTGCGCGTGAAAGAGGACTGACACCAGCCATGCACGATGTTGTGGGCAGCTGCGTCGTCCCAAAAGTCTCGATGACCTTTTTGATCGCGAGCAGACCAAGCTATCGGACTCATGGACGAACGGCCATGGCGAACGGTTGGATCGATGCCGAGGTAGCCTGCTTGGGTGTATTTTTGGCGCCATGGGTCAGGGTAGTTGTTGACCATAAATACCTTGGGGCTACTCACCGGGACGGGCATTTGCAGGCCGTAAGCACAATAGTCAAACCCCAGCTCTTGCGCGAGCAGGGCTACCCGATCGAAGATCTCTTGCTCAGAGCCGTCCGCGAGTGCCAACGAAAAAAGATCATCCTGCCATCTGGCCATGGGTTGTCTCCAGATCAATCCAATGTGCAGAAACTACGACGCATCATTTGGATGAGTCAAGAGATTTTGGCAGATGTGCGTCTCCACCAACTACTAAAAATAGTAGGTAAAACTGGCCTGGAAGAACCTGAGCGCTGTATATCCCCACACTGCTGTTTTTGGCAGCAACAGATTGAGGAGCTATGGCTATCATGGACGGGTGACGACGCAAATTAAAACTAGTCCCCAGCTCTACTTCAATCACGGAGGCTGCTCTTTCACTACAACATCGACTCTAGATGCCGTGGTGAAGCAACTGAAGCTTGAACAGGAAATGGGAAATGCCGTAGCTGATCTGATGACTTCTGCTGATCGAAGCAATGTCTACAAACTGGCTGCTCGAACCCTAGGTGCTAATGACGATGACATCGCTCTAACCGACAGTCACACCACAGGCTGGACCAAAGCACTGCAGACAATCAGGTTCAACGCAGGCGATGTGGTTTTGACCACTCGCAGTGAATGGGGAGGCAACTGGAGAGTATTGCAACATTTGGCTCAAAGATATGGCTGTTCAGTCGTGGTAATGCCGACGGTAGAGGATGGTTCGGTGTGTCTCAAAAGTCTTGCTTCCCTGATGAGCAACAAAGTCAAACTGATATCGGCATCCTGGATCGGCTCAAACGGCGGGCATATTGAGCCCGTGGCCGAGATTGGAGAGCTCGCGACGTCCCCCCGGATTTGAGTAGCGACTGACTCTGGAGTCCAATCCCACATGACAGGAGATTGGACGTGAAGAAGAGATTTACAGAAGAACAGATCATTGGCTTTCTGCGGGAAGCGGAGTCGGGCTTGCCTGTGGCGGATTTGTGTCGTCGCCACGGTTTCTCTGAGGCCAGCTACTACCTCTGGCGCAACAAATTCGGTGGCATGAGCGTTTCCGACGCCAAGCGCCTCAAGGAGCTGGAAACCGAGAATGGTCGGCTCAAGCGGCTGCTGGCCGATGCCCTGCTGGAGAACGAGGTGACGAAAGAAGCTTTGAGAAAAAAGTGGTGAGCGCACCTGCACGGCGCGAGCTGGTGCGCCACATGGTCAGCTGCGGCCTGAGTGAGCGTCGTTCACTGCGCGTCATTGGCATGAGCGCCAGTGCCATGCGCTACGAACCCGTCAGTGACCGCAATTGCGCCTTGAAGGAGAAGATCATCGCCTTGGCTCAACGTCATCGCCGATATGGTGCCGGCATGATTTACCTGAAGTTGCGCCAGGCTGGCGAGATCGTCAATCACAAGCGCGTTGACCGCTTGTACGCTCAGGCGGGGCTGCAAGTTAAAAAGCGCAAGCGCAAGAAGATCCCGCTGGCCGAGCGCCACCCACTGGAGCGTCCGATGGCGGCCAACCAGGTGTGGTCGATGGACTTTGTCTTTGACCGTACGGCCGAAGGACGCTGCATCAAGAACCTGACGGTGGTCGATGACGCGACTCATGAAGCGGTTGCCATCGTGCCCGAGCGTGCAATGGGCGGCAACCAGCTGGTGCGCATCCTCGATCAGTTGGCCACCACGCGGGGACTGCCCAAGGCAATCAGGACGGATAACGGCAAGGAGTTCTGCGGCCGAGCCATGCTCAACTGGGCTCACGCCAAAGGGGTGCAGCTGTTCCTGATTGAGCCAGGCAAACCCAACCAGAACGCCTACATCGAATCATTCAACGGGCGTTTCAGAGACGAATGTCTGAACGAGCATTGGTTCACCAGCATGGCGCATGTCCGGGTGATCGTGGAAGCCTGGCGCCGGGAATACAACGAGGAGCGACCCAAGAAATCCTTGGGCGGACTGACGCCGGCGGCTTATGCCCAAAGGCTGATTCAAAACCAGTTAAATTAACCCCCGGACTCCAAAGCCCAGTGCTACTGAAAACGGGGGGACGTCGCTCGCTCGGGAACATGGAGCCTCTTATTTTGTCGATGCCTCTCAGGTGGTGGGGCAGATGCTGGTGGATGTGCAGCACATTAAGTGCGATGTACTGACTACGCCCGGTAGGAAGTGGCTGCGTGGACCTAAGGGCACTGGATTCATGTACCTGAGGCGCGAATTCTTGGATAAATGCCACACATCTGCTTATTTCAACGGACTACTGGACTCATCAACTCCTCTGACTGCTAAGCACTTTGAAGCATCATCGCCGTCCGTTCCGTTGCAGATGGGTTTGATGTCAGCATTGATGCAATTGGAAGATGCGTCTGCGGAAAAGGTACATCAACAGATTCTTACCCACAGCCAACACATGTGGGAAGGGCTGAGGGCCATTCCAGGGATCACCTGTATCAGCCAAGTTGCGCCACAACATGGGTCGGTGTCGTTTACCGTGGCAGGCCAATCTGCTACGACAGTTAGGCAGAAGCTCATGGAAGTTGGCATCGAAGTGGCTGCTAATCAGGCAGCCTTTACCCCACTGGATATGCAAGAGCGCCAACTGGATGCGGTGGTTCGTGCCTCGTCACATGCATGCACGACTTCAGCTGAAATTGACCAACTGATTGAGGTGGTGAAGCGGATCCACAACAATGCGGGATGAGCCGTATCGATTTAACGAGTTAGATGCGCGTCGCTATCAAAAACGCTGTTGATAGTCCTGAAAGAAATTCAGAACCTCAGGGGGCTACACATGGAAATCTTCCGAAGCAAAGAGTTTGAAGGCTCCCGACCTTGGGATGCCCTGCACGTTGCCACGCTGTCTGGTACCAGCGTTCGCCTGCACTGGACTGATCAGCCCTATATCTGGCATGTCAATGATGGACAGGAAGTCTTCGCAGTAATGGATGGTTTGGTCGACATGCACTACCGCATTGACGGCGTTGAGGAGATCGTCACGCTGGAAGCGGGAGACATTTTTTATGCGGATATTGGTTGCGAGCATGTGGCACACCCGCGCGTTGCATCACGGATTCTGGTGGTGGAGAAGGAGGGCAGTGTTTGATTTGCTACGCAGCCTGAGTCACAAACGCGTCAAGCCAATAAACCTTGGTGTAGCGCTAAGGTTGGTAGATTTGGCTCATGCGAATTTCTGAGCTCTCATTTCAGACTGGTGTGTCAACACACCGGCTGCGTCGCTATGAATCGTTAGGCCTTATTCACAGTGATCGTCAGCCCAATAGTTATCGAAATTTCAGCACCGCCACGGTGAGATCCGTCATCTTCATTGACATGTCTCGAAAGATCGGCTTCACGTTGGATGAGATTGCAGATTTCATTCCCCGATTTAGGGCTGGGACCTTGACTGCCAAAGAAATGGCAGACGCCATCCAACGTAAAGTTCAGGAAATTGATGAACTGATCGCTCTGAAACAGGTCCAACGGCAAATGTTGATCGATCACATCGCCTGGTTCAAAACGCGCAAAAGGAAAACGAAATGAATCCACTTCAAACGCTGAAACAGATCAATGCACTTGCTGCATTCAACCGCTGGTGCGCCATTGAAGTAACCGAGGCTGAGCCGGGTAAAGTGACCATTGAGATCGATTGGCGCAATGAATTTGGTCAATATTCTGGGTATCTGCATGCGGGACTGATTGGGGCTCTGATAGACACAGCTTGCGGTTACGCAGCAGCAACCGTGGCTGGGCCCAATTTACTGGCTTCAAACTTCTCGGTGAACTGCTTAAGACCAGCAACAGGGAAGAAGTTCATCGCTCGTGCATCTGTAGTGAAATCTGGCAAATCGCAGGTTTTCACCGCTTGTGATTTGTATGCGTTGGACGATGATGGCGAAAAGCTTGTGGCCAACGGTCAGACATTGCTGTCAGTATTGCCTGCGCCGTAACCTCAAACGGGTTGCACACTTACACATTGTGCGCCCTGTACTCTTGGGTTTTCCCGCCGTAACCATAGGCACCAGCCCGCACATCATCGACATAGATGTAGCTTTCGTGATGCAGGTTCGGCATCAATTCTAAAAGTCCGTCATACACAGCCTGGATGTAGGCGGCTTTTTCAGCTCGGGTGTTGGTCTCGTCGGTGATTTTGATTTCGACATAGGCACTGGACTTGCCTTGCGCCGCGAGTGATTGCCCACCGACGATCCAGTGTTCTGGTTCGACATAGCGAACAGCGATGGAGGTCAGTTCTGGCTTTTTACGCAAGATCCGGCTAGTGCAGTTGGCAAGCATCACGGCCACTTGCTGTGTTGTTTGCGCTTGCGCTGGGCCGCTAAGGAGGACGTTGAGAATGGGCATGGATGACTCCTGAAGTTGATGGTCCTCACTTTATTGATCTATCCACGCATTGGAAATCCACTCATTTTCAAATTGGTTTTGCAGATTTTGCAAATCATTCCTAGAATGACTTATGAGCTTTCATCTGGATGATCTGGCCTTGTTTGCAAGGGTGGCCGCATTGGGCACGCTGTCTGCGGCTGCACGCGAGCGTGACATTCCGGTCAGCCAAGTGACGCGCGCATTGAATCGGTTGGAGGCCGCTTGTGGTGCCCGACTGATGCACCGCACAACACACGGGCTGAGCCTGACCGATGAGGGCGACACCTTGCTGCAGCATGGCCTTCGGATGCTCGACACATCAGAGGAACTCAGAGCCGATTTGCATGGCCGACAAAGCGAACCCAGTGGCTGGGTTCGAATCGGTGTCAGCGCCTCAGTGGCTGAGTCGATCATTGCACCCAGCCTGCCGGCGCTCTATGAAAAATACCCACGTCTGCACATCGAGGTGTTGGCCGATGACCGACTGGCAGACATGGCACGCGATGGGATTGACATCGCCATACGCACCGCCGCCGTGCACAGCGAAACATTGGTGGGCAGGCAAATTGGCATGGCGAGCCGAACCTTGTATGCCAGCCCAAGCTACTTGGCCAAACATGGCACCCCGCATCACCCAGACGATCTGGCACACCATCACCTGATCGGCAACAGCCGCGCCAGTTCGATGAACCTCTGGGACCGTCAAGATGCCAAGTCAGGTCTGCAAGTCAAAGGCCAGACCCTGACCGACAACTCGGCAGTGTTGCTAAGCATGGTCAGGGCCGGCGTAGGGATTGCGCGATTGCTGGACATAGTCGCAGCACCACTGGTTAAGACCGGCGAACTGGTTCCCTTGCTGCGTCCGCACTTTGATGTGCAAGAGATCCCCGTCTACGCCGTGATGCTGCAAGAGCGGCATCGGTTGCCAAAAATTCGGGCTTGTGTTGAGTTTTGGACTGAGTATTTGACTAGTGGTGGTCTGCTTGCCGGCAAGCAGATGGACTCTGCGATTTCGACTCGCTCAAACAAAGGAGTATTCATATGAATCCGAAAAACGTTCCGAACGTTACGAAAAGAATGCTTGACGAGGCACTCGATGCTTGGCGTGTTGCAAGAGACGGAGCTGTGCTTGAGCAGAAAGCTTGGAATGACGTGATGCGAAGCCACGGTGCATTAATCGAATCGATGCGTGAGAACGGTCACACTTGGGCGCAAGCTGATGCGGAATTCAAAAAACTATCGGAAGGACATCAAAAAGCCTTACTGGACCAATGGAAGCACATGGACAAACTCTGCAACGAATACCAAAAATTGCTTTCTGCTTACAAAACTCAAAATCCTCCTAAAGTTCCGTGAAAGGAATTCTTTGGTATTTGAAAGCTGCCGCCCGCAGCTTCATAGATACATGCCAGTTGTGTTACGTATCCTGGAAATACGCTGCCGGCTGATCTGAAAACGTATATCTCAATTGAAAACTAGCGGGTCTACACTGGCGTAAGCGGCTAGGTTGATTGAATCCCCCTGTTTCTTAGATCAATTATTGAAACATTTGCTGCGGCTCACTTTGGGAGTGAATGGCTGCAAATAGTTCAGAAATATATGGCGTAGCAGGCCAGTGTGGTGGCCTTGGAAAAGGTGACTTGTGGCAGGAGGAATTTTGATTTTTTAATGATGTGCTTCAATGCCACAATGCAATTCGTATGAAGATTGCTCTCAACAGCGACGAATTTAAGGCTTGGCACGAAGTTGGTCATGCCACTGTTTGCCTGCATTTGGGCGGTGACCTGGAAAGCATCGAATTCCTGGAGGGTGATGTCCGAGGTGTCGCGGTTGCTCACTGTTGCGACGTCATGCCGGATATGGAGCGGAGTGTGGCATGCGGTGGGTTCGCCGCAGAGCTTTACTTATTACAGGCCGGTTACGTCGATTGGGATGATTTGCAAGAAATCAGTGCGATCGTTTTTGGTAATGCTTGGAGCGACCGGCAGGAATTCGCCGGGCGTACAGTGACTGAGGACAATGATTTCACGAAAAATGAAGACGAAGCGTTCATGCTTCATGCAACACAGTTTGTTGTCCCGATCTTGAATCTGTACTTTTCGAGAATGCAGAATGTCGTGAGCGAACTTCTTGCCGCGAGAAGAATCGATGGTGCGCGAGTTAAGAAACTTCTGCAACTCAGCATTCTCGGTTGAGATCGGAGTCGGGAAAAGGCTGGTTGCGGTCGGTCAGGTTTTTGGGCCCGAATCACAGCCGCTTTCGGGACCTGCCATTCCTCGTATGCCAAGCGACTGGCCGCTACAACTCTAGCAACGGCCGCTCAGCAGCAAAGATCCCGACGAGGACTTTCAGCGGCTGCTACCCGCTGAGGCGACCGGCTCTTTGCGACGCACAAGAAACATGCGTCGAGACTGTCTACTGGACAGTTCCGACGTGCTTTTAACGGCCATGACATTTTTTGAATTTTGTGCCACTACCGCACGGACATGGATCATTTCGCCCCGACTTTTTGATCTTCTCGAGGGGGGCGTTTTTCGGTTGCTTTAGATTCATCACCCGCGTGGGGTGAGCCATTCGGGCAGCGTCCTCGTAGATTGAGGCGTTTTCTTCCGTTCGCTCTGTTGGTATGCGAACCGAGAAGGATTGGGCCCGGTAATAAGTTCCATCGAAACTAACCTCAGCAACGACACCGACCACATTAGAAGCTTTGACGGCTAACGAAGCTGCACAGGCCTTGTCATTGACCTTTGCCCAATCAATTTGTTGGCAGTGTTGTTGTAGCCAGACAAAGAGCGGCTTTCCGTCCCCAGTCAGAACAAAGTAACGGGCGGGATATTGGTTAAGGGTTTGGCGAAGGTCAAAGAGCATCTTGGCCAGATTCTTCCGGCCATCCTCTCCCAAGTCACGGATCTGGCTCTCCGCCGAAAGCCATCCATGCGCTCGGGTTACGTCAAGAGCTTGAAGCAACTTCTGCACCTCTTCAGGGAAGTCCTGCGTCGGAAACGGGCTGGCCTCCCAGTCTTCACCCTCGAAGCACCTATCAACGATGTCGCTCATACCGTCCCAGATAATCATGTTTACCTTTTCGCCCTTCAGCTGCTCAGCAATATCTTGATCGAAACGGTTCTTCTTGAGGTACGCACCAAGGTGGTCAAGCTCGTCGAAGATATGAGCCTTGCGCATCCCTGCCACTACTTGCCGCACCTCCATGTAATGGGCGAACTCGCCGGGGGTGGGCAGGAGTCGCTTGAGTACAAACAGGTCGTCAATGGACAGCGAAACAAAGGCATGCCTTCCAAGTAGAGGCTCAACCTGCGGCAGTTCCTTGCAGTACGCTGAAAAGGGTGAGAATGACTCAACCGTCAGTCCAATCGGCACCATTACTCGGTAGTCGGAGCGGCGAACACGGCCGTACTCTATGTATTTGCCGTCTACCAGGCGGTGGAGGGATACTTCATCCGCCGAATTTAGGTAATTAAAAAAGCGCTCACACTGCTTGTACGCTTTAAGCACCAAGTCCTGAACGGATTGTGCGTGGCGGCCGAAATCAAGTGCTGGTGATGCAATGGTGGCGGCCGCACCGGCCTTGGCCTCAACTAGGAACAGCACGTCATCAATCAGGATGAGCGTGTCATTTTCGGACCACTGCTTACTGGTAGGGTCCTTGTAGTAAATCTCTTGGAAAACTTTGGCACCGGGAAGCTGAGCGGCCATAATGTCGGCGAAGGCAGCTTCGCTCATCTGCTTCTGACGCTCCTCAAAGGTCTTCTTGTAGTCCGGTTTTCGCTGAAGCAGGTTGTAGAGCAGAGCACGATACCCCGCATCGCGGGAGAAACACGGATCGACGGCGTAGTAATCCGACCCAAGCTGGATTAGGGGTTTCTTCCGAGCCGGGAGTGTCCGGTAGGGTGTCCCCACAAAATCGCCCGCGGCGAAGAACGCGGTTTCTTCGCCGCGCTGGTAAGCCAAGTCTGCTAGCAGCGTCGGTGGTAGCTTCGTGTGACGGCTCACGTTGGCGATGCCGCCCCGAAACATGTCATCCATTGCGCGCCCGGCGGCTTTCGCCTGTTCAGCATTGGCCTCAACCCATGCCTCCATGACGTCTTCCAGAGGCTTGCCCTGTGCCGCAGCGAAGGACTGAGCCACTTCAAACTGCCTCATCATCTCCATAGTGGCTTCGGCATGCCCAGATCGCGTGGCATTAGCCATGGCCTGGAAGCCTTCTGCGATGTAGGCGGCACCAACGCCATACACGTCTTCCAAGACATCACTGTGAGGCGCCAGCACATAGCGGTAGAACTCGCCTTCCAAAACTTGGTAGCGGTTCCCGCGAATCATTATCCAAGTGGATTTCGCGCGAAACTCAATGTCTGCGGTGTTGGGACAGAAGATTCCATCTTTGGTGTCAGCAGACGTGGCCATGGCGAAAAACATAGCCTGTTCACGCAGTTTGCGGCCAAGTTCAAACAGTTCTGTGCACTTGGCTTCGTCGAATGTCATGTCCGCAGGAGCTGCATCTGACGCGAGAACCGCGTGCACGTATTCCAGCAAGAACTGGTTTTCACTAATCAGGTCATCCGGGGCGTTCGTTTGGCATTGCTCCTCGGTGGCGCTTTGGTCCGTCATGGCTTTCATCACGCGCTGTGCGTAGATGTAGCCGAGCAAATCATGCGGAGGCATGGCGACGATCAGTTCGCGCATGCGGGCGGCTGTGGCTTCCATGTCTTTCAAAAGGGAAGCAGCGGCCTCTTTCCGTTTTTTATCGTCCATAACTACATATGTCTGATGTCTCTGAATCTGCTAGTCCGCCCAGAGGGGCCGAAGCCGGGAGGTGCCCAATGCACCCACTTCTTCGTAGAGTCGCAGATAGCACAGGAACTGCCGACGCGCGTACCTTCAGGGATTGAGATCTCCCACATCCAGTGCCTGTAGTACGGCATCGAAAGCCTTGTCGCACTCCCCAGCCAGCCACTTGAAGTGAGCTCGCAACGTCCCGTGAGTGGACCGCGCAAGCCTTTCCTCTTTGCCCTTCTCAGTGACCGAGCTGTGAGCCCTGAGCGTATTCCGCAGACCGTGCAGCTTTGCAAGCGGCGTGAGCTTGGTCCTGGCCTCGTCTTCGGTATGACCGGCAGCGACCAGAATCGCGCCCAAAAGCCTAAGCGACGCCCAGCTGGATTCCGCTTTTGCGCCGCGGTCTTCGAGAACCTTACGCAGGGGCTTGAGTTGAAACCCTTCGACCACCAACTGGTCAAGAGCCATTATCTCGTTGGCCCACTCGAACGTCGAATCCGTTGCCGGGTAGCGGGCTGCATCGAGATGCTGGGGGCTCCGTGGCTGCCACCATGCGGGTGGCGTGTCGTTTAGTTTTCCAATCTTGTATTTCAATAGGTGTAGTGGATCGTACTCCGAGTTGAACTTGCCCATGATGTCGTTTTCATGCGCGCGCGTCGAGATCGGCCCCTTCGGCCATTCGTTGAACGATTGCCAGTACCGCTGCTCTTCAATCGGCAGGCGTGCGAGATCGCCGATATAAGCGTGCACCTGACCTGCTTCGTTGATGTCGTAGCCCTTCAGATACCACGCGTTGCGGCAGCTGATCGTGCGGTCATTGAGGGTGTACTTCTCAGGGTCGGACTTGAATCGGTGTAGGACATCCGGCCGAAAGAAGGCCGGAGATATCTCCCACGGAAGGTCTGATTCTTGGAAATAGTTGGAGAGCAACTCAGGAGCGCAGGACGTTTCGACCTCGACGCCATTCTTGCGGTCGAAGATCTTGAACGTCGCGTACTCGCGCCTGGTTGGGTTCGACTCTTCCATCCACTCGTCGATCAACTGCTGCAGCGAGATGTCGGAGCGGACTATCATTCGACCGTTCACATAACTGGCATTGGCGATGCCGCCGCCTTGGTAGAAAAGGTCGGGAGCCCTTCGGTCAATTCGGCCGTGATCGCCCCAGCCGTTGAAGCTGCCCGGGACAAAGCGCGTGAAGTCGAACAGGAACACCAGCGCCATGTCCGCCAGCGTCATGTACGTCGAAAGATCCCTGGCGAGAATTGTTACGGCCGTGAGGCCTTCTCGGCCATCTCCGAGCTCGGAGCGCAGGACGCGGATCACATCTTCGATGTCGCCGTGCTCATCGAGCCGGCTGTAGGCATTGCGTTCTGGCACGAAGTGCAGGCCAAGCGAATGCACCAGCTTCTGGTTCAGTTCGACAGGGCTCTCGCCCTTCTGCACGCCATCGAAGGATCGGCAGAAGATCAGCTTTTCGCCGCCAGAGAGCGACTTGCCAGCATGCCTCAGCGGCGGCTCAAGGTAGACCTTGTGTCCTTCGCCGCCTCCGTAGCTCTTCTGGATAACCCAGCTCTCCTCAGTCTGGACAAAGCCGCGCATCAGGTCTTCCTGGTCCGCCGGAGTCACCTGCTGAGAGGGCGCGAGCACGCCGTGTATCAGGATGGCTGGGCCACTCGCGTAGATAACGATTTCCTCGCTCTGCGCATTTGCCTTGAGGAACTCGACTGAATCTTCCGCGCCGACGAGCCAGCTCGCAGCTTTGTCAGCTGGAGTCTGTGCGAGGGCCTTTAGCGTTGCCATGTTAAATCGACGGCTCATATGGGAATTATGCGACTGGGATTTTGTAAATTCACAGGCTCAAGGGAGATCTGCAGTCGTGAATCGGCCTCGGTGGCACCCTCGCACCGGCGATTAGATACCGTCAAGGCAAGGAAAACTCGATGCCGAGGTGCCCGCAAATTTCCGAGCAAAGCGCTTCAGAGGATGCCCAGCCACCACTAAATCCTTTCTCGTCCGGCGTGAGACAGATCGTAAGTACCTTGATGCGTCCACTGCCAAGATGCTTCCTTATCGAGGCGCACATGTCCTGAACATAGGCAGAGTCGAGAAAGCGACGGCAATCGCCACTGCCCATGTCGCAAAAGAAATAATCCAAGTCGATATTAAACAGCCAGTTGTCGCCCTGTCCAAGCCAGTAGTCCAGGTTCTTCGGTAAGTCCCAAGGGGCAACGTCAACCCAAGAACCCTTAGCTAGGTTTGGCGCATCACCGTCATAATGGGTTGCAAAATAGACGCTGCCAAGGTTGCCCCGTTCATGCTCGAAGAATAGGCTCAGATAGTTGTCCCAGCGGATTGCAGCTCCGAGAAAACCGTTGACATTGGCTGTAAAGGATAGATACGACTGAATGGAGACGCCACGCATCTGCGATGGCAGAGCCGCGAGCCACGAAGGCAGATTGGATCCAAGTGTGTCGGTATGCCGATCGATGTGAAAGACATTGATGGATTCACCCGCAGGTAAATGCCTGAGCCAGCACCACCAAGCCGCCCGGTGGTTGTCCATGATGTAAACGGGGCCGTCCTGCCACAAGAAGTTCTGAGTTGCATGACCAGAGATACCTCGCCCGTTGAAAGGAACATGCCATATGCCGGCCATACGTTCTCCCCACGATATAAAAAGGTGGATTGATTATCCAGGCATCCGTCGATGTGTTATACAACTGTACACATGGCGAAAGTCGGCGCAACTGGATCGTTACTGGACTGGCTCTTGACAGTTGGTACGATATAGATTCAGGGGGGATTAGAAGTTAGAGCCGCTGAGGTTCGCTCAGACCTTGATGAGCACGGCGGCTAGGTAGCGGGACGGGGCGGCTGCCAGGGCCCAAACTCGTCCTTGTAGACAACCAAATGGCAGCAGAGCTACCAATCGGCTGAAAACAACCAGCGGCGGCATCGTGGCGGTACCGCCAGCCCGAGTGACGGGAAAACAGTCGGTGGCGCTGCGCCTGCCAGGTTGCAGAGGCCCTACGACCGCATTAGCTCGTACAGGCGCCATACAAGCCAACGCCGATCGACATGCCCAACGGCCGCTTCGAGGTAAGGATCGTGAGTTCACCTGGCCGGATACAGTGACGGCACTCGCTGCAAAGCGGGCGCATGGATTCAAACTGTCCGATGTGAAGCACGTATCAGTCATACATGGCTTCACTTACCGCTTTGGCTATCCAGCTCGGTAACCCCGCACGAGCCTGGCGCATAGCCTCCCACTCCAGACTGGGCAATTTGCTTCTCAGAACTTTCAGGGCCATGGGCGCTAGTTCTGGACCAAGCCAGATGAGCGCGCGAATGGCCTTGCCGGATGGACGCTTGCCAAGAAGCATCTGCCATCGGTTGTCGTACTTGAGCTCAATCTCCCGCCCTCCCAGCTTCAACCGCCTGGACGGTCCAGACGTAAGGTAAACCTCGCGTGTGGGGACCTGCGTGGTCAGTCCCAGCACATTGGCCTCGGATGCGCCACTGGCCACTACAGTTTCGCCACTGGCGGATTCGATCGCTTCGACTACGGATGCTGTCGAAGGAGGGCGGGGGCCAAAGCGACCCTGAATCGGCAGGGCGTAGACGCCCCGCCCAATCCTAAGCAGCGTACCTTCACGTGCTAGACGAGAGAGGGTCTGATCAATCGCCGACCGAGAGCCAAGATGCAAGAATTCCTTAGGCGAAAGCATTCCTCCCTCGGGGAGGGATTGCGCTTGCGAGAGGATGGCTTTTGCAAGTTGGCTCATGATTTGGTCCGGATTGTCAGAAATTTGTCTCACTTTCTGACAAATGGGTTGGCCGATGCAATGGAGGAGGAATAGACAAGTAGCCCTCACTGCGTCAGGTAGAGGTGCGAACGACCTAGGGGAACGGCTTTCCTGGCGACGGTATGAAATCTGCGCAGCCAACGAGGGTTGATGGCTCGGATGATCAGTGGAGCGGCCAAGGCGGTGGCGACTACAATCACAGCTCATGCACTCTCTAGTGCTACCCAGCATGATTGAGCGTGAATAGAAAGTTGATCAGTGGCCCGCCGCCCGCTACCAGCACTTTGTGGATGCACGGATGGGGGAAGCCCCGAAAACCTGTGCTATACTAGCGGTCTTGCGCGGCTGTAGCTCAGTTGGATAGAGTACTTGGCTACGAACCAAGGGGTCGTGGGTTCG
>JACCDV010296300.1_pt1 | contig 28118 bp, 22 predicted proteins | sample 7446131 | NCBI WGS metagenome assembly JACCDV01 (sample SAMN15323448, study PRJNA562643) | freshwater metagenome | isolation source: river surface water | place: USA:Blue River Watershed | collected 2017-08-17 | reverse complement strand
ATCAATTAAAATAATATCTAAGGCTGACAATAACAACAATACAGTCATTTTCATTATCATTAAATTATGTTTATAGTAGTAATGTATCAATCAAATTTATCGAATCACAAGAAATAGGGAAGGACATTTTTGAAGTGGGTGCTTCGGACCGATTCGGGGACAGTCTTGAAGATTTTGAATTATTTCTCGCCCGTTTATTTGACTTACATAATCGCAGCCAAATTGTTGCATCGGTAGCAATAATTAGGGGCACTCCACACAGTCACTAAGTTCTTTTCCTAAATAAGGGGAGGCAAACCTTGAACCAATGAATGTATCCCTCTTGGACAAGCTGATGGGCTCTAGCAATTAATTCTAACCCATTGATGTGGCAGAAGTCGTTGGTAACTTTGGAACCAAAAACCCAGCCTGCTCCTCGGGCATTGATTGCCCAGTCTTAGATATCCTCTGGATCTGACCACATCAAATCACAGAAGGGGCCTTCATGCGGAATCTCAATTTTTCTATCAATGGTCCTCACTTGATCAATGGTCTTAATTTAAGGGCTCAGTCCACCATGCACACAGAATACCTTTCCTAAATATATGATTTCTTACCATCAATAACGGCTCCGATAGGCAGGTAATCGAAGACCTCTGTACAGTACTTCCAAGGATTAGGGTTACCATATTTTCTGTTGATTTCATCATAGAATCCATAGACTGTCGTAATTTGCCTGAGTCTTCAAGGAATTACCTGGATTAATGGTTGCCTCTGAGAAGAGTGATTCTTTCTGGGTATTTGACCTTGAGGCAGAGGAGGTACTCAAAGGTTTCCACTGAGTGATAGCCACGATCAACAAAATCTCCAATGAAGATATAGCAAGTCTTCTAGATTTCCCCACCTGAGTCACATAAGGTTTACCTGTCCTAAACAACTCTAAAACGTCATAGAATTGGCCGTGGATATCCCCACATACAGTGACTGGGCTTGAGACTGGCTGCACATTGGACTATTCTAGGAAGATTTCTTTGGCCTTCTCGCATAGGATGCGTAGATCTTTCTCATGCAAGCATTTTGATTAGAGTAGATCAGCAATACATTGATCAATATTCATCTCAATTCAAATTTTCTCAAATTTTACTTACTATTATTTATAAACCTAATTAAAGAATCCCATTATTTATTCCTCACTATTAGTATCTCTCAGATTTAATATGCATCATCATTGCCAAAGCTTCTCATTTTTCCTCTCCTTGAAGTCTCTGAAGTCCCAACTCGACTCCACATGTTCCGGAGCCAAAATATTCACTCCTTAGGCAGTCACTGTTGCGAATTGCAGTTGGTCAATCGATTTGCAGTCTCTTTAGTAAATAACTGAGAAGCATTTGTGAAGAATTTTCTTGCATTACTAAAGTGTAGAATTGGGATTCCAATGGTTGGCAATAAGTGCGAGGCCGAAATACTTGGAGAATCCAGCAGTAACATAGTCCTTCACAATATGGTTGCCGTAAAGATCGATGCTGGAAAGATGGGCTTTGCCATTTTAAAAGCCAGCAACGATGAAGTTATTGTAGTAGGGATTTTGGTTGTTACGCTTTTAGTAGCAGAGCTTAGCTAGATAGTTAGCATAGTCCTTGACTGAGTGTTGGATATTATCATCAAAAAGGAGGCTTTCGTGGGTGAGTTCCCGCAGTCTTCGGGTCGCCTCTTGGTAGTCAGCGTATTATCCTGTGGCAGTGACTAGAACATTTTCGGAGATCTGCTCATATCGGTTGACATTGGTATACTCTAAGATAGGAATGAATGATACTGAGAAGTCCTCCATACGAAAGCAGAGTATCAGTTGCGATAATGATGCCCTTATCGAATTTAAGAGCGATGACAGCGCCGCCTGTAACGATGGGACTGGTGACGTGGCCGATGGGTCTATCTTCAGATTGCATGTGAGTGATCATTCAAATATTTTTTAAAATATAAGTTGGAATAATTTTATCGAGTTCATCTCATTAATATTTTTATTATGGAGAGTCGGGCAAAGCGTGGACACAGTAGTCATCAGGGCAGCATGAATAAATCATTTAAAATTGGAGGGTCTCTGGCGTAGGAGAATGATGTTCGAAGTTTCAACAAGCAGCGCAACAATCGCTCAATGGCTCCTTCCCATCCCCACAGAATATAACTTCCACTGTTTTTCAATACTCCCACCAGAATCACAGAGTAACGCTCCCTCGTCAATAAAACCACTCAAGACGATTCGCAGAAACTAGATGAAAAGGTAGATAACTCAACTTATATCACAGTCATGAGGAGATTGAAGGACTATTAAATGTTGGCGTTCGGCTGCAGGCGGGCAGGCAAGGTCAGAGATTAAGGAAGATCTTACTATTCAATCGGGGTCTTGTACGATAATATCAAAAAGAACAAGAAAGCCATTGAGTACTATCTCAAATTTTTGCAGGTCTGCAAAAGTATCAATGACAGTCATGGAGAAGCACTCGCCTATAATTGTATTGGAGTTGACTATCAGCTCTTGGGATAAGCTGATCCAGAGTATACTCGTAAGGCCATCGAATATCATACCCTTCATGAAGCCTTAGCTGATGTCAACGGGAAATTCTTAGCATCTATCAACCTTGGTCTTTGCCATGACCGTCTTGGTGATCAAAAAAACAGCATTTACTATTTCCAAAATGCTTTGAAGTACTCCATTCAAATGTCAAATCTGAGTGGACAGTCAGTAGCAATGGGCAACATCGGCAAGATTGGTACTAAAGACCTTTCTGAGAATAAAGATAAAATGAAGTTATTCGTTGAAAAATACCTGAAGCTGTCTTCATAGATGAAGGACCAGAAAGGCTAAATGTAAGGTTGCCTGAAACTGGGGATGATTTCAAGCACAAAGAAGAACTTCGAGTAGGGAAAAGATAATTTCAAGAGGGCACTTGAGCTAGCTGAGCAGTCAGGCGACAAGTAATCGATTTACTAACATAGATAAGTTTACAACTAAGCGAAATTTGGATTTGCAGTGGTGGCTGCCTAAAAGGGCATGAATAACTTTCTGGGGTACTACTCTTCAAAGCTCAACAAGAGAAGCGATTATTGATTTTGATAGGATTGGGGTCCTTCTTATTTATTGTGTATTGTTGGGTATTATATTAAATGTTTAATCGAGCACAACAATAATAGGCGCCTGACTTCAAGAAGAGGAGGGACCAGGAGACTGAAAAAATGAGGAAGAGTAACCGAGAGGAGATCTTCTCTAAGCGAAGAAATATACTCGCCAACGACCAGAAGGCTTCCTTGTCATCGGGACTGGAGGTGGAAACTGGGAAAAAGGACAAAATGCTGATTGTCGATGAGCGATATCGCAAGGAACTTGAAGTGTAACACTCCCTCTATCTAGTTACTTGAGATCTAACTATTCTATGGATGTTTTTGGTGATCTGGTTGCAGCCATCAATGGAGGAAACATCCTCAACCAACACTACGGAATGGTTGGCATCCGCAAAATACTCTCCAAAGCCGATAATCCACCCATCCAGGCAGTCATTGACGCCGGACTCGTCCCCAAAATGATCTCCTATGTCAAGCAATCCGAATACCCTCAACTGCAGCTGGAGGCCACTTGGGCACTTACTAATGTGGCATCTGGCTCAAATATTCAATGCCAAAGTATCATCGACAAGGGCGGCATTCCTTTGTTCGTTGACCTGCTTAAATCTAGCAACATGGGTATTGTTGAGCAAGCAATATGGGCAATCGGAAACATATCATCAGATTGTGTAGGCTACAGAGATACCATTATCAAGGCAGGAGGGCTTATAAACCTAGTCTAGGCCACAAAAAGAATTACAGATTAAAATCTCATCAAGCATTGCTGTTGGGCACTCTCCAACCTTTGCAGAGGAACACCACTCCCCAAATACGACTTTATTAAGCAGGCCATTCCTGTCCTCTGCTATGCAGTAGCCCAAGGAAAAATAAATGACAAGGATATTTTGGCAGATTGCTGCTGGGCTATTTCATACCACTCTGACGCCAATAGAAATAAGATTCAAATGGTGGTTGATAGTGGGGTGATTCCTCGAATAATTAGGCATCTTTCTTAGCCAGTGATGGGCCTGCTGATACCTTCGATAAGGATCCTAGGGAATATTTCAACAGGGAGTGTGGAGCATACAAATGAGTTACTGAAACACAATGCGATAGGATAGCTATAGAAGTTGCTTGAGCATAACAAGAAGGTCGTAAGGCGTTAGACATGTTGGGTACTATCCAATATTACTGCTGGCAGCAAAAGCCAAGTCGAAGCAATAATCATGCGATAGCCACTAATGAAGCGCATAATTTAGTTGTTCGCAACAGACAGTAACGACGTAAGAAGAGAAATTTGCTTTATCTTTTCCAATATGAGCCATTCGGGTGACCCATAGATGATCTTCAAACTTTACAAGAGCCACGAAATCATTCGCTATTACTTGAACCTGCTGAGCGTGGAGGATAATAAGACAATAGAAGTGGCATTGTAATGCCTGCACATAATCCTAGCTCACGGATAGAAGTTCAGGATATAGGATAAGAATCCATTCATAGTAGATCTTTTTCTCATGAGCGGCGTTGACCTTATATAGAAACTCCAATATCATGAATCAGATTTAGTGTACCAAAACGTGAGCAAGATTCTTTCCACTTACTTCTAAACTTAGGATCCTTTGAAATTATGATTTGTATCTATATTGCAACCACCACTATTTGTATTCATTCAAACAAATGTCGTGGAAGTGGACTTCAAAGGTTCCATTTCAAAGTAAGGGCCGTTGATAATGGTGATATTGGATTGATAGGGTAATATGAACATCAATAGCGGATAGATGAGGAGGCGTGATGTGTGTGGTGAATGAAGGGAAAGAGAGGGTGAAGTTGGTGTGTGTGAAATATTGAGTTGAACATTGGGTGAGTAAATAAAAAATAAAATGTCTATTGAATATTAATTATATTGAATGTCAATTATCAATCATATTATCATTCCCACTGTGGGGAGCAAGCAGAACCTTGAGGATCAAAACATCTTTATCCCCTCATCCTTTGTAATAACGCCCTCGAAGCACGAGGAACTTCCTAGTTTTGCCTGTTGGAAGAAATCATCGAGCGCCTTCAAAAGATTTAAATAGAAAAAAGATAAGAAAATGCCTCGCTATCTGCCAAACAACTAGAACAAATAACCCGAGGAGGAACACCCAGCCAAGTATTTCAAACTCAGACAACGGCACTACGCCATCCAATCCCATCAACATCCCCATCACCAACTCCCCTTCGGCTACTTCGACCCCAACTAAGCCCCTCTCTATTAAATGCACCTCGAGTATGACTCAGAACACCTCTACAAACCCAAATAAACCAAATTTAAAATGGAGGAAGAAATTCAATAGATTAAATTATAGCGAATATAATCATAAATTATTGAATAGGATGAACATAAGTTCATTATTGAACCCAGGTAGGATGACCCCTTCATTATCATAAGGAAGGACCATAAAAAAAGTAAATCAATATCATTACTTAGATAATAAGCATATTAAAACCAAAAATATCAAAAAGTAAAGAAATACAAAAGTTAAAGAAATCGACTAAATCAAGGGCATGGGTGGGAAAGCCAAGGAAGCTGCTGAAGTCAATAAAAACGCAGGAATGAGCACATCTATCAATCAATCCTTTTCTGCCCCAATACTAATTACACCTAAAACTAGTATGCCTATCGTGTTGGATCATTCATCTAGCAACAGTCCCTAGAGCTCGTAAGAACGGCGCCCCATAATGAAGAAGATCCAAACTATTGAGCATTTGATGGCTTTGAAGAAACCAAACCAAACGAGCAATACTGAGCAATGTGAAGAGGGTTTGAAGGAAGAGGAGCATGAAAGATATTAATAATGATTGCTCGGGGAATCATCATTTTGATTATTATTATAAAACATCATTACACAAGATGAAGACAGCCCAAAATTTAACATCAGTCTTCAATATCCCAGAAATCGAGAACGAAGACGAGGTGGATTACAAGAAGCTATTCTAGAAAGAGAAGCGGACTCGTATATTCTACGAGAAGAAGGCTCGGGAGTTAGAGAGCAAGCTGAGCAAGTATATGAAATAAAACCGGCATCTCCTAGGAAGGAACAAGCATCAGGATATCGTCAACATCATGTAGGAAATCAAATCTTTCAAAGGCATGCTACCAAATTCCGTCAAGGAAATAGAAATTGATAGACCCGTCTCCAACCATTCCATCGAAGATAATAATATTTACTCCCTCATCAAGGAGTTCGCCATCTATGGACTCACAGACCAAACCCTCAAGGATTAGACCTAGCCTCAAGAAAAATATGAAGGAACTACCGTCTACTCCAACGAGAAGGTTTCCCAAATATTATAGCATTCTTCCAAATTGGTATTTCCTTCAGGAACTCATATACAGTACTACTCTGGCAAGGAAGCCTTCGACAAAAGTATGGATATCATCAATATCTCCAAATAGAAACTTAAAAGTTTTGTACTCACATTTGAGCCCACCTCCTTTGAGAAAAAGACCTTTAAGCCACCCTTAGAAGGATAGAGTTAGTTTGACCAGGTCATCAATTTGGTCAATCCTGAGAGAAGGGTGTACGCAGTCTGCGTCATTTTGTAAGATTTTACTGTTTTGGAGAGCACATGTCCGCCCTTAGAAGAGATTGAGAATAAATTGGTGAAGAAGAAGAGCGAGAGAACTGTGAAATTCAAGTTGCCAATAGTAAGCCGGATCGAAGATTTGAGAATAGGAGTGAGCCATCGTGCCTATACTATTTTTTCTTACTACCCCTTCTTCAATTTTTTCTAGGAACTCATACAATCTCTCCTCTACTCTGCCAAAATCGAAAGATACATCAAATACAAATAAAATAGTGAGAATCTTCAAGTCATAGATAGCATCTTTCATGGCAAGATGATTTGCTCTATGCTCGAGGAAATCAAAGCTGAAGGCAATTAAAAATAGATTAAGTTGAATCAACTGATAGACTTTAATTTAGGGCCTAACAGCAAAATTTATCTCGAACTAAACCGACAAAACTGCTAGAACTATTTTGCCAGCGATTGGTCTTACCCCATCATATCCCTCTTTACCTTAGATGTCTTTCTGGATGTGCTGACTCTTATGGTGCTGGAGTAAAAGATGGTGTTCGTATGTGAAAACAAAACCATTCTAACATACGCCATATTCCTGTTTACGAAGGTCCTAATGAGGCCCTTTTAGTACCCTTACCCAGTTGTCAACTTAATTCCTGATCAGGAGTAATATCTCAACGCACCTTTCCCTATAGTTTATGGTTATAACAAAAGCAAGTAGTAACTCACTCGCTTGAAACTTCATAAAAAATATAAAAATATCTATGTATTTTTCTAGCCCAAAGGGGTCTCCATTGTTTGCTAAGACAGCAAGAAAAAAATACTAAACAATAAATCTCCTAAACTTAGAGACAGGCTACTTTTACATTTCAAGAGAATGCACAAAAACTATCCAATTAATTCTTTGTTCTCACATTTCATCGGAAGTAAACAACACATAGAATACAATTATGAACAAAATATTGGAGTTGCCAAGGAAATCATTGCTTAGGTCCATCAATATATGCTCAACGACATAGCCAAGCTTCTACCCTCTGAAGATGAAACAGAGTAGATGCGCAAGGATCTTATCAATAAAAATGTGGAGGAATAGGAGTTAAATCAACATATTTTTAAGAAAATAAAATAGAAATACTGCAGTAAGAGCAGAGACCCTTTTTTCCAAGCCTTCCTGTAGACCCAACTCCTAAACGTGCATATCTTTCATTATTGATCTTATTTATTATCTTTTTATCGGTTATTCATATGAGACAGTTGTTAATAGTAAGCATTTGACCAACAAACAAATGAGAGGAGTACCATAGCCGGTATAGCTTAGTGGTAGAGCATTTGCCTTGTAAGTAAAAGGTCGTGGGTTCGACTCCCACTATCGGCTTTTTATTATCAACCATCATCCATCATATTCATAGAAAGCACATATTAAGTCGAAAAAATCATTTTTCATTATTTATGTCTTTTTGGTAATATTTAAAAAATAGTTTCCTTGGGTCTCCTGGCTCCTTGATATACCTATCCCAGAAGTAGGTTTGGGCAATCACTGTTCTTGTATCGTTGGCAGCGACAACTACTTTGAGGAAGGAGAGAAGAGACTCGAGCTCACGATCCTTCGGGAAGTGATAAAAGGGTACGATGGGGATCGCATTTTCTGGTTGAAGTATATGGCAATAGGGAGAATTATCAACAAGCACCACATCTTCGGGCTTCCTATTGATTACTCTCAAGTCTTTCAGAAAATAGCCTTTCTCAAGTGTGCAGTGCTGACGGTATAATCTATGAGAGATATACTTCTTGTCAGGGTCGAGGTAGTCAAGCACCACGTCAGCATATGATGCGCTGCTTGCAGTGAATATAATGATTTATGCGAACTAAGATAATTGCTCGAGGAATTCTTTGCAATACGGCCTAATTCGTACACCAGCCTAAATAAGCACAAAACTACCTATATGACTCCTCCTCTTTCAAGGGGAAAATTGAGTTTGACTGTATATATATTTGAATTTTAATCGCAGTGAATCAGAGTTTCATCCATATCCAGAAATACAGTTTTGAAGTGAGGATGCTTTTTGGGAAGTTTAATCTACTTTCTAGGATTCAGAATTTTTATTGATTTACCAAAACGGAGTACCTCGATGCATTGATAGAAGTGTTGGCGATAGAGATTCATTAGGTAGTTAGTCTCATGCTTTTTAAGGCAGCGATGGAGATTGCTTTGATAATGAATTTTGGGCTACTCAACATTTTTTTCTTTATTCTGTGCCTATTTTTCTAGATTCTATGGATTGCTGATTGAATTTTTGATAGGGGGTAGCTTGACGATCTCCTTCTTTGCATTGCTGGGGATGAGTCGAGTTTTGGCTATCTCAATTGTCCTGGTGCTGATCTTATCGAGTGAAAATGAGGGGTTTGATTTGATTTTTTCGGTGGCCACAAGTGTGGGATACAGATTGGATCGGTTGCTTTCGTAGCTCTAAGTTGTGAACGATTGGATTTATTGTTCGGATTTGGCAGATTTATTCTGGCCACCCTTGGCTTGTGAGCTAAGTTTTTATTTATCCATTATTAAGATTATTAAAGGGATAAGTGTTTATTAAAAATATACAAAGGATAAATCCATTTCAGACCATGCTTCGTAAACTCCAACAATATACTCTCACCATCCAATGCAGATATTCGAACAGCTCAAATAAGCATAGTAATCAATCTTTCTATAGAAGACTGTTGCCCAGTCATCTCGTTGCCCTCAATAGTCATTAAGGTATGCATTATTAAACTCAGGCAAGAAGATGTTCGAGTAGAGTCTCATCGAAAAGAATAGCGAGGCTTTCTTTACACTAGTGCAACAGTTTATCACACAGAATTAACCTTCAACTTGCGCATCAGCTACCATGGCTATGATCCTCAATAGTCTCAAAATCGACCCAGGATATAACTGGAAAGGGATATGGCGATGGTATGACGATTTCAATATAAAACATTTGAATCGGCAACAAATCGAGACTGGTTTGACTCTGTAATAGTTCCATCAAATCATTACCAACAATAATGCCAAATCTATGGTTTTCTCTCCCCTCATCAATAAATAATAGCCAAAACACTTAGACATTCGCTAATCAACTTTAGCCCTCTTTCGAAACTCAGTTCTTGCATGTACAAGGAGATCCAATTTACTCATGACAATAAACTTTCATAGGCCAACTCTTGCACAAACAGGTGTGGGGCACTTCAGTCCTATTGCAGCCTATAACTCAGGTAAGGACATGGCACTGATCTTAGACGTAGCAAAATTCAAGTATGACTCTTACTGGTGTTCATTATAAACAATTTACTAAGCCTTGAAACCAGTCGACAAAGTAAGCAAACAGTCTCGAGGTTTCATTATCAATAAGAAGCGATATGACAATTAAAAATAGCCATAGTCTCCTCTTTGCTTCCTAGAACTTGACTTCTAATACAATAGCAAGTTAAGATAAAAGCCATACTATCAATTGAATAGAATGAAGATATTTCTTGTCGATTTGCTCAATGACACATAAATGCACTCACTACTCATCCCCATCCTCTATTAGTACTACACCTTGGAAATATAAAATAAGGATAAATTGGTTGAATAATTGACTAAACCATCCTTCATTAGCTAAATAGCAATCATCTTCAACAATAATTTACTTTCCCAAGAGGCAATTATACTTCTCTCAGCCTACACCAAATAAAATAAACTCTCACCTATAATGTTCTTGTACTTAGTATTTACCTTTCACTCCCAACAATACAGAGAAATGCATAGCTCATGTGCCCAACCCTACCCATACCTTTCAAGACTGTTATCAAAGTGCCAAATGTACTTGGGAGTGGGCCATTAAATGCCTTCGTAATCTAAATGAGTGAGTCTAACAGTCTATGATAATGTGTATATGTCTTCGGGTAACTAAATCAAATTTTTTTACTTATTATATTCTTCTAATTCTCTATTCAATAAATTTCATTGAATCTCAGCATGTAGCACTAAAACTATCACATCCAAGCACTCTCTACACTTCCCCCTCTCTAAAATTCAAACAAACGTTGTGTTGGAGTCAGTAGAAGAAAATCCCTTTAATCATTTCATCAATTCCTATTATCTTCTACAAATATTATCCAACAATTTAGCCATTTTCAAGAAGAAATCTGGCACCTCGAAAAACTTAAGACCCAAAAAATAGGGATTTAACGAAATAAAACTCAAAATAGAGTTGGCAAATGTTTTAACTATGGGCCACGCCCTCACATCTAATACTTCAATCCTGAAAGTATGGATAAAAAACTTGAGCCTCGCAAGGAAACAACTATTTTGGTGGGCCAAAACTGTAAGGCAAACTCATAAACTGTCACTAATATTTTAAAAAGATTGTGATTTTTTATATCGGATTATAGTCAATTTTGATAATTAGCAAGCTTTTTGGAGATTGATGGTGGGGGTAAGTCTAGTAGTCTCGTGAAAATTGTTATGATTATCATTTGATTATATCTTTGGAATTGAGACCAAATTTATTGGCGTACTTCGTAACAAGCATGAGCTAATTGAGCTTTATGGAGTTGATGCGCTCTCTCTAAACTCTCACCTTTTCAAGCATCTTGTCCTTCTTGGCGTTTATGTAGTAGAACGACCCCGAACTTGTTTTATTAAGAGTTTCATTTGCATTTTTACCGTTAAGGATAACGATTCTTTTACTTTTATGGTTACTTTTCTTATCTTTCTTAGTATTCTCCAAAATATTGGCGTCCTACATCGAAATATTAATCTTATTGAATGATTTATATTCGTTTTGAACATTCTTTTTGTGATTACCTTGTAAATAGTGCAAACTATCGTCGATATGATCAGTTTTAAATCTTTAACGCATATTTTCCTTATTATTTTTAAAGCCAAACGAAGGGGTTTGCTTCTGCTCGTCTTTATTGGAACTTTGAGACTATTACTAAATAGACTCCATATGTTCATAGGTGATGGTTTAATCGCATAGTCTAAAGTATTACCGAAGAGTAATGCCTCTAACTGATACCTTATTATGGCTTTCTCCTTTATCGCTTGGGCTAAAATCACTTCGCGTTTACTTCTTCTTCAAGAATGGACTGAGTTATCTTTGAGATATAGGATACATGTGTAAGCTTCAAAAGAATTTTTTTTAATTATCAATTTATTTTTATTAATAAATCACACTTCATTTTATTCAAACCAGCAAAATATGCCCTTCTTACAAACCAAAATTATCTCTGCCGACCTATTCGCCTGCTGCCTATTTGTTTAGTTGTGAGGCCATGGTCAGTGGGGTGGGTAGTAAATAGGTCTAATGGGGTATGATGTATGAGTGGATGATTGATTATATGTGGTGAGTTGGCTGTATAATATAAAAGAAATTGAGAAGCGATTTGATGAATCTTATGCATAATCGTAAAAATTCCTAATAATTCAACTCCTAAAGCGAAGAAGATATCTCCACTCTCTTCCCCAAAACCAACCTTCAAGATCTCAATAACGCCATTGCCGATCTCAAGTAGCACTACAACAAATCGGTTCATTGGTTTGAACTCACCAACTATTGTTACCGCTGCCACATCAAGGAAATCACCCAGGCCTACAATTAGTTCAAAAATGCCCACCACCCAGAACTTGCCCCTCCCCAAATTTCAAATTTGTATCAGAACTAAGCCTTTGTTGATTTAGTCGAATTATCAAAAACCAATATTGGCTCCAATATCGAAATCAATAGTCTTTATATTCCTCCCATACCTAAAAACCTCAACGAAATCCTCAATAAAACTTTTATCAAATATGGGTATATACCCAACTATGAACGTTTTCTACTCTTCTTCCCAACCTACCTGGAGAAGCACCTGATGGTGGAGGACCAACTCTTCGAGAGTGATAAAATCGACAGCCTAGTCGCATATTTCCTGGCCATTATTGCTGCTGCCTAGCTTGGCTCAGTGTACGTCATGGGAAGGATGCTAAAGCGCTTCCTCAAGGAGGGAGGGGAGCTCTAGTGGATCCTTTAAGGTAAGTTCCCTCAAAAGTATAAACTTATTCTTAATTTAAATCGATATATGGCGCGGGCTCCATGGTAAGTAGACTCATAGATGATCTAAGAAATACTATAAAATTCTAATTTCCACTGGAGCAAGAGCGAGCTGGCCATATGCATCCAAATCCTAGCCTTCTCTCACTCCATGTCCACGGTCGCCTTGGGAGTAGGTCTACTTGTGTAAGACAAATCTGTCCTTTCACTCCTCAACCTCTCCAAAATCCAGTAGATAAAAGATAAATTTGATGCAACAATTTATGAATCATCGAATGAATCTAAGTAGAGCCTGGCAGCTATGATTCCAGTCTTAAAGTAAATTGATTAATAGCTGGGGTAGAAGACAAGTGAGTTCAAGTAGTAAATATTAACAAATAAAAAGTCAATAAAGAAATCTATCCGCAGATCGTAAGCGATAGACAACTATATGAAATAAATCAATAATTAGCTGACCAAGCAATAAAACTATAAGGAAATCAATAAACTACTCACCCCCTTACTGCCTCCATTTCATCTATTCGAAAAAAGAGGATAGATGAAGAATAGTGTCATTGACTACTCAGTAAGCATTCACCTATATAGGAATTCAACTATAAGTTTATGGCCTATCCCATCCTTCACAACTTTACACAGAGCATTGCTGACAAGATTGAAGGGCTGATTTAATACAGTGAAATAATGACACGAGGAAAGTAATCATGATGTGATTAAGTTTCGGCAATGAGAAGATAGGGATCAACCCAACAAAGGAATTTAGAAAAGCAGTCCGATACTATTCTGAGAATCTATGTGGATATACCCACCATGAATATGACTTCAAAAATAATGTTGCCTCCATCCTGCCCATGTCCCTCAAATTCTACATACGCCTCCTCACTCTCTCCCCCTTTCACATCACCAAACAAGTGATTCGAGAAACAAACCACGAGAGTGGGCAGATGGAGTGTTTCGACCTGGGCCACCTAGCCATCCTCATCGCAAGTAATTCCTGTGCTATGTAGATTCTAAGATGAGTTTATAGATAACTCTGGCCATCCAAGCATTTGAGTTGTGACATCGATGATGCTTTATATTAATAACAGTCATTGGTATTAGTAGTGTATTAATTATTATGTTTGAGAGCGCCAGAAAAAAGAATTAGCAATTCCATAGAGCCATTGCTTCATAGCAGAAAAAGAAATACTTCTAATCAGTGAGGAAGCGTTTCCTCCACGCCCAGCAAAACCAGTTCATCGCTGAGCAACAGGAGGCGGAAGTATAGATGATGCGAATGTTTAACTCAAGGTAGGAGTATTAGCACACTATGAGCCTGTATGACTAGTATGAGAAAGATATGAACGAATACTTTGAATATCTCGAAAATCTATAGTAGGAATCAAACTCGTATGAGAAGGTCCTATTGGAGCAATAATTGCAGAGGAAGAAGCAAATATTTGAAGAAATATTCAACGATGAGTGACAAGCGAACAAGTGATTAAATGGATTGTTAGTGATTAATATCAAAATATTCAAATATCTTTTTAATTGGAGGCGATTATTAAGCTTTTGCACATTTCCTAAGGCTTATCTTCCAAATTGTAGATGCGCAGGATGATGAAGATCGGAAGAAAATGCGAAAAAATAATTGTACAGGTATTGACAATGGTTTCCTCAATCCACTTATCTCCATAATCAGGACATTTATCTTTGAAGAAAGTTGTTAGGAGGATGGAGCTTACAATATATGAAATGTCAAAGCCAAATCTTATTGTGTTTGCCACTATGATCAGCAAATATTGATTAAATACCTGTATTCAAATAAAGTTACTCGCTTTGCTTAATCTTAGTCTAGCTGTTCTCTCAGCTGCTTGGTAGTCTTGAGAGAGTACATTCCTACGACAAGGGAGCACGTGATAATTGTACAATCCAGAAGCAACACGGCAATCATTCTATCTAATGCTTAACTTACATTTTATAGAAGATGCTAAGCTACGTATTTTAAGTTAGGAGAATAGCAATAGGTAAACCCAGGAATAGTAATCGAAGCTACATCAAAAGGGAGTTACATAGAAATAGCATTTTAGGGTTAAATACATTTTTCGCTATATTCCTTTGTATTATTAGAAATCTTCCACCGTGACCTCGCTGCTCCCTCTTGAAATATGCGAGAATAGATCAGTTATTTGTTTCCCCCTGAATATTAAAGACTTTACCATTGGTAGGGTACTAAAAGAAGGATCCATTGTATTGAATATGCATTGATCCAAGTAATTACAAAGGAATATTTGGTAAGGGTGCTCATTTAACTACTAGTCAAGTTGTTATCTTTGGAAATAAAATAAATAGCAACGCCGTAGGAGTTAGATGCCACGAACGCTTTGTAACGATATTATTACTTCCCCACCAGAACAATACCAAGATATAAATTTTGGTCACATGAGAGTTATGAGATCCACGCATTGCACAAAATTTTCTTATTGCGTCTCCAATTAAGCCGATTGAGAGTACTGTCAAAACGATCTGTATGATGGCTTCGGGCTAATGACTAAGGAGAGTGAAGCAAAAAAACTGTTATGTCATCACTATTAATAAATGATTGTAATTCATGAAGCCAATCAATGATCTCAGGGGATAATAAATAATTCATGTTTTAATCACTGAAGTCTTCAAAGGACGTAGTACTGGTTGAAGTCAATATGAGGCACAACTAAAGGCCCAGCCCTACATCGAGGAAGCGTGAACTATATATCGAATTCTTTGCTAGAAACGGTGAATCTTTCAGTTATTCTATCAGTTATGCATCCGGCCTCAAGCTTCTATTCCATTGAAACCTTTTTAATGGTATCTTTGGGACTTTACTTGGATGTTTACTGCTTCCTATTCCCTTTCGTTCCTTTCTTTATTATCACAGACACTGATTTAGTATTGGCTTCTTCCTGCCACTATACATTTGACAATATGAGGTTGTTTGGTAAATCATCTTCATCTTGTTACTATGAAATAACAGCAATGCTTGGAATAGGACTTTGAGAGTCAGCAGTTACCTTGGAGGCAGACTTTTTTTGAGGCGATCGGGCCTAAGGATTCTCTTAAGAATGATGGGCAATCTATGAAAGTGGTTTCTATGTGCTTGGATAACCAGTACTATTTAAGGTTCCGTTTCTCTGAGCGATGCATGCCCCCATTTGTACAATAAAATAACACAACTTTAACCTAACAAAGGTAAACTTAAATTTAGATTACAAATATCACTCTAATATCACTTCTTTAATTGATCAGGAATGTTCCCCCAGAGGCAAACATGGAGATTCTAATAATAACTCACTTCTTACATTGGTGTCCTGATATATTTTTGATGATGCCTTTTTTAAATCCTCACTTGTCACGCATGCCACACGCTCAGCTAGTTACTTTGTGTGCACTCTGCGATTGTAGTACATGAGGTTGTTAGCCGTCGACTGGGTTATATCGTTTTGGGTTTCATGGTGCATTATTTAGTTATAGACTTTTCTTTTGGCCCTCTCGAGCTCTTAGTCGCTTATCTTGTTAGCATATGCTTTGTTAGGGTGAAAGTACATTGATATGCTTAAATATTAAGCTTGATGACATCATAGAATTTATCGGGTTAGATTACAAAATAGTTGCCGTATAGACCTGCGTCCCAATAAGAACTGTAGAAGCCTTTCTGTTGCTCGATGAAGGAATATTTAGACATAAATTTTTGATATTTAAAGCAGTTGGAATCTAAAGATATTAACAAATTATACTCTTCATAATTTAGAGTTCGAACTAGTTCATAGGACGATCGGCTACAATTCTTTGAAGGAGTAAATAGGTAAAGAAATCGTTTTCAAAGAAAGATGGGGCCTAATGAACAATGACCATGTTAACTTTATCAGTTAGCGTTGATTGAAGAGCGGATAATCCAGGGCAAAACTTGGGCTTGACCAGTTCTACCTTTTTTTCGCTTCTGCTTGGAACCTTGAAATGAGCCTCAACAGCATTGACGAGCTAATCATGGTTGATATCTCCTGAGGCCACTATAATGATATTCTCTCCCACGTAGTTAGTATTGTGGTAGTCTTCAATCATTTGCTTGCTTATGGTTTACATGTTCCTGATATCCCCCAGAATAGGCAGTCCTATTTGTTGGTTACTAAATATTCCTCTATGAGCTATCTCTATTGTAGTTTATAAAGGTTGGGATTTCCTTGTCTAAAGCAGTTCTCTATGAATAGTACTCCTTTAATTTTACACATCCTGCTTGCGATAGAGGGAATTGGTAAGCATATCACCAAGAATAGAAATAGCACGGGTGACATCTTTGCGAAATACAGTCATCATGTATGAAGTATTTTCCCTAGAGGTATAGGCGTTCAAATTGCCTCCTATGTTCTCCACCTCCAGCTCTAGGTCGTTCCTGGTTCGATTTGCTGTCCCCTTGAAGTGCAAATGCTCCAAGAAATGGGCAACCCCACTGGTCTACTGACTCTAATTCCGACTCCCACACTTGATAAACACAGAGATGCTTAGTCTATAAGGAAATACCTTGCGATATGGGACTGCATGAGTTCGGTTGCCACAGTAATTCCATTATGAGTTTTGGATAGATCTGCATGAGGTGAGGATTACTGAAGGGACGAGAGTAATTCAAGGCAGAGGGGTAGTCGTGGTTGCCGAATCTCTTAAGATTTTTGGTGGAGAGGACGTCGATAGCAGAGCTAAAGGTGTGCCTATTGAATATTTTTTTTATCATAATTATAATAAGAGTAAATAGATCATATTCTATCGCACCAAGACTCACTAAAAGTCATGAGAGATTAAGATTTTTCCAGCTACTCATTTGAATCAAAGGTGTCTTATTCTACAGCTACTAAAGTTTTTATATCCTCATCCGGCCATAGGTCTCAGTCAACTGGGAAACAAAGTACATAGCCACCCCACTTGCAATCGTAAAGCCAATAAAACCCGATAGACCCGCATGCATCAGCAGAGATTATATTAAAGGCAGGAAGATAGAGCCAACTGAACTACCACATATGAGAAGTAAATATGCCATGTTTCTAATATTTGAGGGATAGACTTAAAGTGTGTAATTTATTAGTATGTTACCTATCAATGCAATAGAAAATCGTATAAACTGTATAACACAATAATTACACCTATGGAGACTCTGTATATATATTTGGCAGAGCAGACGTTTCCCTTCTCCCTGCACTCTTAGTCGACGATAACAAAGCTGCATATAAAGCTTGAGATGAGTATGATAAGTATGAGGCCAAAGATAGCATTGACTCTTCTAATTTTGAGCCGAATGGGATAAGACATCAGTACGGCAACAGTTTCACTGATGCTAATGAGGATATAATTTTTAGTATACTAATAGCTCATGGTAGGTATTATGAGGAAGGATCCATAGTAGATGTATTATCTTCATATCTCAATCTATACCTATAAATCCATACGACGATAAGGGGGACTGTGATTTGGCGAAGGAGTGGCTCATACAGTATCTGGAAGTATGTTGGTTTTTTACTCTACAAATAGTCATCTTCAATATTCTAACCCTACAAAGCGTAAGGTAAATGCGGTCGATCGTTCTACTCAGCAATCTAGTTCAATACTACCTTGGCCTCAGTATAGAATTCTGCATATTTGGTTTTGTACTTTGAGCATACAAGAAGTAAGGAGAGGGTTTCCAAATCTTGAGGATGTAATACGAGTTGGCTATGATGGGGATAAAAATGAGGAGATAGTTCCATATCCATTTAGGTGCGCTAGTCATCATCCACTCCACTGATGAAACGAGATACGATATTCCCCAAACTGCATATACTAATATTATTGACCAAGATCGAAACCTATCCCCTCCTATCTCATTGAAATATATTAATGAACTCGCAAAGAACCCTCTCCCGAAGAAACCCATCCCTAAATAGCATATATTTGTCATGAAAGAACTGATTGGGTAGAATAGGGCAGCCCCAATAGTAAAGCACATTAATCCTAAAGTGCAGGCAAGTAAATTCAGATGCATAGTGCATACAATTTGTCCGATTCCTGAGAGGGCAAGGAAGGCGAGTATGTTTGAGGTGCCCATCATGGACATTTTAGATGTGAGTACTGCGAAGGCGAGTATATTAATAGTCATAAAGAGGAGCCTCTTCTTCTGATAGTTACTATTATCGCCTGCGAACTCCAGAGCCTTTTCGATATTCAATTCGGTGGCATCACGTGTGGGTTCTTCCAATTTGTATCTGTCCATATGATGCTAAATGATAATTGATATAAAATAATCAGAATGTGTGTATTGGTAAGTGAGGTATTATAATATATTGTTTGTGTGATTATGGCGGAATGTAAGGCTTGGCTTATCATAGAATTCAATGAGGAGGAGGAAATGATCATCAACCAGTAGTATAAGATTTGGAAGAAGGAAGCCCCATACTACTATGACTTTCTACTGCTGCATTCAGTTGACTGGCCGACCTTCACATTCCAGTGGCTCCCAGAGTTCCAGGTTCACGAGGACTACACATCCTACTATGCCATCATCGCATCCAGCTCAGCATAGATAGATCAGTGCCAACTCCTCAAAGTACGCGTTGACTACCCCAATGAGAATAAATGTACCAATGTTTCTATCCAGCCGAATCTTACTTCCAAAACAAGGAGCATAAGATTACAGTAGTGGAGAAGATTCAACACAATGGGGAGATACTGAGAGCAAGGTATTGCCAGGGTAATCCTCAGTTGGCAGCAATCGCTACAAACAAGGGAGATATTACTTTAACCACAATGGAAGGAGTGGTTGGTAAGTTAGTTGGCCACACAAGCTAAGGCTATGGGCTTAGTTGGAACGGCATCAATAAAAATCTCCTTGTCTCTGGATTCAGCGATAAGAGGATCTGCATATGGGATATTGACAAGAACAAGCAGACTAATCAAAAAATATTGCCAATCTTCGAAATACTTCATCATAATGCACCAATCGAGGATGTTTCTTGGCATAAGTTTCATCCGAATATCTTTGCTAGCTGTTCAGATGACCGCCTTATCAACCTATGGGACCTGCGCTTTAGGAGCTCATCTGCCTAACAAGACAAGAAGCCACTCTTTGAGGTGGTCGCTCATACTGATGAGGTCTACTCTCTTGATTTCTCCCCCTTCAATGAGTTTCTCCTTGTCAGCGGGTCTGCCGATGAGAACGTTTCAGTATGGGACATGAGGAATCTCACAAGATCGCTCATGACATTCAATGGATAGAAGAATAGTGTAATAAAGGTACAATGGAGCCCCTTCAACTCATGTGTATTGGCCTCATGTGGATATGGACGCAATGTTGATATTTGGGACATCTCAAAGGATAGCAAAGAGCAGGAGACCAATTATTTGTTCAGACATATGGGCCATCGGTCAAAGGTTTTAGATTTGGATTGGAATCCTCATGAGAAGCTTCTCTTGGCGAGTGTGGAGGAAAACAATTGTATCGAGGTTTGGCAGTTAGCTAAACACATTTACTATGAGTAAGAATAAAGCAAATGATTGTGAGCAAGACATATGATAAATAAGATATAGATCAATCAAGCTCCTTATACAACTATTTGCCTGTTGTCTCAAGGATGGATCTCTTGCTGAAATGGGTTTGATAATCTTACTCCCTCTCCTGTGTATTCCTCCTAGCCTTGCTTGCCACCTCCCCTTTCCTCTTCTTGTTAGTCTTGTCCTCAAGCTCATAATCGACCCAAAGATGATCACCTTTCCTCTTGGCTGAGCGAGTCATCACCCTATCTTTTTCCTTGCTGAGCTGCTCACTCATGAATAGAGTGATGCATTAAATATGTTGGTTAAACCTGCTCTTCTTAATGTTCTTCTTATGCTATGGAGCGTGGATGTGAGTAAGGTAATCTTCGTAATGTGAGTGGCAGACAGCGCAATATTGATTTTTACTTTTCGGTTTAGGCACTAACTACGTTAATCAATATCTTACAATATCTGCAGCCTCAATTTCTCTCTAGCTATCCAACACCTTGTTCTCGTGATGCTTCTTCATATCATCATCGCTCTCTTCCTCTTCCTCAGGCAGAATGAAGCTGGATGTGTAGTGCTTATAGTCGCGGTTGAAGGTGGGAGTGATTGACAGATATTTTCGTTGGGCACAACTTTTGGTCTGCCCTGCAGTTTAATTTTCGTTCTAACAGAACTACTATCTGCCTTCGAAATTGACAATGATAGCTTCTTTCAAAAACACGCTATGGATCGGATATATCCTAAATAGATGATCAAATGTCCTGCAACCATTTCCTTCACTTAATAACTTTCCCTTCTCACCAGCAGGCTTCCCCTTCGCTGTCTTCATACAAGTAATGTATATCTAATTGATTGCGCCTCATTTAATACTAATTCTGTCTGTCTATTTATATAACTTCACTTAAATTCGTTATTGTTGCTGCACTAACATCCATCAAATAATAAATAGTGTATAATCAAGGCTTCAAGACTTTACAAGCAGTTCTATTAACGATGTATTGGCTGTTGTGCTTGTTTCGTCACTGCTATTCTCATGGATGCTGCTTAAATCGTCTATTACTAGCCCATCAAATCCATATTTTTATATTATCAAGGAGAGAGTATGTCCTTAAACCTACCCTCCGATCTTGATGTTGTATTCCACTCCTATTCCCAAAGACTTGGCCTTCTTGCTGCAGTCGCTGCACTGTTTGCTGGATGAGCGAGTTCTTTGGGGTTAACTTGGTTTGGCATTGTTGAGGAAGGTTTATCCATCTTAGATCGAGTGAGCCTTCGCGAAGAGTTTATTAGCTGATAGTTTATTATGTTTTTGGATGGAACGAGGGTTGCTATTCTTAAAAGGGCTGGCCATTAATCGATTGGCTCTTGGGGCTTGGGTGACTGGTCGATGGGATATGTTGGGTTGGATGGTGTTGGCCTAGTGTTGCAGCCTTCCCTCTTTTCTTCTATTGTTCTACATTACTCTTCTTATTTATATTATTCCTTAAAAATAGAGGAATTATAATTTATACAGCCCCCAAGAATAAGGCCTTGGCCCTAAATAGCTAAGATCCTAATAGCTAAAATTGTCAAAACTCAACAAAGACAATATTTTTCAACACCCAAGCATTCTAATTAGACAAATAGTCAATCCAATTTCGAAAGGAAATGTATTTGAATATTTCTATAATTGAATAGTTTATTTCTCTTATTAGATAAAATATTCTATTGAATATTTGAGCATTAACCAAAAATATTCTATTTTCGAAAGCATTAAATTAAGCTATTTGTATGCTATTAAATTGTGTGGTATTTTCATGTGGAGATGTTCATAGTTGGGATAAGTGACTTTGATTGAAAGTAAGAATATTTTATTGCTCGATGCCCGACATCAATCTTATCCTCCCCTCAGAACTCGATATGGGAGCCCTCTATATCTCTGACCTCAAGGCAGCACAGTCTCCAGCCACCCTCAGAGGTACTCCCCGCACTAGTGTTAGACTTCCGCATCGGAGCCATTGTGAGTGTAACTCGTCGTGGAAAGTTAACTCATAATTCCAAAGAAGTACCGAGATATCTCTATCTCCCAGTGGAAGATAGTTAGCACTCTGACATTTCACAGTACTTTCAAATAAGCTTCACCTTCATTGAGGAATCTCGCAAGCATACCAATGTATTAGTGCATTGCATGGCCGGAGTTAGCAGAAGTGCGACTATCGTCGCTGCCTACCTCATACACAAGAGAGGGTACTCTGCTAGTTAGTCAATTGAGTTCCTCAAGCAGAAAAGAAGGAAAGTATTTTATTGTTAAGGTAGATTTCACCCAATAAAGGCTTCCGCAGGCAGTTGTAAAAAATCAGTATCCTAAAGACTCATCCCAAAATCAAGGAGGATGACGAAGAGACTCTTACCAGTCCACTTAGTCTCACTATATAAAGAAAATAGCTAACTGTGCAGCAGAGTAAAGTAAGCATGATCAGTAAAATAAATCCCTAGGAGATATCGCCCATTAAAATGGTCCCTCTTCCTTCAACTAACTCTCAAAGTATCCCCAGAGCGAGAAGGCTCAGTGATTTTTCTCTAAAGCGCTAGAAAACAGTGTAGAAGATATAGAAAGTAAAGGCATCATTAGTTAACAAACTTGCTAATTCAAGCATTTTCGCAGCAAACACAAACACAATAAAATCCTATGCTAGCCATTAAATTACATTTCAAACACTACTGCAGTCAAAAATATATCAGAATAAGCTAAAGGTCAACAAAAACTGAGTTTTCACCTTCCTCTAATGATCTCTGTATAATGTGCATTCCAATGGTGAACTATTGTATTTAATCTATCATCATTATAATTTATAACTAAACATGGATATTCCTTTGGCAATATCAAACCTCGGGGCTAATTAACATCTATAGATCTGCCAGTCTCCCCTCAGTTTCGACTCCATCAATATAATCGTCATCGTGTGCTCAGTGGTAGGACTCCTCTGGGCAATCTACAACTTTCTTATGGTGAGAAGGATTGATCTTGAGCAAGAGACCTAAGACGATGGAGAGGAAGCCAATGCTGACTTGACTACGTAGCAGAAACGATTTCTGCAGGAATTGAGCTTTAAGATATCAGATGTATGTATTAAAGTAGATAGGCGTCAATGCAGTATTTGAAGCAATAATATGCCTTTTGCCTGCTCACACTTGCACTTCTCTTTCCCCTTGTTTGGTTCGTCACTGAAAAAGGGTTGACAACAGCTGTCTCTCTTCTTGCCGGAGGATTGGTGAACATTATCCTCACCCTCCTCTCGCTAATAATCGCAATCCAAAGCAACTATCGCATAGCGTACAGTGCTAAATTCGGAACCGGAGAAGTATTTCGAATACTCCACAAAGCCAGCTGTGCCATCGGATTCGGAGTGTGCTCAATCAGTGTACTAGGTAACTCATATCTAAAGTAGCCTTAATCATCCTCATCGACCTTATCCTCTAAGTTTAGGAGCTTGATAGTCATAGTAGTAACCCCAACTATTTCAGAGGGCTATTCGAGGCAGTTGCAGGATATGCACTTGGAACTTCTGTTGTCTCTATCTTTACTAAAGTTAGTGGAGGAGTATTTGCGTCTTCTTCTGAGTTTGGAGCCGAGCTAGTTGGTAAGATGGGGGGAGGAATGCCCTATAAGAGCTCTCGTAACCCAGCCACAATAACTGAGATTGGAGGCCAAAACATAGGATAGCTACTGGGAGGTGTTACCTAGTTTACCAGCTCATTCGCTTAAGCCGTATGTGTTGTCTTCATTCTTACTTGCACAGCTTTAAGTGGATATGGGAATAATGTTACTTGCGGGTACTTTATATCCAATTTCATGTTTCCTTTGATGGCTATCGCATTGGGACTATTCTTTGCAGTTGCTGTCAGCTCTATTGTTACTAACTTCATCTATATTGAGCTTGTTAACGAAGGCCAAAATATCATGAGGCTGCAGCTATGGCTGATGACTCTTATGATGTTTGGCTCGCTTTATCTTGCAGCTTTTCTAACCTTCCCTCCTTAGTTCACGCTTACGAATATATATGAGAGATACTATGATGTTCAACAGCCTTGGATACCCTATCTCTGCGCTGTTATCGGCATTGGATCAGCTGTTATATTATGTCTCTTCAATTACCTTTTTACTTCATCAAGTTTCTTCCCAATACAATCTTTAGTCTAAAGCTCACGCTCAAGCTCAGCAGCTAATCTTGCCAATGGGCTTGCCATTGGCTATATCAGTACTATCGTGCCAATTATAATAATTGGTGTGGCAATATACTTTTCGAATATGCTGCTTGGGTTCTATGGGGTTGGGCTAGGAGTGGTCGGTGTTGTTTCTGGAATGCCCATCTTCTTGATTCATCATGTCTTTGCGCCCCTGGCGGATAACGCTTACAATATTGCGCAACTTCTGGATCTGGGAGGGGATGTCAAAGAGAAGACTGAGTAGATGGACTCTATTGGCAAATCCTCAATAGCAAGAACACGAGCCTTTACCATCCAGCCTGCAGCATTACTTGGAATAGCCTTATTTGGAGGATACCTATTCAATGTAAATCTTCATGATATTAATTCATAAGACGATATTTCAATCACTAAGCCTTTGGTCTTTAGCGGAATCCTCCTTGGAGCGATGGTTCCCTTTGTATTCTCAGGAATCATACTTCCATCCGTTGAAAGCATAGGGTTGGAACTATTAGACAATGTTGCACAGCAACTTAGAGCAGACTAGGGAATATTACAAGGTAATACTGAAGCTGATTATGCAGGTGCTTCAGGAGTTGTGGCTTGGAGCTCACTCCTTTCCTCCATCTTCCCTATATCAATCGTAATATTTATAATATATAGGCTTTGCTATTCCCTTTAGTTCTAGGATTTTCCTTTGGAGTACACGTCATTACCGGATACTTAATTGGCTTAGTAGTCAGCGGCATTCAATTTGCTCTCTCAGGAATGAATGCAGGGCAGGCTTGGAAAAGTACAAGGAAAATGATCGGTTCTGGGTTAGTCACTGATGAATAAGGCAAAGTTCTAGGTATTTAATCTGAGTGCTATAAGACCTCGTTGATTGGCTAATAAGTGGGAAGTTCACTTTAAAAAGCAGCTAGTATTCCACTAAGCGTCATAATAAAACTTTCAGGAATCGTTTGTATGGTCTTTGGGAGCAAGATATTGTAGATTCGTGGTTGATTTAATCTCATATCAATAGTCTTACTCACTATCAAATATAGAATTCGTTGGCAAATTTATTACTGTTAACTATTTTTGAGCTAGTTGCTATTTGAAAAGTATAATTAAATGGTTAAAAGGCTTGTCACTATTCTATGCAGGAACAGGTTCATTCATATATTTTAAGAAGACGTAAAGAGAGCTTATGCCAGAAGGAAGAGAAAGGCTCCAAAAATTCCATAATTCTAGCAAAACCAACTCGATTTTGTATGTTCTCAAAATATTACAGAAAGTGAGATCAAACAAACTCATTAGCAGTAGAAAAACCTATAACAACTAAATGCTCTGAGATGATTCCTCATATATGATATTTATCGATCCATGTTTATTACATATTTGTTCTTATTCAATATAACGATTTTCTCCTTTTGCTTTTGTTTTATATTACTTCAATAATTATAGTGACTAAAAAGCATCTTTCTCTTAGAAGTAGTAAAAGAGACTAAGGTAAGATCCTTATGGGAGATATTCCTGGTAATAAATGGATGCAAATCATGCCTTGAGACTTTTTCTTGTCATTATCGCATAGAACTACTCTTAGCTTATCAAACCATCATTGTCCACGTCTGCCCTCTCAATCATCTCTTGTAACTCAGAATCATCAATATTTTAGCCCACTTCCTTCACTACTCTTCTTAAATTTTTTATAGAGATAAAGCCTGATTTTTCATCATCGAAAAGTGCGAATACTTTTTTCAAGTTTTCCTTCGAATCCTTGTTGGAGAGTCGCGCTGTTAAAAGATCGAAAAATTTTGGGAAATCAATATTTCCCGGTATTTAGCCGATCGCGTGGTAAAGAGTTTGGTTTTTGGCTTCGTAGCCCAGGGCAGTCATAGATGCAATGAGTTCTAATTAAGAAGAAGGTGTACACTTGGGATCGATAAATCCATTGCCTTAGTAGTCGAACAAATCGAAAGCTTATCTGATCTCGATGACCTCTTCAAGAGAGATTCCAGGGCGTTAATATTCCTTGGGGTTGAAAGGTTGCTTGGCTCTGACGCTCTGAGTGCCTGCTTTTTTCATAAAGATATTAAGAAATTAATAAAATTAAATAGTCAGAGTTATTATAAATTTGGCATGTCTGCTCGCAGAAGAGTATCAAAGGCTTAAGACGCCACCTTCAAGATTATTATGGTGGGTAAATCAGCAGTCGGGAAGAGTTCCCTCTTGGTTCGCTACACCAAGGACGCCTTTATGAACGAATACAATGTGACTGTAGGTATGCATTATGGTTACTAAGGGGTCGAATTTGCCTCAAAAATGATTAAGATAGACGAGAACTTCAATGTCAAGATGACTATTTGGGATACGGCTGGACAGGAGAGTTTTAAGTCCATCATCAAAAGCTACTATCGCAATAGTTCAGCAGTATTCCTTGTCTATGACATCACCAAGTAACTGCCCAAATCATTTAGTAAGGAATCCTTCCTCAGTCTACAGATGTGGCTTGCCGAAGCTCAATAAAATGCCCCACAAAATGTAATGATAGTGTTGATTGGCACACATCTTGACCAAGCAGAGAAGTACAAATCAATTTACTCAGTCGGCAAGTCCCCAAATAAGAAGTAGAGACGTGGATGAAGGTTAATGGGATTGAGTTGTTCTTCGAGACTTCAGCAAAGACAGCTTAGAATGTGAAAAATGCCTTTTAGTAAGTGGCCAAGCAATTGTTCCAACAGCGCATGAGCAAAACAAAGGCAGCTGTGTCCTCTGTTCAAATATAGAATATGGTAAATCTTGAGGAGAATAAAGAAAACAAATCGAACTGTTGTGGTAAATGATTACATATCCTGTATTGGTGTAATAATAAATCCATCGCCAATAATTGTTCTAAATATGTTTGGCATTTAATCATTGGGCGGTCCATCCACCATCCACAGTGTAACTTGCTCCTGTTATTTGCCTTGCGTTGTCAGTGCAAAGGAAAGTAGTAAGGGCTCCAATATCAGCTGGCACACTGAAGCTAGCTGATGGCTGCTTCTCTTCAATGAGAGCCTTTGATGCAGCCTCCTCAGAAATGCCTCTCTTCTCCTTAATGATGTCGATTTGCTTCTGGATCAAGGGAGTCAAGACGAATCCTGGGCAGATTGCGTTGACTGTGACTCCAGCTCTAGCGTTCTAGAGGGCTGCAGCCTTAGTGAACCCAACTATTCCGTGCTTGGCGGCAACATAGGCTGACTTATTAACTGAGGCAACCAATCCATGCACACTTGCAATGTTGATCACTCTTCCCCATCCTCGTTGCTTCATTTGAGGCAGTGCGTATTTGGTTCCATAGAAGGCTGAGCTCAAGTTGAGGGAGATAACTTTTTCCCAGATGTCCTCAGGGAAGTCCTCCACAGTGCTGATGTGCTGCATCCCTGCATTATTGACAAGAATATCAACCTTTCCAAAGTGGGCGATGGACTTCTCGACAAGCTGCTTGGTGTCACTGGGCTTGGTCAAATCAGCGAAGATGAATTTGGCCGAAGAATGTTGGTTGGTTAGCTCCTGCTCCAACCTCTTAATCTCCTCATCAGGAGCAAAGCCATTGAGAACAATATTGGCACCTGCGGCAGAGAGAGAGCGTGCAATTCCCAATCCGATTCCACTGAGTGATCCAGTAACAAGTGCTGTCTTTCCTTTTAGGAATGTAGTGAACATGACGTCAATTAAAATATCTTAATATAAAGGGTATATTTGTAT
>JACCDV010044343.1_pt1 | contig 28122 bp, 18 predicted proteins | sample 7446131 | NCBI WGS metagenome assembly JACCDV01 (sample SAMN15323448, study PRJNA562643) | freshwater metagenome | isolation source: river surface water | place: USA:Blue River Watershed | collected 2017-08-17 | reverse complement strand
ATATATATATATATATAAAATAAAATAAAAATATTATATATTTTTAATTTTTATGAAATTTAATAGATCTAGATTAATGAATATGATCAAAATACCATATCTTTTTCGGGATGAAAGGCCTTAGGAATATAATTTCTTCCCAAATCCTGCTCCCCAAACGCCCCTTAAACTTTCTGATTTCTCAAAAAACTATCAATCGCAGCTATATTAAGATCAAGCATCTTTTTACTTAAATGTGAATTTTTAATAACTCCAAGTAAGTTTCCATTGATAAATCCTAAATCTGTCTGATGTAAATGAACTGCATTTTTCCAAATAACATATTAAACATTATGAATGTCTACAAATTGCTTATTTCTCTAAAGTATGTCACGATTTTTAACGAATTATTCATTTGCTAAGATTAATATAGGACAATTGATTTACTTGTTCAAGATTGCTGATGTCAATGGGAGAAACCAAGGATCTAGAAGAATAATATGAGAAATTCTATCCTTTATCTTTTTCTAAAGGCTGTGGTACGTTTGAATAATCGTAGCGGATCCATATGAATGTCCCATCAACACAATCCTGCTTTTGTTAACCCTCAAAATAGTCTAATAAAACTAAGCCGCTCTGCCAACAATTTCTTTCTCCCTTAGCTCTTTCATGGCTTACATAGTCTTCGAGCCTGTATACCCTACTTCGTGATGTTGGACAGCACCCACTTTAAATTTCAAACCAGCGAAGTGCATTAAATAACTGGCATAAGTAAAAGGTGTTCCTCCTACACCATGACAAAATGCAATACTCTGGTCAGTGAATAACTCCGTTCCATCTCCTACCTTTAGGATATGGCGGTCAGCGAACGACATAGCCATGTGGCCAATTCGATTGATGATTTTATTTTTGAAATTGAGGAACTCTAGAATATTCGCCACCTCTTTGCCAATATTCCATTTGATTGATCTAAGCTTAATGTCTTTCGAGGTGTCAAGAGGATAGAATTAAAAGTAATGCAAACCTCCTTGAGTTTATTTATCCTGCCTAAATCCCACCACCTTCAATGGTTCTGGTAGCCAGTACATCCTAAGTGGAATAAAGTAAAGCATGGCTCCTAAGATAGTTGCAAAGTATTGCATGTAAATATTTTCGTTGAGTTCTCCCAAGATCTGGAGTGTAAGTAGAGGTAATAGCAAAAGGACAATAGGAGTGAATCCCTATTTAAAGTATTGAGCCAAGAGGGTGAGGGATACAAGCGCTAAAAAGATCTACGCAGATAAGAGATGTGTTGTGAATACCCTAGCGACAATAAGCATATGTAGGCAGTGCGAGATAAAAAAAACTCTTTTCCTCATATTACACTTGTTAAATTTACAAAGAACTAATAATTTTATTGAATTTATTGGATATAAGCCAACAACCCAAAAATATATTTTAAACTATTTAAGTGATTTGATTCAACCATCCAATAACTTATATTACATTCAAAAAATGTCTTTTGAAAAAATAGAAGTCTTCGGTAATACACCCTTGCCGCGGTTCGGACACAGCATAACGTTATACGCCTAGAACAAAGTCTGTCTTTTTGGTGGAGCCACTGGAAATACAGGTCAGTTTTCAATAACAGATAATACCTATACTCTCGATCTGACATCTCGCTTTTGGAAGAAAGTTTAAAGTAAATTTGAATCTATGCAGCAACAGGAACATCCCCATCAGCAAGAGCAGCACATGGAGCTGTATGCGTCGAAACCAATAAGATTGTGATCTATGGTGGAGCCACTGGATCAGGAGGACTTGCCTCTGATGACCTTTTCCATCTAGATATCCGAGAAGGGGTTGGCATTTGGAATGTCATCAACGTGAGAGATAGGACCCCAGGCAAGCGTTATGGGCATACTCTATCATTTTCAAAGCCATACTTAGTTGTTTTTGGAGGAAACATTGGAGATAAGAGTATTAATGATTGCTGGATCCTCAATATCACCAAGCCTCCACTTGCTTGGGCCGAAGTCAAATGCGAAGGTGACCTACCCAATGCTCGAGTCTATCACTCAGCGGCTCTTTGCACATCGGGAACTGCAGGAGGAATGATTGTTATTTTTGGAGGGCGTGGAACAGACAACAACCCCCTCAGTGATAGTTGGGGACTTCGTAGACATCGAACAGGCAGATGGGATTGGGTTAGAGCTCCAGAGAAAAGCAATCCTTCAGCTAGATACCAGCACAGTAGTTTATTTGTTGGCCCTTTGATGTTGGTAATCGGAGGTAGAACAAACAGCGTTAACTAAAAGCTTCCATTATAAGTGTTCAATACATAAACAAGTGAGTGGACTACTTTTGAAAGCATCCAAAGATTCCGTCACGGATGCTGGCTCCAAGATAAGCAACTCATGATATACGGAGGATTTGAGCTGTCAACACCTAACATCCCAACTGATTCCATCTTCAGAGTTTCCCTAACAAAAATGTTCTAGAACAGTCCAACTCTCACAGCCAAACTCAAATCTTTTGACACTGAGCTCATGTCATCCAGCAATACCTCTATTTCCTCAAGAGGAGGCATGGAGGAGTCATCAGGAATGCGCGCTCCAAATACTCCCAACATCAAATCTTCATCATAGGGTCCAAGGATATCAAAATAAGAAATAAAACCAGTCTCTTAGAAAAAGAAGCGTATGAAATTGCTTGAGCCTGTGATGGGAGGAAACTAGAAATTGAAGCCAACCGTTGACATAAAAAAGAAAATGAATAGTAAGATGGATGTCGCTGCTTATTTCTTAGATATGCTGCTTCAGCCTGGAGTTTTTACCAATCCTGAAGCTTTAAAGATCAATTTCAAGGCTGATCAGATTATTGCCCTTTGCAATCTTGCCTAAGAAATTATTGTTAGCCAACCTATGATTCTTCAGGCCAAGCCTCCTCTCAAGATATTTGGGGATATTCACGGACAGTTTACTGATTTGATGAGTTTCTTTGCATTGTATGGAACTCCTCATTAAAATGGTAAGAAAAAGGATATTGAAAATTTTGATTACATCTTCCTTGGTGATTTTGTAGATAGAGGCAGCCATTCTCTATAAACAATTTGCCTTTTACTTGCTCTCAAGTGCATTTATCCTTAGCAGATCCACCTAATCAGAGGAAATCATGAGGATAGCCAAATAAATATAAACTTTGGATTTAGAGATGAATGTGCCGAGAAGATCGAGGAGGAGCCTGAGAGTGAGTAATCAGTATTTACAAGGATAAATAAGCTGTTTGATTGGCTTCCTTTGGCAGCATTAATTGAAGATAAGATTCTGTGCCTGCATGGTGGAATTGGAGCATCACTGAACACTCTTGAGGATATTGAGAAGATCAATAGACCCCTTGAAGTCATGCATTAAGTTCAAGATGATTAATCGCAAGTTGTTCTGGACATCCTCTGGTCAGACCCAACCTAATCTGATAGCGAGCTTGGTATTTACGCAAATCATCTGCGTGATCCTTCAGAGACAGGCAATATTGTCAAGTTTGGCCCTGATAGAGTGAAAAGTTTCTTAGCCAAAAATAATCTTAACATGATCATTCGTGCCCACGAATGTGTTATGGATGGATTTGAAAGGTTTGCAGGAGGAGCATTGATTACAGTATTCTCAGCCACCGATTATTGCAGAAAACATAAGAATGCAGGAGCCATTTTGATCCTTAAAACCAACTATGAAATCATTCCTAAAATGATTTATCCTTCCAACACAAATGAAAATAACTGGATCGAAGACGAGTAACAGTTGAAAAAGCGCCCACCAACCCCTCCCCGTTGGAGAAATCAAAGAAATTATTGATCTTCACCTTTGGTATAATCACTATATGGATGTTATGATAATTGGAATGTTGGAGGGAATCCACATATATAAAATATGGATTAAAGTTCTATCCTATTTGAAGATGAAATTAGAAATAATAAATATTTTCTATGAAGCTGAGAATCATCACAAATCGTTACTTCACATCCATAAATGAATTTTCATTTGTGAAATAGATCGGAGTTGGATCATTTGGGAGTGTCAAGCTTGCCCTCCACCTTCAAACTAACAAATGCTATGCTGTGAAAATTGTACAACTATTATTATTCAGGTTAATTTGGGATAAGGGACGACTGATAATGAAATTCTATTGCTGTAAAGAGAGATTAATCTGCATACAGTTGTGGATCATCCCCATATTATCAAGCTTTGGGATACAATTATCTAAGAGAATATCGTCTATATGATTATGGAGCTGGCCTAAAATGGGACACTTTTTTCTCATCAAAGCAAAAATAAAATCATCACCTAGGCTGAAACCTTCAAGTTCTTTAGTCAAACTCTATCTGCTATCAAGTATCTGCATGCGAATGATATTATGCATAGAGATTTAAAGGTAATTCTATTTTGATTAAGCCAGAAAATATCCTCTTGGATAATGCTTATAATGTCAAGATTTGCGATCTTGGTTGGGCTACTGACAAGATCGAAATGAAGAGAAAAACATTCTGTGGGACTTACTAATACATGGCACCAGAAATGGTCTTTGAGAAAGAGTACGATTACAATATAGATATCTGGGCCCTAGGAATCTTACTCTATGAACTTCTCCATAATTTCGCGCCTTTCCCTGCAAAGAACCTTTAAGAAATGAAGTAAAAAGTAAAGCAAGGTCAGTATTAGCTTGGAAGCCATTTTTGTAAATAGCTAAAAAATCTAATCGTATAAATGCTGCAATTCGAGCCAAATGAGCGCCCATCAATATAAGCTATTTTCGGTCATGCTTGGATGTAAAAAATGCGCAGATAGATAAAAGGATAGATAAGCAAAATAAAAAACTAGCTTTAAGGTACAAAAATATAAAAAGAGAAGCCTTCGTCAATAGTTAAGAATAGTAAGGCTCATCGAAGATTCGATTCACTTATGAATGATAATTTTGTTAATAAAAATACTAATGAGTCAGTCCATAGAGTGGAAAGTAAGATTGGATTCCAAAAGATGATGGTGTAGAAATAAAAAAGAAAAAAGAAGTGTAAAACCCAAGGATAGGAGAGCATGTAAAAGATCTTTACCTAATCTATTAAGCTAGGGATATAAAACAGATTAAAATGGAAGAAATAAAAATAGAACAAAACCCAATTAAAATTAACAACATAGCTCTCTAAAACATTTTTAATAAAGAATGCTTAAGGAACACTCAGTAATTTAAAAATAAAGAAAAACGATAAAGTATAACTCTTATCAAAGACCCAATTAGACAAAAAGAAGGCATATTTTCGACAACAAAAAGATGAACAGTTTTGATAGTGATTTTTTAATTACTAAGTTATTATCTATAAATTTTAACAATAGATTAATTCTTCGTTGAAATAGAAATGACTAATAAAATCGAATGTACCTCTCATTTGAATACAGAACTTATCGTCTGTAAAAACTTCAAGTTAGTCAAAAAGCTTGGCACTGGCGCCTTTGGCGAAATTTATCTGGCTGAAAATAGATCCAATAGCAGTTAGAAGTATGCAGCCAAACTTGAAGAAGCCAATACCAAATTTCCACAACTTTATTTCGAGGCCAAAATGTATAAATACCTCAATTCATTTGGAACAACACCTGGAATACCAAAAGTAATAGATATTCCTAATTAGGTGCATGCCTTAACAACAGAAGGAAAGTATAATATTATGCTGATGGATTTGCTTGGACAGAGTTTGGAAGATTTATTTACTTACCAAGGGAATAAATTGTCACTAAAAACTGTCCTAATGCTTGGTGAGCAAATGATCGATCGAATCCAAATAGTACACGAGAAAAATCTACTGCATAGAGATATTAAGCCAGACAACTTCATGATGGGAATAGGCAAAAATGCTCATCTTGTGTATATAATTGATTTCGGCCTATCCAAAAAGTATATTCAGTAGAGTAAGCAGCATTATATCTAGACAAGCATATTCCATACAAATAAGGAAAAGAGTTGACTGGCACTGCAAGATATGCATCAATTAATACTCATATGGGTATTGAGCAGTCAAGAAGAGATGATATAGAGTCAATCGGATATGTTATGATCTATTTGCTCAGAGGAATTCTTCCCTGGCAGAACATGAAAGCCAAAGATACCAAGACTAAGTATAAAATGATTATGGAGAAAAAGATATCAACACCTGCGGAATTTCTATCTAAAGGCTTTCCCAATTAGCTTGCTGCCTTTATCAATTATGCTAAGGGACTCAAGTTCTAAGAAAAACCGGATTATCAATACTTGAAAGGGCTCATCTCAAATGCTAAGAAGGCCAATAAAATATAAACTGATTACAACTATGATTGGACTCTTAAATCATCTGTCAATACTCTTTCCTTATAGGTTCCAATGAAAAAAGAGGAAAAAACAATATAAAACAAAAAGGGAAAATAATAAAAAATGGAGCATGTCCCAAACAGCAAAGAGCAGGCTATGAATCACGCCCTTCATAGCTTTCAATTAAATGGAGGATCTATAATAAAAAACAGCGTTTAGAGTCAAAACGGTACACATAAATTCGATGCTAAATAAATGAATAAAAGTACTAATAAGTATCATACTGGAACATCTAAGAATCAAAATAACCTTCTTAGCTCAATGGGGCTGTAAACACTGGCAAACACAAAGCTAACGATGCCTAAGATATCAGTTGTCCGTAAGTGATTTTTTACAACAATCAAATGAACTATCATTCTTTAATAAATTTTTCAGTACAATTAAACATCCTTTTTAGCATGCAGCAAGGTCTCTGATTATTATTAAATTTAACATCCTCAATATTCGTATTAATAATCTTCCTATAAGACTCACATCTCCTTTTCTTGCCACATTGCTTGTATGTATGGATGCAGATGTATGCAATTTCGAAGGCCATTTGAATCTGTTTTATTTTATGCGTGGATCGTCCTACGTTATTGGTTTAGTTTAAGGGGTCAATTATAACTAACTTTGGCTGCAGGTCCTGTCATAGGTTTATATGTACGATTGCTGGGTTTTTAGGATCGGAATATGGAGACAGGCATCCACCATAGTTTTTCCAGCTATTTGGATTATGGATGTCAAAGAGTTCAATTGATTTCATGACATAGTTCATTTTGAAGCCATAGAACTTCAAGAATCCGATGAGAAGATCCGCAACAAGTATTTCTGATTTATTTAATTTTTTGGTCTAATAGTTCTTATATTCATTCTGCATGAATGCGACAATCATGAGAACAAGAGCATATGAACTTATTCCTCCCTTATATGGCGCAGATAGTCCAGATACATATATAAACTTCTTCAAGATAAAGGTGAGTGATTCAAGTGGGGGATACAGTTCTATATAAGGAAGATAAATACCAAGATATTCCTTTATCAGCTTGACTGATTAAAGACCATTATGCTACTCTGTCTTTTTTGTGATGTCGATCTTTTTGTGGCCGTACTGAGCAGTGCATACAACTTTTATAATTGGAACAGATGCAGTATTAATATAATTTACTGATTAAATTTCATCAGTCATGGTTTATAGAATAATTTTGATCTCAGATAAGAAGGTTACCTTGTCAACTTAGTCATCTTTGCTATTTGGAACTGCTACAATATCAATATCAGATTCGGGCAAGCATAGGGAAGTACAGAAAGAGCCAAATACCTCAAGTTGAATATTGAGCGTATTAGTTAGTTTTTATTTGATTCTATTTAGGACCTATACAAAACGATCTCTATATCGATTATTTTATTATTTAATCTTTGCCACTTAGTACTCGATATCCTGCTACAAGTAATACCTTAGCTATTCGGATTTCATTATACCAACCCGACCTTATTTTATCTCCTTACTCTGCATTTTTTATAATTTATAGTATTTCTATTTCTCATTTATATGACTTTAGAAGATTTTACCTGCCTACTTTTGAATGGAGATCTAATCCTCCATATTTTGAATAGTGATCACCAGCTTTTATTTTGAGTTATTATTGAGTGGTTCATTACTATATTGTTTGAGGTTTTATCCAAGACCCATCGAAGATCGAACCTTATTCTCAGAACGACGGATATTATGCTGTTATTTTTTTTGAGGACTACTCTTTTCGTAAGCGGCAATTATTGCCTCAACTGCTTCTCTCTATCTTTGAGGGAACTTATCATAGAATCTATCTCCTTATTTATTCATTTTTTTGGGGTTGCATTTTGTTAGATCGAAGTAAAGCTCGATAAATTTAGTAAATTAAGGCTATTTCTTGTTTTTTATCTTATTCAATTCAAATAGCTACTCATTGTCATTTTTTAGCTTCCCTATTCTTTTCTATAGCAGATCATAAGCAGTAGTAAGCATGTTCTTTTCAAGAGCATATTTCACTAGATAATATTCTTCATCTTGAGTACTTTACATCATTTCTCCTGAATTCGCAAAATACTTCTTATAATTCAATATTTAGCTGATGAAGGATGAGGCTTAATTAATATTTTTTCTCTCCAAAGCCAACCCAATAAGTGTAAACATCGAATATTCTTGTAGGGATGCTTTCGAGTTAACGATTTCTGCGAAAATCTCTCTAATTTATTTAAGTTGGCCATAGAGGACGATATCCTCAATCAATCTCCTATCTACAGTGACTTGCAGATTGAGAATACTCGGCTAATATCTACCTATTTTCATAATTACTGCGAAAAAAGTATGATGTATTGACTTCTTTCATTACGAATCTTTTCATAGACTAATTTGGCTAAATTCTCAAAGACTTCGCGAGAGAAGTTTTATGCTTTCTCATCGATTATCTTTTTGAATTCTGATGGTGTAGATGACAGTAACTTATTTCGAATGGTAAATAGCTAGCTTGTGGAATTCATGATTTATATTATTATGATTAACTTTCAAATATCAAATTAATTAAATAAAGAACGATAGTCTTTGATTAAAATAAATGTATTATTTTGTACTTAATTTCTTCCAAAGCAACAACGGATAGGAATTACTCCATAATATGTAATGAATGAAACAAAAGATACATTGATATCAAAGTTATCATGATAATCACAACTATTGGTTATGGTTTACTTTATTACTCTATTTCTATTTGTATCTTAGGCGAGATTAAATGCTTGCGTTTATGATGTCATCATGGAACTACCCCCAACGTTTAAGATTTATCTTGTAATCTGCTTTCTTCATATTGCCAGCTTCATAAATGCGTCCGATATAGTCTTCATATATAGATTAAAATATCCAGAACCGATTGCGGTAGATATATACAACTTCTCCTGTAAAAGTTTTAATGAAAGAAGCAGAACCTTTATGTATGAGTTTAGTGTGAGCCATCAGATTCATCGTTTTGCAGTTAATGCATGTGATAAAATTAGGACATATTAGGCATTTTGCTTGCTGGTTTGTAATGAGGGAACAGTTAGGGCATTATCCAACGTGCTTGCTTGACAGTTAGCTCAAATTAGTTTAAATATTTGGCTCGATAATAGTTTCTCGAAGACGCTCTATTTATTCAAATTATTGTTAAATAAGAGATAGGTTCGACTCACCAAAACTCATTAAAATTATTTTATCCACGTAATCTTTAAATTAGTCAGAAAACTAAGGCTTTCGCTTATTAATTACTTTTTTTGAAAGGCATTAGAATAATTTTATTGAAAAATACTCAAATATTTCTTAAAACAGTTCATCAAAGTTATGATCAATTTTGAAGTTGGATAGTTGATGCTTTTCATCATAAAAAAATGATGAATTGATTTTATCTTTGAATAACTACAGAAGAATATGGGCTATTGATTAATATATTTTAAGCTATCTCTTGAAGATGTTGGGAAACAATAGTCCTCTAACAACCAAGAAAGCTACAAGGGATTAAAACAGCAAAAGACATAATCTTGAATGCTGGGTCGCAGAGTGATGAATCTTAACAATTTTAGAATATTATTCGAAAAATTACTTTTATTTGTTTGTGTTTGCTTTGATATTCCTTGGAATGATGATATTCATGGGTTTTTTGCAGAGTGGGCAAAAACTATAAACTTTATTGTTTTTCATTATTTTACTATAACAAGTTTTGTGTATTAAATGCCCACAAGTGACAAATGAATATATTTGAGTTTCTGGAGAAATAAACGCCCAAGTATTATAATTAGTCTCGGACATCATGGCTACAAAGCAAGTATCTTCCTATTCATTTACTTCTTTACAAATGCAGCAGGATTATTGATGTGTTTCTTATTAAATGGGCTGATTTTGAATAAATAATTATTTATTTATATTCATTTTTTAGTTCATTAAATTCTTTTTTTTTGACAACTTTTACTTAAGCAACTCTTTCTTTAATGCTAGCTATTTAGGCTAAGTTTAGATCTCATTAATACCATTAATACCTTTTGATTTGTAATTTTTTATTTATTTTGTAATTTTAATCAAAAAATGTTTTATTTCCTCATTGCTCAAAGCCTATTCAATTAGTTAATAAAGCTACTGATTGTGAGTTTGAATAAAGATGGTCCAAGCGAAGTTGAAAAGCTCATTGTAACAATTTTAAAGAATAATTTTGTAGTTCTAATTATTTGTGACTTGATAATGCTTTTATAAATGTTTCAGATACTGAAGTGATTTTTTCATTAAGATTACAAACTATTATCTCAACAACGAAATATTATCGAAGGCTCTCCTATAAGGAATATAGCTAATATTTTCATTGCTACTAAACCCTTTAGCGCGAATGCTGATTGATTTGTAATAGTTCAAACTAATCTTTTAACCCTTGCTTTTCTATGCATCCATCTTGTGATCCCCAAAAGCACTTACATGATGGCTAACAAATTATTTAAATATTTCTTCTTATTTGAAGAATGTTTAACAAATCGTCTTGAATTATTTGATGGAAACATTTTTATTTTAGCAACTTTTAAGAATATTTTGATAGTAATGATATAACTCGGCTTTAAAACTTATTTAAGGAATGTTGTATTTATTAACTTCCTATTTTGTGGGTTGCAAGAAGCATTTGATTGCTATTAGAGGTAAATCTGAAACAATAGCTTCGTTTAATAGTGATAAATACATAACAAAATGCAGAAGATACTCTTCCCCCATTGGTAGATTATCTTATATTGTTGTTAACTCAGTATTTATAAGGTAATCACTGTTATATCTTTACATTTTGTTTATAATGTTGTTGAATTTATCGCTATTTTTTATTATTTAAGAAAAATCAATTTTGTTTGCACTACGTCGATTATGAAATTAACATATTTTGATGATAATTTTAAGAAGAATGGCATCCAGGTTAAAGAGCTTGTCACTTTTCTTGAAATAATAACTATAGAAGGTAAAGTTTTAAGTCAAATTCTGTTGATTAAGCAGTAAAAAGTGGGCAGCATAGGACAAGACAGTACAAATATTTTATAGAATGCTTGTAAGCTACTTCTAAAGCTAATTCACCCCTAAAATAGCCAAATATTCCAAAATGGCTTGCTCTTCGTCTAATTTATTAATATCTCCTTGAAGATAGGCTAAACTTACAAGAGTAAATAATCTTTCATGTGGCCGATAATAGTTATATTTGCTATTCTGAAACCCTGAAATGAATTTATAGAGCTGCCTTAATGAAGATTTCATTATAAATTGAGAAGGTTATCTTTGCATGACCGTTACTACGCTTAGTATCCTATTCAAAAATATTTATTACAGTCCATAATAGTCTTTGGCCTTAGGAAATTGGTTATAAAGTCTTCGATAATCAGCAATCTATACTATAGCTCCCTTCTCAGCATGATAATGAAAGTACTCGATTGAAGCCGACCCATAGAGCTTAGAAATATAGATGAGATCAAAGTAATATTTAACAAAGGCTTGAGCGGAATCATTCAAGTCACTATCGGATTCAACAAAAGGACACACTAGTATAGGAGAAATCTTTTTTTATCGCACCAGCTTAGAAATAGCTAAGTAGCTTGTAAATAGCTGAGAACTCAAGTGTGAATAGAAGGAACTGCAAAATTGATTGACATTTATATAGTTGCTGATAAATTAGATAGTAACTGTCTAGCGGAAACCATTTAATTGGAATAATGTTATGCATAGATCGCATACTCGATCTGCACTTTTCTCAAATAGAATAAACTTAAAAAGTAGCTTGAAAAAGTTAGTTTATGCAAAGCAAGACTGAACCAAGGGCAAGTCTTTGAGATCCAAATGAGATTAGAATAATACTGAAGTCATAGAATTGGCATATAGTCCACATGAATTAAATTAGATAAGTTGCTTAAAGTAGCCTTCACTATATTTCTCAAATATTCCCACGATAATCTTCTTTGCTGATTCTTTTATATAATTTGCATCATGCTCATCAAACATTGGATCTTTTAAATCCAGCTGCTTAATATACTTGACTTCCTCTAGGTATGAGCAATACATAAGCAGAAGTATTTTGAACCCAACATGCTGCTCCTATATAAATCTCGCAAGCAGCTATTCATTCAATTAGATCGACATTTATATATCTCCCGAATGCTGCTTACAAAAGCCATTCTTCATCCATTTCTATTAATCACCACAATCGCAGCATCCGCCAAATAATTCTATTAACTAATACTAATGCCCTTTATGCTTCTACTTCTCAAAACAACTGAGACAGATGATGGAGTTATCTTCAGTCATACAATTATAGCACTTATAAGCTCGATCGCCTTTCTTTAAAAGACCTCCACACAGCCTACTCTTTGTCTTTTGCACATCGTTTGAGTGGTTGAATGATTATAGAACCTCGAGAAATCTTATATCTATCTTTTATCGGCAAAATTTATTGGTGAGAGATATTAATTGTTCGCACTTATTACTGTAGCTTTTGATTTTGATATCGAAAGAATCAAAGAAGCGTTTAGTCTCTTATTTAATTCTTTCCTACATCTTTCTTTGTCTTTATAGATACATTTCTTTTGTTGACTATTATTATTTATTGGAATTAAGTATCAAAAATAGGTAAGTAAACACTTGCAGGATAATTATATTGTTAATTTCTGATCATCTTTATCATTTAACTTCATAAAAATCAAAAGTTTTCGTATGTAATAATCTTTTATCTGCAGTTTCCTTTAAAACATTTTTGGTTGTTATCGACAGTCTAATAATTTTTTCTTCTTTAGGCGTCATATTTTTCCAGGCTTAAAAATACCTATTCAAAATGGTATAGTAATGATGGTTATAAGCACCCTCATTAAGTTAATTTTATCTTCGAGTGTTATAGCAGCCCTCAATGAAGAGTCGAAAGATTCTCTTCTTTAAATTCTTAATATAAAGTCGATATGCTTTTTGATTCTATCTCTTTCCTTATTTCTATGCCACAGTTTTGAAAGCTAAGAATATCTTTGAGAGATAATATAAATCCACTTGACTATTAATTCTCCTATCAAAAAGCAGCATTTTCAAGGTTTTAAAACTTTTCTATTTGACCTCTCTCTCCTTTTTCTTAACCATTTTTTCAATATTTTCCTGCTTACTTTTAGTAATATTTAACCAAGAATAAAAGCAATCATTCATTAATCCTTGATTTCTTCGCTATTAAAAATGCTGGATTTGTATTTCTTCTTTCCTTACTTCATATTTATATTATTTGTTAATCATAAACTTGTCAAATACAGAAACTAGCTTTCTTTTTTAAAGCAATTTCTTTATTTGCATTTTTTTTGTAAATTAAACAAAATCTTTCATATTTTCCTTAGCTATTATTTTGAATGCAAAATTTTGGATAATTCTCGCTGGTGATTGATTTATTGATTAGACTACTAGCTAATTGGAAAGTTTTTTATTGATGATATCATGTATTGCAGATTAGTTTAAGCTATACTTCAAGGATGAATCATTGCTGATTGCTAAACTTTGTCCACTTGCATTGTTATTCAGATTCTTCTATACCTTCACCTCTGGCTTCATTTAAACAATAGGCAGTTATTTAGGGACCTACTATTTAATAGGCGAAATCTTTTGTGGGGAATGGGGCTCGTTATTCAAAAATTATTTAAATTGGCTTGTAAAGAAGATAGCTTAGGAGTTGTTATTTGATTAGGTTTTGCTGCTATTTATTAGTTTAGGAAATTTTATTTATTATTCCTCAATATGAGGCTAACTCTATCTATGCGATTAATTCTCCTCCATTGTATTGATATTAATAGGCACAGGTCCATCTATTTTCTTTTATTCTTAAGCTTATTTCTTGAAAAAATCTACTAGATTGCTGTTTTTATTAGGAGTGGGAACAATAGAATCGTTCTTATTATCAATCGAAAGCTCATAAAACTATTTCGCTAATTATTATTGATCCAAAGATGGGTTGATATCTTTAACTGTTGGGGTTTGCATCAATGGCCTACTCACCTCCAATGCATCTGGACTATTGTCGAATTACTGTTGACTGTAGGTTTTGTTTGATATTAAATTATTGAGATTATTGGCTTGAGTTTTTCTGAAATTTTGCATAGTTTGAATCATTTGATTCTGCTCACTGAGATCTTTTTCGATAAGTCTTCTTCTTTCGGCTGAAGACATATGCTATCGCTAATATTTCTTGCCTGCGACTGACTGCTCAATCATCATCCGCTTTCTTTTGAGCTGCTCAAACATACGAATAACTAAAATAAATAAACATAACTCAATGCATTGTATATGATGATATATGGTATTGACTACGACAAATAAACATTCAGCCTTATATAACTTATTCTTGAGGCCTTACTTACCGATCTAAGACTTATTCTTGAGGAGCCTGGACAACAACTTAGGGTTCTTTCTATTGTGGAGGTTAGACAATAGGTTATTAACGATTGGCTTATTCAGCGATCTGCTATGGGACGGGTTAGACATGAGCCTCCAATACTTGAGTTTCAGGTTGGTTGTTCTCTTCATGGTGCTAGGCAGGTTGAGGGGGATTTTATGGCTCGGCAGGTTGGATTTGCTCAGCTTCATGTACCTGGACAGCTTCAACTGATTTATCGGCTTATTGTTATTGCTCTCTGACCTACACTACATTGCTAACCTATTCAATGGGTCTCTCTGGTTCAGACTATTCAACTTTAATTCTTTAAACTTATTCCACCTTTTCTTAAATAACCACCTATATTTTTGGTGTAGGCTCAACTTTTTACTCAGGAACAGGCTGAGAGACTACTAATTTCTGCTCAACTTTCTCTTCTTTTGGCTCCTCTTGAGATCGACTCAGCAGCTCTTCCATCATAAGCTTTTCCATGTCGAAGTCATCGTCTTCTTGCTTTGTCTTCTCCACAACAGGAGGATTGCGTTGACGCAGGCCAGCTGGCTGTGCTGGGGGCTGTGGGGCAGAGACAACTTGTTTTGGCTTCTATGGCTGAGGCTTGTTTGCAACTGGAACAACTGGGTTGATTGAATCTTCCATGATCCTCAAAATGTGAGTTCTATCATAGTTGTCAGGGTCAGCAGAGATTTGAGTAATAATGTTCTCGTAGCCTTTTTAAATTAAAGTAGATGCAGCTTTTATTTCAGGATTATCTCTTTTGACTCCTTCGAATAGCTTAAGGAAAATCTATTTAAGACTTAACTTACGAAGTTAGAGCATCCCCATTCTTATTTGAATCCTTTAGCATTCAGGTATTTGACCTTGAAGTCATAGATGTTGAGCTATCTCATAGCTTGTCTAAAATGCTTGTCGTCCTTTGGGTTGAATCCTGGATGGTCTCTGCGGCATTCTAATAATTTTTCCCATACTTTAATTCCAATATCCTCGCACATGTTTCTATAGATCTCTAATAGTTGTTTGTCAGTGTATAATTAGTAAACCTAAATAAATAGTGTTTTACCGGTCGGGGTACTTTCAGATCAATTTTTCCCTTTAATGATTCCTCAAGAACTGTAAATATTTACTGTTGGTCCGTTTTTATCTGTGCATCCTTGCCGTAATTTTCAAGGGCAAGTTTATACTAATCCTTGGAGACTCCTCTTTTTTGAAGAATTAAATCCTATTTGGATTAATAAACCTTAGCAAGTTCAGTCCTCAAGAAGATATCTAAATCTTTAGCCGGGTAATTAGCCCTAAGTTTTTTATCCACTCCCTCTGCAAAGGGAATACAGTTAGCATATACTTGATACTTGATCTATTTTATGATAATCCGGGTATCTTATAATGAAATCGTACCCTTTGTGCTATGTTTGCGATTGGCAAGATAGTTTACTGTCAAATAAGCTGCACCAAGGGCGCCGATAAACAGCAAATATTTATGGAGAGGTGAATCCAATGATGTTGACATCTGTTGAATATATACACTATTTAATTATTGATCATAATTTAATTCAATTAAATTAAAATTCAAAGCGTTTATTTTATATTATTAGATTTAAAAGATGTTTGAACAGCAGATTTACCAATGCTAAAATTTGAGCTAGCTTTATCACAGCCATCTAAATCGACAGAAGATACTGAAGCAGTTCGAAATAAGTGCCACTGAAAGATCATTACTCATACATACGATGCATATGCTGCTTAATATGCCATCTGACATTTATCAAATTAAGTAATCAGCTGAAACAAAATAGAAATATTTTTTTCTTGCAAGCCCAGGAATCGAAGTTGAGCATTTATCATCTGTTAGCGTCAAAAAATATTTAGATTAGTTCACATAATATGGCAAACAGTTGCAATTCATCAAATATTAAAGCCATAGAATTTATCAATTCAGTAATGCTTTGCTCAAGGCTTTCGTTTAAAACGTTTATCAAATTATCAATATGGTCGAAATTAACATCACAAATAAACTGAGAGTATTGCAACAAGAAAACGGCAAAATAGAAAGAACATAGCGTGAATATGAAGAAAGTCAATAAAAGCCATTAACATTGATGTCCTTTTCGCAGTAAATTAAAAAATTCAGTCCAATTTTATCTTTTATAGTGGGAGCATTTAATAGACTGGGACTAAAAGACAACTCTTCTGTATAGGATCTTCAAAAAGGGGTTCTTTTTCTACTTAATCTTTATTTCTAATAGTGTAGCAAATAATTTTGTTTGAAAGGTATGAACTCAAGTAACTACCTTCATATTCTATATAAAAACCTCATTAGAGAATATTTCAATATCTGTAAAGACTGGTTTTAAATGAATTAATCGATTCTTGCAATGAAGGTTAATTTTGGGTTTTTTGTACAACTTGATCAAATCCTCAATCTAGATTAGGAAAAAATATTCGATCTTAAGAAAATTACGAAGAAAGAATCTATTCCCTAGTTGTTCGGGCAAAATTATAAGAAGGTTATTGAACTTGGAAAAACGATACAGTTTATTAAGCTTTACTTTAAGCCGGAGGAAAGATAGTCTTATAGAAATTATATGAATATCGAAGGATAGTTTTCTGCCTTGTTTGAATATTTGAATTCTTTGAGCTTTAGAAAAGAGGAAGATTATGTGTTTTTTAAGCCAAAACCTCTCCATTATCAAACAATTAGCAGTAAATTATCTTCAATGGTCAGACCTGAAGTTCGGTTAACAAAAATACAAAAAGATAATCCGTTTAAAATGTATCCTTAAGTCAGTGGAATTTTCAATTTGAGATCTTCTTATCAATTTAAACAGCTAGAGCTCAAAAAATAAAATAAGGCGAGTATCCCTAATGTTTCAAATCATCGTGTTGAGCCTACTTTTACAGGTTTGGATATAAATCGGCAAATACAACAAATATTTAACGAAATCTTAGAAAAAATAACTTTCAAATGCCTTGTTATCCTGCAGAATTAGAAAATTAAATAATCTATTACCAGGACATTGAAAGGAATAAAAAAGATCATGTTATTTTAGCAAGGCGATTTTATTCAAGAATTTATTGAGTTGACACGAGAACTCTTATAGAAACCTTCTGAAAAAATATCAAGGAATAATGTTTAGCGCCTTATTGAAGAAGCAGTTAAAACCAGTGGTGCCAAATTTTTATCATAAATTATCAAGTAAAATATCTCTTTTGTTTATCTCAAAAATACCCAAGGAATCAAAGGTTGGAGAATCTTCTCACTTATGTATAAGCCCTAAAAACCAACTCACTGCATCTTTACTACAAAAGTAATGAACGATTATTCTTATCTAAGCAACATGATGTTTAACTTAAGGCATTGCTAAGTCGTTCTCACTTAGGTTTGGAGCAACACTCTTTGCTAAGGAATGGGAATTATTTTAAAAGCCAGAAATGCGGTTCATCATTATGTGAAAGCTTTATCATCTTATATATTTTCAGAAGTAGAGGTGCTCTGGAATGAACTTCTAGATTTTATCCACTAAAATGGCAACATTCTCACCATCCTATAGGCAAATTAAAATATTCTTCAGAAGATTAAAAGCATTACATTCTAAAACCAACCTCTATGCAATTGCCTAATCTCCTTAAATAAGATAGTTGATAAATTTTAAGCCATCCATAAGAACTTAGAAGAGGGATTCGACTAAAATATAAGGAGCGATATCGAACAAATATGGTCTTGGTTTTTGGCTATATTAGATCAATCAAGGCAAATAAATAATTTCTGTGATACCTTTGATTTCAGAGGAGAATATAGTCTTTGATTGCTATTATTTTTGTTTATTATAATTGATTAATTGTGATGAGACTGTCACTAAAGCTTCGCCAATTCTTTCGAACTATAACTCCATAAGATTATCTATTCAACCAACGAGAATCAGTTTGCGCACATACAAACAGAGTTACAAAGCTAAAACCCTTACCGTTAGCCAACCAAGGAGATATTGATTTGATCGACGAGGTAAAACTTGTGGGTGTGACAAGAAAATCTCTTAAAAAAGTGGAAAACGATAAAGCAAGGATAGACGAAATTCAAGCCTATGTTAGTGCTGGTGTAGACCTCATGTTTTTGCAAATAGATCCCTCTGATTATGTTGCGCAGCAAAGGTTTATGTCACACAAATGCGCTATGGGTGGTGTATAGGACTACAGGCTTGATGGTATTGAATTAATCGACCCTCATAGACCTATCACATGGTAGGAAACAGTTGTCAACCTATTCACCATTGATATGATGATCAATAATTCCCTCCCATCGAAAACCAGCTATAAAAATGGATTATATGCATACTCTTATCGCTCCTTACAAAGCCCCTAAGTTAGAAATCAAGTTACTCCTGTTTTTATTGATGCAATTAGCAAACATATTCTGAGTGGAAAACGAACAGAATTTCCTTTAATTGACCAAATGTTGTATACTGCTTTGATGGGGAGACATAAGGTAATGCTTGGGGGAATGCCCGAATCACTTTATAAGATGATATTGGGCAAATCGCTAACCATTCATGAGATGAGAGATATCTTTCGCTCTATTATCCTCAAAAATAAGTAGCTGACAAATCCTTTCACAACTAAGGAAGCAGCTTAAAATTTCATGCCGCACATATTCTTATTACCCAAAGATTTATATATGACTGCATTACTTAAGTAGTCTTTTCAAGCTGCAACTCAAATGATCTGTGCTGTTGGGATCGAACATTACCGCCCTATTCAAGAGTACTGGATTGGCCCACCATCAGGTATTAATTATACCTAGGCAACTCGCATACCTGAAGGATTTGCTGGCGAAACAACATAGGATTTGATTGAAAAGCAAGCCATAATGGATGTATTATTGTAAACTCGAACATGGTCGAAACCATATCTTTCTAATCCATTTCCCTACCTGTTTCCTGATATCACTAAGATTGACAAGGCTTAACTCGACAACTACAAGCAAACCTTCTTAATTCAATACAAAAAATATAGTTAGTTTAAAAATAGATAGCTCAAATTATTGCCTACAGAAGCAAAGACTCCTCTTATCTCTTCGAAGCAGATTTAATAAATGGAAAAAATGAAAGATAACTTTAAAGATAGTCCCAAGCTTTCCCACCTCAAAGGTAAAATGGACTTGAAACTTGAAAAAGGCTTTTTTTCGAATTTCAAATGATTATGAACTATCACCAATCTATTATTATGCAATTTTTGATGAAAAATCAATATTAAATTAGTAAATAAAGATTTACAAAAGTTATTGTTTGATCTATGTCTATTTTTATAAGATATAATTTTTAGATTCTTTTATATTGAATTGTAATAATTTCTTTCAAGCATGAATGGCTCCAGTTCTTAAAAATAACTTCAAATTCGATCTATTTCCACCTTATAGTCTGAATAAGCAGTTCTCTAAGCAGATAGAAATGAATTAGTCTTGCTTGACAAAAGAATTCATCACAAAGAGAGGTGCGAAAGAATTATACTTTGGTTAAAGGACATAAATATTACAATGACAAACTCTTAAGAATTAATAGATATACATAGGACAAAGGGAAGTAGAGACAATGGCCAAAGGATAGAGCTCTCAGGACTTTTTCAAAGAAGATTAAAAAATAAACAATTAATAGCTCATTGATTATTTATTAATGCATATTTCCATACAGAGGAATAAAAATATTTATTTAAATTCAAGATTCAACATTTTATTGCTGGTTTTCTGATGCCAAACCTTTGCATATTTATTTCCACTTTTTCCATGATTATCTGAAATGATTTTAGAAGGGAATAAATTCTCTCCAAATTATTGATTAGAAAGAATTGTATTGTTCCTGAGTCAATCTTTTCTGATGCAGAGACTACAATAAAATCATCTAAAAATATATTTTGGATGAGATTCTAATATTCTTAGCAAAATATCTTACAATATCCTTGCCGAAATTGACAGGGGCTATCTTGGTAGGATATTATCGGAAAATCTATCCATTTTCAGCCATTTCGAACAACTCTTGACTGAATTTTATTTCCTAAGATAATTTATAAGATTGTTCAAAGACACCCTTCATCAACCCTTATGTTTGCTGCTCTCCAATCTAATTGTATTCCACAGCATTTCTTGACAAAAATATTTCACTGAGCCTCAAACACACCAAATTTTTTAAATCGATGAGCTCTCGCTATCTTTCTTCCCGCTACTTTAGACTGCCTTTGAGAATAGTTTTTAATTTCAAAATGGGATTTGGTTCTTAATTTTTTATCTTTTTCTTTGCACTTGAAGTCTTTTACCCTGGATGCTTTTGCTTCACATGAAAATAAAGTGCAGAGTAAGATTGATAGATTTTGTTGTTTTTGGGCAAGCAAAATTAGCAAGGAAAAAGCAACTTCCCTTCCTTCTATGCCTCATCCATTTTAGTTCTTTTCCTTTTGTATTATTTTTGAATATTTTTAGCTTTATCCTCAGGCTCATTTGATCTCTCGCTTTCACTTTCACTCATAAATCAAATTTATAAAAGATCTTCCAGCAAGAGCTTAATTATATGGAAATAAATAAGCTATGATATCTTGTGTCTTGGCTCATGATAATAATAATAGCTTTGATGAAAGATAGTAATGACCTAGATGAAAATTAGAAGGTGCTTATAGAGGCATTCAAATTGCAAAATTAATAAGCATATGACGAATCTTTAGAGTAATTGATCGAGTAGTTAGGAAACTTCAGTTGGCTGGCTAAAACTTGATCCGTACAATTGAGAAGATTCAATCGAGTTCATAATTCTACATGAGACACATGCAGTTGATGAAAGAATAAAGAGATTTAGTATGCGAGAAGGACTATAAATAATTTTTAGTAAAGAACGATAAAATTCTATCCCACAATTTCTAAAAGAATGCATATCTTGCACTCCTCATGCAAGAAATAGAAGATCGCGACAACCAAATCCAATCAAAGAAATGGAGCAATAAATAGTAATAGCTAATGAAAAGAATAATAAAAGATGGAACAATGACCCTATAGTAGATCGAGCTGAAATTCCAAAGGCATAAGAAGGAGGAAATCATCAAAAAATACGAGCAATTAAAGGCTATGACTAACGGATAGAGCGACGCCAACATAATGGATTGTGAATGATAATTACTCTTATTTTATAAATGTATATTTTTATAAGTTGATTTGCGCCTTGTAGTTATAATCGAAATGAAAGAAGATCTAAATGAAGACAGCAATAGTCTTTTTTCAAGCAGCAATATAGTCCCCCTTCCCAAGAGACAGACGGTGGCTAAGAAATCGGAGAAAATAAATAATATTCAATAGAAAATCGATAGTTTAGGGTATCAAATCATTGAATAATTATCTCTGATCACTGCCCTCGAGGTCCATCCGAATAAAATCTGCGACTGTATCTAAAGCTATTACTACCAGCGCAAGCTCCCCTCAGTGATGGATGCCTAGTTTAATAAGAAATAAGTGAAGGAAAAAGCTGATTTTATCATCTCCTTGACATCTCTATTCAGAAAGTCATTCACCAACGTCCATCATAAGTTCACCATACAGCTCCCCTCAGGAGGAATCATCTATTATTTTACTGAATAATAGCAAGATCAGCCCAAATTATTTGTTGGATGCCAGAATGCTGAGTTCGCAGCAGCCCTCCAGAGGGATTAGATCAAATACAAAGAAATTAAAATTAATTAGTTCTAACGCTAGTGTCTCTTAATAGAGGGCCAACAAATCAGACTATTTTATGGATTTTTCCTCAACTATGTCCTCAACAAAAAAAATAATATAGATATCTACGCTAATTATACTTTTGACTTCTCATTTAAGAATACACCATTGATAATAAAGCACAACGAATCGAGGAAGTAGAATGAGCACTTAGCAATACGTGAGGAGAGCTGCATCGGAGAGAAAGTTGGAAAACTCTATATAATCAAGTTCCAGAGTATTTGGTACAAAGATGATATTACAAAACTAGATGAGAAAATAAAATAATTCTAGAGCGAATATGAAAGGAGAAATAGAACACAGAAAATTACACATGATTATGAATTTAAAATATGCAAGTTTAGCCTTGGTCTTGATCAGGGAGCACTCGATCGTGTTCAACGCCCAGCTCAAAACAAATGAGTCAGCCATTCTATGATCTGTATTTTTATTTACAGCTTTAAATCATAATGCTATCTTGAGAATCAAATCACGTTGAGGGCTTTACCAGCTCTCTTGAAAGCCTAGACGCAGCGTGTTACTTGTTCTTCAGTATGGCCGGCACTCAATTGCACTCGAATTCTTGCTTATCCTTTTGGAACCACTGGGAAGCTAAATCCAATCACGAAGATATTCTCCTCAAGCATCTTGTTTGAAAGCTCAGTGGCGATTCTGGCATCTCCAAGCCAAACTGGAGCAATCGGGCAACTGTCATGTCCCAAAATTCTGAATCCTGCTGATTTCATTCCTGTTCTAAAAATTCTAGTGTTAGTGTTTAGTTGAGTGATCAGATTTTTACTTTCGTCAAGCATTTTGTATGCTTCGAGCGAGGCTCCAACAATGGGAGGGGCAATTGAGTTAGAAAACAAATAGGTGCGAGCTCGATTGCGCAAAACATCAACCACTTCTTTAGATGATGCAACGAATCCTCCTGAGGCTCCGCCCATTGATTTTCCCAGTGTTGAACTGATAAAATCAATTTTTCCATGCAACCCAAAAAGTTCTGGTGTTCCTTTGCCTGTCTTGCCAATAAATCCAGCAGCATGGCATTCATCAACATAAATATATGCATTATATTTCTGTGAGAGCTCATATATCTTATCGAGGGGAGCAATATCTCCGTCCATTGAGAAAACTCCATCAGTTACAATAACCCTCATTCTGGCTTATTGTGTCTTCTTCAGATGCTCCTCAAGATCAGCAACGTCCAAATGTTTAAATCTAAATTTTTGAGCCTTGCAAAGCCTAATACCATCAATAATGGAGGCATGGTTCAAAGCATCGCTGATGACTGCGTCTTCGGGGCCGAAGATTGCTTCAAAGAAACCTGCATTGGCATCAAAGCCGCTTGGAAAGAGGATAGAATCGTCAACAGAGTAGTAATTGGCAATCACCTTTTATAGTTGTTTATGGATATCTTGGGTTCCACAAATGAATCGAACAGAACTCATCCCGAATCCGTGAGTATCTAAAGTATTTTTTGCAGCCTGCCTCAGACGAGCGTCATTGGATAGGCCGAGATAGTTGTTGGCACAAAAATTAAGAACAGTTTTTCCATTGGCTGTGATTTCTGAGAGTTGAGGGGATGAAATGATTCTTTCTGCTTTGTAGGTGCCAGCATCTTTCATGGCCTGTATTTATTTAGCTAGGTGTTGCTGGATAAACCTGGCAGCTTTGGAGCTCATACTTAAATAAGATATATTATAAATGGACTTAAATGGAATACTGGGTAATAATGGCCAGGTCAAGGAATTCAGAATTCTTTGACCAATAATTTGAGTTCGCTATGGTTCCCCCCAAGAGAGCTTTATATACTATTTCATAAATCAGCAGATTTGATTTTATAACTATGATCTATTTTATCATCAATCATTTCCACTTGTCTTTCTTCTTCTCCTCATCTTTGTCCTTGGATTTAATTCTATCCTCCTACAGTAATATCAAGAGGCTTTTGCATTTTTTGAAGACTTTTTTCTCAAAGTAGGATAGTTATCTTTCCTTTATTTGGGTTTCAATCGATTAAGGCGTTATCTATAGCTGGGCTCTATGGTTCGATTAGGATTTTATGTAATTTACATGAGGATAATAGTCTTTAAAAGCTCTTTTGGCTTATTCAGAGTCAATACACGAAGTGTAATTTTTTAGTCCAAATGTATTGTTAACATTATAAATATTAAGGATTCTGCTAACATTTTGCTTGATCACTTCGAACACTTACTGAAGGATGGTAAGATTGGACTTAGATTATTGCTGTATTTTTAAAATAATTTTCTCCTTCAGCACAAAGCAGGCGTAAAGCAAAGTTTCATAATCCCCCATAAGCTGTTTCTTGACACTCTTCCACATATAGTTAATATTTTCGTCATAGTAGTGAATATTGAGGATATCCCAACTCTTCATAAATGCGGTATCTTTAGTAAGCAATGTATTCTGCATATACTTGAAGTAATATTTAGTCATTTGGTAATTCATTTGGTCTTGAAATGACTCAAGGTTACCCAAAAACTTACCTTATTTAGACATTGCTTCAAGTTTTTTAAATAAATACTCTTTTGCTTTTTGCCTGTTTTAACGAGTGCCCAAGAAAGAAAGGGTCATATTTTTTCTTGGAGGAGTTGGGTCAAAGATCATCATTTTGATAGCAGGTATGTCCCTTTAAAGATGGTTTTTGACTGTGAGTAAAATTGACTTTTGATTCGGCTGAGCAAGATATAAACTAATGTTAAAGTTATACTCTTCTTTACGATTGGGTTATTAGAAGTAAGACATTATTTATCTACGCGTCTTTTATATCTAAGCACGCGTTCCGATTATAGCAATTTATTTGTTCTTTTGTTGAATGTAATAAAAAGGATGGTTTATTTCTTTAAATGGAGATTAACGACTTATTCTAAATTCTGCAATCCCAGGCTTACGCTTTAGAGAAGGCATGTTATTGACAACAGTCTTAATTTCGTAGGGATTGAAGTATAATCTCTCAATTTAGAAGGTTGATAGCCGTTTTTTAATATCCTCGTAGGCCTTTAAAATGTTCTCTTTCCCTCCTTTTATCAGCATTTTACAACTAACCTAGAGTGGATAGCATTCTTCGTTCAGGAAGAGTCGATGATAATATATTGCAACCTGTGTTGATTTCTCAATAGAATTGATGACAGAATGGCCAGGACCAAGCAATTTTTTGAGGAAAATAGCAGGTACTGGGATGCAAGCTTCTGTAATACCCATCTATATTTGCAACTCGTTTATTATTTCATTTGTAATAGAAACTATCTGTTCAAACATGCTTATTTGCTCTTCATTCCCTATTATTATTACTTCAATATTTCGAAGGAAATAGTCAGTTGAACTGCGCCCGTTTATATCGAAATATATCTGAGCCCCAATCTTTTCGAATAAAATAAAGTTACCCTTTAAAATGAGCTGCATTTGAATCTTATTCAACTGCATTGTCTTTTTTATATCTTGTGTTTTTTGCTATTTTTTCAAGCCAAAGCTGTTCAGTTGCTGGAAGAATTTTTGATTCTTTTGTAAGTATGTTTGAAATTTATCAATTGCTTTCTTCGTAACTTCGTAGAACTCATTTTTTTTCTTACTAACTGGAGTTACTCTCTTGGCAATTAAATCTTTTTTTGTTAATTTCTTTGGAGTGCCCTCAACATCCATATGTTTATCTTTATCTTTTTCCTTCTCTTTTTCTTTCTCCTCTTTCTCCTTTTTTTATTGATTTTTAATTTTATCTTTAATTTTGATTTTATCTTCCTTATTATCTTTAATCATCATCTTTGTAACCTCTCTTTATTTCTTTTTAATAAAATGAAAGAATTTTTAATAATCTTCATCGTAAGGCATGTCTTCAGATGATGATTCTTATTCCTACATCCTACGCTTTTCATTTTAAAGGACTTCTTTTTTAATATGAATCAATCTTTCCCTTGTTTACTTTTACATTCGATCCTTCTCTTGCTCTCTTCTTGTTTCACACTCTTTGCAAAAGAATGCCTCTTATGGAATCTTTTATAAAGGAGGGCTTAGGCAATAAATATGAAATCCTTTGTTACACTAATCGCAGATGATCAGTTTAATATCATCATCATCAAAGTTTTTCTCACAGATTTAACAAGTCATATCCTCTAGACGCTCATTCCATTATTCAGCAGTGATATCAGTAGGGCGAAGACCTAAATATCCTTTGCATCGCTTTGAGCCACAAAGACATTTTGTTAGGGGTGTACTATAGACATCAAATTGATAATCAAAAGTAAGCTATTCGTCTTCATGAATATCCTTTAAAGCAAAAATGCCAATGCAAATCTCTCCAAGCACATTCCATTTTTGAGTAATGCAGTTAGGCTCACAAGAATGATTGATGAATCTTGCTAGATTTCCTTTGTAAGTCGGATCAATAACTTAGCCTTTAGATGTTTTCATGAGATATGTGCATGTTGATTTACTGTATTATTTGACCCTTGCTTTCCCAAATTCAGAATTTGTTGAAAATATTTCACCAATGTATTGCATTATGAAAGACCCTCTGGCTATTGGCTATCCAGCAGAAAGTCCCCACCCTTTGCCTCCTGAAGGGATTGGATAAACATAAGCGTAATCATGCTTTTGAAATTTTCTATTAGCGCAAAACTAACCGCAATTACATGTTTAGTCATCACACTCAGTTGATATCATACGATTTAAGCAGCGTTACCCACAATTATATGATATGTTTGTATGCTCAATTCCGCCCTATTCATCATTTTTAGGACGGCAAAAGCATGGCTCCATTTAATCGTTCTTTGGAATTTTGCGCTTTCGATCAAGATAAATGTTCTTTTTAATAGGCGTGAAATATTTCAAGCTTTCACGTAGATTATTGAGCCTTAGCTGATTATTCTTCAACATGCCTATCATCTGAATAAAGTAAATGAGGGAATATAATATTGTGTACTTGCTACACAATATGAATAAATGCTTACGTCTTTCTTCTTTGTGGAACGCTTACTTTCATTGGCCTCAAGCACATCCGGCACCTGGATTTGGTTTTGCTCCTATCCCTATATCTCGCCTTACTCTATCATTTATATTATGACAATTCAATCGCTCATTAAATTGAAACCATTATTTGAATTTTTAAAGACTGCATTAAATATTTATAGTTGCTTCATTCTATTCATTCGGCATTATAGACCTTATCCGTGTAGTTAAGGTTGAAGGATAGTTAAAAAAAGCATACTCTAAATTTAGCCTTCCTGCGTGCAAATAGAAGATATTATTTGCTGAAGCTCGGCCATATCGGAATGGCCCATGTATACATGATCTGATTTTTCAAATTGATAAATATTATCATCGCAATAAAAGCTGATGTTTGGCATGGACATGGGACTTGATATGATGGGGATGGGGGCTATGGAGATGGATATTGGAGCAATGTAGATGGGAATGGGTATGGGTATGATGGGCGCTGACATGATGGCGATGGGGGCAATGGACATGGGGATGGGGATGAGAATGTAGGGAATGGGCCTGGGAATGGGGATGGGGATGGGAATGATGGGTGGAGGGATCGGCATTTGCCCAGTCGGATGCATGGGTGCTTGCTGCAGGCCAATGCCTGTTTGTGTTGGAGGATGTATTGGCCCATGCTATTGTACT
>JACCDV010750155.1_pt1 | contig 28128 bp, 25 predicted proteins | sample 7446131 | NCBI WGS metagenome assembly JACCDV01 (sample SAMN15323448, study PRJNA562643) | freshwater metagenome | isolation source: river surface water | place: USA:Blue River Watershed | collected 2017-08-17 | reverse complement strand
CCGCCGCCCGGACGGCCAGGCCGCGGCGGCAGCGGGCGGCCGCGCTGGCCGCCCTGGCGGGTCTGCCCACTGCTGCCCTGGCTGCCCTGGCGCTGCGGGGCAGCGCCGGTCATCAGGCGCTGCAGCAGATCGGGCGGCAGCCGGGCGGCGGCAGCCGCCACCATCATGGCCTGCAGGGCTTCGGGATCGGGGTCGGCGTGTGTGGCCGGCGGCGGTGCAGCTTCGCGGGCTGGTTCAGAGGGCGGCTCTGGCGGGGGTGGCGGTGCGTCGGCCTGCGGGGCTTCGGACGCATCGTCCGCGCTGGCGCTGTCCGCCCCGTCCGGTGACTCTGGCGGCGCGTTCTCGTCTGCGGGCCAATGCCGTGCACGCGGGGCCAGCACGGTGCGGCAGGCATAGGCCAGGTCCTCGTCGGCCACATGGTCGCGCCGGTGCAATGCGGCGTGCGCAACGGCCACCGAGAGGGCCAGCTGCGGCACGCGCAGGGAATCGATGCCGAGAGCCAGCGCCGTGCCACACAGGGCCTGCAGCGCGCTCTCGCCCGCCACCACCGGCATGGCGCCGGTGGCCGGGGCCAGGGCGGCGCCGGCCTTCAGGACCTGCGCCGGCGGCACCTCGCGCAGGTCGATCCACAGCGCCAGCCTTTCTTGCAGGGCTGGCGCCAGCGGGGCCTCGTCGTCCAGTGATTCGTCGAGCGCCACCACGCCAAAGCGGCTGGCATGGAAAGCGCCTCCGGTGTCCACGCCGCCACGGTCCAGCGTCTGCGCCAGGGTGGCCGTCAGGGCCGGGGCAAAGCGTTCGGCCATGGGCAGGCACAGCAGCCCGCCATGCGCCTGGCGCAGCAGGCCGGCTTGTTCATGCACGCGGCCGCTTTGCAAGGTGGCGCTGAGGTCGAGACCGCCGAGCCAGCGCTGGGCATCGACCGAGCCGGGGGCACGCAGCACCGGCAGCGGCTGCTGGGCCAGTGCCTGCAGCCAGGCCTCGCGCACCGGGCCGTGCGGCGCCCGCAGCCACAGGCCGCCCAGACGCTGCGGCGCTTGCGCCAGCAAGTGCAGCGCGGTCAGGGCATCGGCCCAGCGCGCAGCGGCGGCCGTCGCCTGGGCCGCATCAGACAGCGGCGCCACCGGCGGGCTCATGCGGCCAGCACCTCCTCCAGGCTGCGTTCCACACGCACACCGGCATCGGCGTCGTCGAGCGGGTTGCGGCGCAGGCGGTGGCGCAGCGCCAGCGGTGCCAGCGTGCGCAGGTGTTCGGGCTTGACCTCTCGCTGCCCCTGCAGGGCGGCGAGCGCGCGGGTGGCGCGCAGCAGCGTGAGCTCGGCGCGCAGGCCATCGGTGCCCAGCTGCTGGCACAGGCGCGCGCACAGCGTGAGCATGTCGTCACTCACCTGCACGGCAGCCAGGCGCTTGCGCGCCTTGAGGATGCGCTGCTGCAGCGCTTCATTGGCGTCCTGCCACTGGGCACGGAAGGCTTGCGGGTCGCGTTCGAAGGCGTCGCGCCGGCGCACCACCTCCACGCGCAGCGCCAGATCCTGCGGGGTGCGCACCTGCACTGCCAGCCCAAAGCGGTCGAGCAGTTGCGGGCGCAGTTCGCCTTCTTCGGGGTTGCCGCTGCCCACCAGCACGAAGCGGGCCGGGTGGCGCAGGCTCAGGCCTTCGCGCTCGACCAGGTTCTCGCCGGAGGCGGCCACGTCGATCAGCAGGTCCACCAGGTGGTCATCGAGCAGGTTGACTTCGTCGATGTAGAGAAAGCCGCGGTGGGCCTGGGCCAGCAGGCCGGGTGCAAAGGATTTGATGCCTTGCGACAGGGCTTTTTCCAGGTCAAGCGCGCCCACCACCCGGTCTTCGGTGGCACCCAGCGGCAGATCGACCACCGCCACCGGGCGGGACTCGGTGGGCAGCTTGCGCGCGGCCTTGCCATGCCCGGCCGGCGGGTTGCAGCGCTCGCACAGGGCGGCCGGGCGCTTGGGGTCGCAACGGTAGGCGCAGCCGCTGACCACCTCGATCGGCGGCAGCAGGTCGGCCAGGGCGCGCACCGCGGTGGATTTGCCGGTGCCGCGGTCGCCGAGCACCAGCACACCGCCGATGCTGGGGTCGACGGCCACGACCTGGATGGCCAGGGTCATGTCGTCCTGTCCGACGATGGCGGCAAATGGAAAGGTCGAAGCCATGGCAAGTCCGTGATGGGGATGGGGCCATCATCGGAAAGTCATTGCAAACTGTCAAGTTTTATTTACACTTTCCGATGGCTGTTCCTGGGGCTGCGGGTGCAGTCCATAGGGGGCCACCAGCGCCCAGACATGGGACGGGACCATCGAGCGCAGCTTGGCCGGGGCCTGGCGGCGCAGGTGCAGGACGGTTTCCACCGCCTTCATCTCCAGCCGGGCGCGGGCGAATTCCAGCCCGCGCGGCCCGATGCGCGGCATCAGCCAGCCCACCAGCGGGCGCAGCCAGGCCGGCATGCGCCGCAGCGGCAGGCCTCCGGCGGCGCGCTCGGTGTTGGCCAGAAAGCCACGCACCGCGCCACTGCGGCGGCCCTTGCTGATGGGGTCCGAGAGCACCACTTCGTCCTGCAGCCCCTCGAGCAGGGCGGCCCCGCGCGCGTTGCGCACCAGCAACCATTGCTGGCCGTCGCCGCCCATGTAGCCCACGGTGATGTCGGCCAGCACATTGCTGTAGTCCACGCAGGTGCGGCAGGTCAGCGGGAAGAAGTCGGGCGGCAGGTCCGCCAGTGGCAGCTGCAGGAACGGGATCAGCCGACGTTGCCCCTGGTCGGTGCGGACCTCGACGTGGTAGTCGGCGCGAAACTCCAGGTAGGCAATGTCCTGGGGGCGCGGCGAGAGGCGGCCCAGGAAGTCGTGAAAATGCTCGGTGCTGGTGTTGTCGGAGCAGGGTGTGCCAATCACGAACAGCGCCTGCAGGCCCTGCTCGCGCTCGAGCTGCGGCTGCAGCGCGCGCAGGGCGTAGACCTGGCAGGGGATGCCGATCACGGCCAGGCGTTTGTGGCCCTGCGCGAGGGCCGGTTCGACCAGGCTGATGAGCGGCGCATAGCCCATGCGCATGCCGCGGCAGCGCGCCATGTCCTGTGCCCGCGTGACCAGCACCGGCACCGGTCGCCAGCGGTCCTCGGGGTGGGGTGCCATGGCGATCACCGCATCGACCTGGCCGGTCTCGAGCAGGCGCTCGGCCAGGCGGGTGGTCAGGCCGGTCCATTGCGCCCCGGCCAGCGGCTGGCGCAGCCGTGCGGCATGCATGTGCTGGTAGGGGCCGAAAAACAGCTCGTCGGTCTGGGCAGCGCCCTCGCGCCGTGCGCGCCCGTGCACGCGGCGCTCGAGCGCGGGGTAGTCGGGGGCGATGAACTGGCAGGCCTGGGCGCAACGTGCCGGTTGCGCGGTGCGCGAGACGCCGCAGTCGGTGCACAGGCGCCGGTGCGGCTGGGCGTCGTTCATGCGCCCATGCCCCCGAGCGGATCGATGCCAATCCAGCGGGCATGCAGGCCGCCCCAGAGGAAGGCGGCCCAGACGCCGCTGCCGAGCAGCAAGGTCAGCACGGTGCCCAGTGCGCTGACCGGGGCCGTGACCGATGCCGGTGCGGGGCGCCGCCGGGCCGAACGGAACACCAGCACCGACCAGATCAGGAAGGTGCCAAACAACATCAGGTCGGCCAGCGTGCCATTGGCCAGCAGGTGGCCCAGGGCCCAGGTCTTGACGCCCAGTGTCATCGGGTGGCCCAGGCGCCGCCGGATGGCGTTGCGTGGCACATAGGCGGCCACCAGCAGCACCATCGCCACCCACATCAGCAGAAAGCTGGCATGCACCAGCGCGCGCGGTGGCGTCCACAGCGGCACCGGCTCGCTGCGGGCCTGCCCGTAGCCGACCACCATGAGCACCAGCCCGGCGCCGGCGACCAGGCTGTACAGGCCCTTGTAGGCCAGTTCGCCCCAGCGCTCGCGCTGCCGGCTGCGCCAGTCGGGGGCCAGGGCCTGCAGGCAGTGCACGCCGATGAACAAAATCAGTCCGAACAAAAGTGTCAGCATGGGTGTGCAGTATGGATGGGTGGTGAAGTTGACACCCATTCTGGCATGGGGCTGCTGCTTGTGCCAGAGCCCGATCCCGGGGTGGCCGGCTTTCCGCCTGATTTGCTCGGGTATACGCGAAGATTTCGCACAAAAGCCCGAAGTGTCGACAATGGCAGGGCCAGCATGTGCTGGTGCGACCTTCCAGGAGTTTTCGATGTCTGTCCGTTCCCCCCAAAACCGCAGGGTTTTCATGATGCAGGTCGCCACGGCCGCAGGTGCTGTCATGCTGGCCCAGGAAGCGGCCGCCCAGCCCATGGTCGCTGAAAATGACGCGCAAGCTGCCGGCGTGGGCTACAAGGCCGATGGCAGCAAGGTCGACAAGGCCAAATACCCCAAGTACGCCGCCAGCCAGAACTGCGCCAACTGCGCGCTCTTCCAGGGCAAGGCCGGCGCTGCCAGCGGCGGCTGCGGCCTGTTCCCGGGCAAGCAGGTGGCGGCCAAGGGCTGGTGCTCGGCCTGGGCCAAGAAGGGCTGAGTCCGCTCCCCAGGTCCGGCCCCTTCCCAACCGAAGGCCGGACCTGCCCCCGCGCAGGCCCGGGCAGGGCCTGCACCTGGGGCCGCACCAGGCGCGGCCTGACCAGGTGCCATGGGCGACAGCCTGTGGCTGCAGGCAGGGGTACAAAGCCGGCAAGGCTTTGTACCAACGCACTCCTGCCCATGAACCTCTACAGCAAACTCCAGCAACGCGCCGCCAGTGGCCGGCCCATCCGCATCGGCCTGATCGGCGCCGGCAAGTTCGGCGCCATGTACCTGGCCCAGGTGCCCCGCATGCCGGGCGTGCACCTGGTGGCCATCGCTGACCTTTCGCCGGACGCGGCGCGCGCCAACCTGGCACGGGTGGGCTGGGCAGCCGCGCAGGCGCAGGCCGCATCGGCCACCGAGGCCCTGCAGCAGGGCAGCACCTGGATCACCGAGGACTGGCGGGCCCTGACCCGGCTGCCCGAGATCGACATCGTGGTGGAGTGCACCGGCAACCCGCTGGCGGCGGTGGAGCACATTCTGGACGCCTTTGCGCATGGCAAGCATGTGGTCAATGTGACGGTCGAGGCCGATGCGTTTTGCGGCCCGCTGCTGGCGCGCAAGGCGGCGCAGGCGGGCGTGGTGTATTCGCTGGCCTATGGTGACCAGCCGGCCATGGTCTGCGAGTTGGTGGACTGGGCGCGCACCTGCGGCTTTCCGGTGGTGGCGGCCGGACGCGGCCACAAATGGCAGCCGCATTTTTGCGAGTCCACGCCCGAGACCGTGTGGGGCTATTACGGCCTCACGCCCGAGCAGGCCGCGCGCGGCGGCCTCAACCCCAAGATGTTCAACAGTTTTCTCGACGGCTCCAAGCCCAGCATCGAGAGCACCGCAGTGTCCAACGCGACCGGCCTGGCCGTACCCGGCAACGGCCTGCTCTACCCGCCCGCCAGCGTCGAAGACATCCCCTACGTCACCCGCCCGCGCAGCGAGGGCGGCGTGCTCGAGAAGAAGGGCATGGTCGAGGTGATTTCCTCGCTGGAGACCGATGGCCGCCAGATTCCCTACGACATCCGCATGGGCGTGTGGGTCACGGTCGAGGCCGAGACCGAGTACATCAAGAACTGCTTTGAGGAGTACAACGCGCACACCGACCCCAGCGGCCGCTACTTCACGCTCTACAAGCGCTGGCACCTGATTGGCCTGGAGGTGGGCATGTCGGTGGCCAGCGTGGCCCTGCGCGGTGAGCCCACGGGCGTGGCCACCGGCTGGAACGCCGACGTGGTGGCCACTGCCAAGCGTGACCTGCGGCCTGGCGAGATGCTCGACGGCGAAGGCGGCTACACCGTCTGGGGCAAGCTGCTGCCGGCCGCCACCTCGCGCCAGCTCGGCGGCCTGCCACTGGGGCTGGCACACCAGGTCAAGGTGGTGCGCCCGGTCCGCAAAGGCCAGGCGCTGTGCTGGGACGATGTGGCCATGGACACCAGCACGCCCGCCTACCAGTTGCGGCGCGAGATGGAGGCCATGTTCACGGCCTGAGGGGCTGGACGCGGTCGCCGTCGCGCAGCGTGGCCGGCGGATAGACCACCAGCCGCGTGCCGGCGGGCAGTGTGGTGCGCAGCCAGGCCTGCTGGCCGTTGCGGCCGAGCAGTTGCACCTGCCGCAGCCGCGCGCGCCCTCCTTCGAGCACGAACACCGCGTGGCCCTGTCCCTGCGGAAAGACCGCGCTGACCGGTGCCAGCGGCACCTGCGGCGCCTGCTGCACCACGATGCGGATGTCCATCCTGTAGCCATCGCCCAGGCCGGACGGTGGCGCGTCCAGCCAGTCGAACACGGCGTTCACCCGCTGCTCCTGCACGCCCAGCGCCGACACCTTGGTGAAGGCCCCGGCTTCGGTGCGCACCAGCACCGCCCGCAGCCGCCCCGTGCCGTCCGCATGGCCCAGGCTCGCCTGGGCCCGGGCGGGCAGGGTCGCAGCGTCTTCGGTCAGCAGTTCGGCCACCACCTGCAGCCGCGTCGGATCGCCCAGCTCCAGGATCGGCGCCCCGGCCGCGATCGGCCCGGCGCTGTCGCGGTGCAGCCGCAGCACCCGGCCGTCCACCGGCGCCGCCACGGGCCAGGGCTGGCCGGCGCTGCGGCCCGAGGGGGGAGCCAGGCCAATGCGCAGGCGCTGCAGGTCGTGCCGCGTGGCCTGCAGCTCCTGATCGGCCATGGCCAGTTCCTGCTGGCGCTGGCGCAGCGCCAGCTGCGCGCTCTCTTCCTGGGTGGAGGAGACAAAGCCCTGCCGGGCCAGGGTCTGGCTGCGCTGCAGGTCGATTTGCGCCTGCTGCTCGGCCAGCAGGGCGCGCGCCTGGTTGGCCTGGGCACGTTGCACGCTTGCCTGCATGGCCTGGACGCGTTCGAACTGCTCGCCCTGGCTGCGGACGTCCAGCAGGCTGGCGGCGGCCGCTTCGATGCGGGCCACGGTCTGCCCGCGGTGCACCGCGTCCCCTGCCCGGAGCGCTGGTCGCATCAGTTGCCCGGCCAGTGGGGCGGCCACGGTGTAGCGCTCGCGCACCTGCGTGCGCGCGTCTTCGACCAGTTCGCGCACAAAGTCGCCCTGCACCAGGGGCGCGGTCTCCACCTGCTGGGGGGCCGGCCAGGCCACCCAGACCAGCAGGGCCAGTGCCAGCGCCACGGCGGCGCCCAGTGCCATCTGTCGTTTGTTCATGCCTGGGTTCACTCCCGGACTTTGAGCACCCCGACCAGGTCGAGGTGGCGGATGCGGCGGTGCACGATCCAGGCGCTCATGACCGCCGCGACCACCACGCAGACCGAGGCGAAGGCATAGGTGGCCGGCCGGATGTGCACCGCAAAGAAGAACTCATCGGTCTGGATCAGCCGCACCAGCGTGGCCGACAGCCCGTAGCCGGCCCAGCCGCCCAGTGGCAGGGCCACCAGCAGCGCCAGCAGCCATTCGCCCAGCAGCAGGGCCGAGACCTCGCCCTGCGTGAAGCCCAGCACCCGCAGGCTGGCCAGTTCCCAGGCCCGTTCGGCCAGGGCGATGCGGGTCTGGTTGTAGACCACGCCGATGGCGATCACGCAGGCAAAGGTGGTCAGCACCGCGCTGAAGATCAGCAGGTTGCGGGCGGTGATGCCCTGCACATTGCGCAGCATCACCGCCTTGCTGAAAGCGCCGGCCACGCGCGGGCGCTGCTGCAGCGCCTGCAGCAGGTCCAGCTCGCGCCCGCGATCGACCGCCAGCGTGAGCTGGTTGACCAGATCGCCCTCGCGCAGCAGGCGGTTGAGCCGCTGGCGCGCGATGTAGGCGTTCATGCCCATCATCTCCGGCACCACCCCGGCGACCGGCAGCCTCCAGAGGCGGCGCTCGCCCTCGAGCGCCTGCACCTGCACCGTCTCGCCCACGCGCAGGCCCAGGCGGTGGGCCAGCCGGTCGGTCAGCAGCAGCCCGTCTTCGCTGACCTCGTGGTGCTGTTGCGCCACATCGACGATGCGCTGGAGCTCGGCCGGGGCGCTGCGCCCCTGCAGGCTGCCGCGCCAGTGGCGGTGGCCGTTGCGCAGCTGCACAGCCACGCTGCGCGAAGCCTGCACCGCGCTCACGCCTGGCAGGCGCAGCGCTTCGGTGGCCACCTGCGCCGTCGTCGCCTGCTGCAGCACCAGCGAAACGTCGCCGCGCAGCACCTGGCGGAACTGGTTCTGCAGCATCAGGTCGATGCTGTCGCGCCAGAAACTGCCGCTGACCACGATGGCCACCGAGGCGGCCACCCCGAGCATGCCCAAGGTGCTGCGCCAGGGGTGGCGCTGCAGCTGGCGCAGCACCATCCGCTGGCCCGGGCTCAGCCAGGTCGCCAGGCCCGTGCCTTCCAGCCAGGTGCGGTGGTAGCGGCCGGGCGCCGGCGGGCGCATGGCTTCGGCCGGAGGCAGGCGCACACTGGCGCGGATCGCCTGCGCCGTGGCCAGCAGCCCGGTGGCCAGGCACAGGCCCAGGGTGAACAGCAGCACATCGCCGCGCAGGCGGTGGTGCCATTGCGCAAACATGAAGACCTGCGCGTAGAGCGTGGTGAACCACTGCCCCAGGGCATGGCCCAGCAGCACGCCCAATGCGCAACCCAGGCCGATGATGGCCAGCACCATGCGCAGGTAATGCGCGGCAATGCGCCGGTTGTCGTAGCCCAGCGCCTTGAGCGTGGCGATCTGTTCGCGCTGCAGGCCGATGTGGCGCGCCATGACCGTCTGCAGCAAAAACGCCGCCACCAGCAAAAAAATGCCGGGCAGCACCGTGCCCAGCACCTGCTGCTCGCGGATCTCCGAGTCGAGCATGCGGTGCGAGAGCTGGTCCTCGCGGCCGTAGGCCTGGGCGCCGCCATAGGGCGCGAGCAGCGTGTCGAGGGCCTCGATCACCGCGCTGGCGCTGGCGCCGGGGGCCAGCGCCAGCGCCACCTGGTTGAAGGCCCCGTGCATGTCCCATGCCGCAGCCACTGCGTCGCGGTGCATCCAGACGATGCCAAAGCCATGCACATCGGGCGAGCCACCGAGACCGGCAAAGACGAATTCGGGCGAGAGCGCGATGCCGCTGACCATGAGTCCCTGCAACTTGCCATTCATCAGGGCCTGCAGCGTGTCGCCCGGCCGCAGCCCGCGCGCCTGCGCAAAGGCTGCCGAGAGCAGCACCTCCAGCCGGCCGGCGTTTTTTGTCTGCGAGGGCCAGCGGCCTTCGCGCAGGCTGACCAGATTGAGGTGCTGCGGGGCCTGCGGGTCGATGGCGGTCAGGCGCCCACGGATGGGGTCCTGCACCGCCGGCAGGAAGAGCTGGATGCCATGCGCCAGCCCGTCCTGCACCTGCGCCACGCCGGAGATGGCGGCGATGCGCGGCAGCAGCGACAGCGGGGCCCGCTGCAGGCTGCTGAAGACGTCGGCAAAGCGGGATTCGGCGTAGCAGGTCGAGCGCGACCAGGCCAGTGCGTCCCAGGCGCTGAAGGTCGCCAGGAAACCGGCCACGCCGCTGGCCACCACCAGGGCAATCGTCAGGGCCTGGCTCCAGAGCTGGCGCAGCTCGCGCCAGAGTTTGCGGTCCAGGGCCTGCATGGGTGGGCCTCACCAGGACAGCTCGTGCGGCCGCAGCTTGTGCGCCGGGCGTTCTTCCCGCAGGATGCGCCCGCCGGCCAGGTGGATGACCCGGTCGGCCATGCCGGCGATCGCGGCGTTGTGGGTGATGACCACGGTGGTGGTGCCCAGTTCGCGGTTGATGGTCTCGATCACCTCGAGCACCTGTTTGCCGGTGGCGTAATCGAGGGCACCGGTGGGCTCGTCGCACAGCAGCAGCTGCGGGCGCTTGACGATGGCGCGGGCGATCGCCACCCGCTGCTGCTCACCGCCCGAGAGCTGCGCCGGAAAGTGGTCCAGCCGCTCGGACAGACCCACCAGCGCCAGGGCCTGCTCGGCGCGCATGGCGCCGGGCACCAGGTCGGTCACCAGCTGCACGTTCTCGCGCACTGTCAGGCTGGGCATCAGGTTGTAGAACTGGAACACGAAGCCCACGTGTTCGCGCCGGTAGCGGGTGAGGGTGGCATCGTCGGCGCCGCTGAGTTCATGTTCGGCAAAGCGCGCGTGGCCACTGCTCGGGCGGTCCAGCCCGCCCAGGATGTTGAGCAGGGTGGACTTGCCGCTGCCCGAGGGCCCGAGCAGGACGATGAACTCGCCGGCCCCGATGCGCAGATTGACATCCTGCAGGGCGAGGATGTCCTGGTCGCCGGTCTGGTAGTGCTTGCCCAGGTGCTCGGCCACCAGCACGGCGGGGCGTTCGGTCGGGAGGTTCACGGTGGCCAGTGTCGGACGGCCGGCGGCCGCGCGCGGTGCGCCAGTGCACAGGCGCAGGCGGCAGACCGGCTGGCACAATGCCTGGCATGGCCAAGCATTTGCTGTGTGTGGGGCACATCGCCCTCGACCTGATCTTCAGCGTCAGCGACTTTCCGGCGCACCCGACCAAGACCCCCGCCCACCGCTACCACCGTGGCGTCGGTGGCATGTCGGGCAATGCGGCCGTGGCGCTGGCGCGGCTGGGTGCACAGGTCGATTTCTGCGGTCCGGTGGGGCAGGACGAGGCGGCCGAGGTGTTCGGGCAGGCCTTGCGCGCCGAAGGCGTGGGCTGCACCGGCTTGCGCCGGCTGGCCGGTGCCAGCAGCTCGGTCTCGAGCATCATCGTGGACCGCCACGGCGAGCGCATGGTCTTCAATGCCAAAGGCTCCGCCCTCGATGCACCCGGGCCCTTCGACCCCGGCGTGCTCGACGGCATCGACTTCGTGCTGGTCGACCCGCGCTGCCCGGCCTGGGCCGAAGCGGCCCTGCGGGAGGCGCGCAGGCGCGGCATCCCGAGCATGCTCGACGGCGAAGTCTCGCCACGCGCCGACCTGCAGCGCCTGGTGCCGCTGGCCGACTGGCGTGTTTTTTCCGAAGCCGGCCTGCGCGCCTGGCAGGACGGCGAGCCCGAAGCCCTGATGCGCAGCCTGGCCGCAGTGGACCTGTCACGCCGTGTGGTGCGCACCCTCGGGTCGCAAGGCCTGCAGTGGTGCGACGCGCAGGGGCGTCTGCAGCACCTGCCGGCGGTGCAGGCCGGCGCGGTGGTCGACACCCTGGGCGCCGGCGACGTCTTCCATGCCGCGCTGGCGCTGGCCCTGGCCGAAGGCCAGCCCGAGCCGGCGGCCTTGCACTTTGCTGCGGCCGCTGCTGCCATCAAGTGCAGCCGGCCCGACGGCATCGCCGGAGCCCCCACCCGCGCCGAGGTCGAGGCCCTTGTGCGCCGGGCGCCGCCACTGCAGGCGCGGTCAGAGACCGCGCCTGCAACAACCTTTAGCCGTTGACGAAGTTGGGCGCGCGCTTGTTCAGGAAGGCGTCCATGCCCTCCTTCTGGTCGGCGGTGGCGAACAGGCTGTGGAAGATGCGGCGCTCGAACATCACGCCGTCCGACAGGCCGCTCTCGAAGGCACGGTTGACGCTTTCCTTGGCGGCCATCACCGCCAGCTGGCCGTAGCCGCAGATCACCAGGGCAGCGCCCAGGGTTTCGTCCATGAGTTTGTCCAGCGGCACCACGCGGCTGACCAGGCCGGCGCGCTCGGCCTCCTGTGCGTCCATCATGCGGGCGGTCAGCACCATGTCCATGGCCTTGGATTTGCCGATCGCACGCGGCAGGCGCTGGGTGCCGCCGGCGCCGGGGATGATGCCGATCTTGATCTCCGGCTGGCCGAACTTGGCGTTGTCGGCCGCGATGATGAAGTCGCACATCATGGCCAGCTCGCAGCCGCCGCCCAGGGCAAAACCGGCCACGGCCGCAATCACCGGCTTGCGGATGCTGCGGATGGTTTCCCAGTTGCGGGTGATGAAGTCCTGCTGGTAGACCTCGTGGAAGTTGTACTTGGCCATGGCGGCGATGTCGGCGCCGGCGGCAAAGGCCTTTTCGCTGCCGGTGATCACCATGCAGCCGATCGCCGGGTCGGCGTCAAAGGCCTTCAGGGCAGCGCCGAGCTCGTCCATCAGCGGACCGTTGAGCGCGTTCAGCGCCTTGGGGCGCTGGAGGGTGATGATGCCGACCTGGCCGCCTTCGACACGGACTTCGATGTTTTCGTAATGCATGGGACTCCTGCTGGTGAACGGTTGGTGTAGGCGCGGTCTGCGGCCGCGATGAGGCACTGGCAGGGACACCGCGGTCGCAGACCGCGCCTGCGGGGGCATGGGCACTATAAACAAGTCGGCTGGTGACCGGCTGTCATCTGCGGCTGGCGGGCATGCGGGAAAACATTCACCAACCGATCGGTCGGTTAATGGTACATTCGCGGTCGAGGAGACCTGTCCATGTCCGAATCCACCGCCGCGTCGGTGCTCTACGAAGAGCGCGGCGCCGTCGCCCTTGTCACGCTCAACCGGCCGCAAGCCCTCAACAGCTTCACCCGCGAGATGCACCAGCGCCTGCGCGAGCTGCTCGACCGGGCCGAGGCCGCACCCCACATCCGCGCCCTGGTGCTGACCGGCGCCGGTCGCGGCTTTTGCGCCGGACTGGACCTCTCCGAGCTGGACTTCAGTCCTGGCCCCGGTCTGCTCGAGCGTGCCGACCCGGGCCCGGTCATCGAGCAGGAATTCAACCCGACCACCCGCCGCCTGCAGTCCCTCAAGCTGCCCACGGTGGTGGCGGTCAATGGCGTGGCCGCCGGCGCCGGGGCGTCGATGGCCATGGCCTGCGACATCGCCGTGGCCGCCCCCGGGGCCAGTTTTGTACAGGCCTTCAGCAAGATCGGTCTGATTCCCGATGCGGGTGGCAGCTGGCTGCTGGTCGAGCGCCTGGGCCTGGCCCGCGCCCTGGCCCTGGCCATGACCGGCGACAAACTCGGTGCCGACCAGGCCCTGGAGTGGGGCCTGATCTGGCAGGTGGCCGAAGACCCGCTGGCCGCCGCCTTGGCCATTGCCGACAAGCTCGCAGCCATGCCGACCCAGGCCCTGGTCGCCACCCGCCACCTGCTGGCCGGTGCCGGCACCCGCTCGCTCGACGAGCACCTGAATGTCGAGCGCGACACCCAGTCGGCCCTGGGCCGCACACACGACTACATGGAAGGCGTGCAGGCCTTCCTGCAAAAGCGCGCGCCGCAGTTCAAGGGGCAATGAGATGACCATGACGCCACAGGAAATCGCCCGCAAGGTGGGCGAGACCATGTTCCCGGTGGACGTGGCCTCCAAGGACACCATGGGCATGGCGCTGCTGGCCTGCGAGCCGGGCCGCGCCGTCATGCGCATGCAAGTCAAGGAACTGCACCTCAACGGCCACAAGATCTGCCACGGCGGCTTCATCTTCACCCTGGCCGATTCCACTTTCGCATTTGCCTGCAACAGCTACAACAGGAATGCGGTGGCGGCCGGTTGCAGCATCGAATTCCTGCGCCCGGGCCAGCTGGGCGATGTGCTGACCTGCGAAGGTCTTGAGCAGACCCTCAGCGGCCGCCACGGCATCTACGACATGACAGTCACCAACCAGAAAGGGGAGGTGGTGGCCATGTTCCGTGGCAAGAGCGCACAGATCCCAGGCACCGTATTTCCGGAGTGAGCCATGTCCAGCAAAACCCTCGCCCTCGAGCCGATTGAAAAGGCCAGCATCGACGAGATGCGCAGCCTGCAGCTCAAGCGCCTGCAGCAGACCCTGCACCACGCCTACGCCAACTCGCCGGTGTACAAGGCCAAATTCGACGCGGCGGGAGTGCATCCCGACGATTGCAAGACGCTGGCCGACATCGCCAAATTCCCCTTCACCACCAAGTCCGACCTGCGCGAGAGCTACCCCTTTGGCATGTTTGCGGTGCCACGCGGACAGTGCGCGCGCATCCATGCCTCCAGCGGCACGACCGGCAAACCGACGGTGGTGGGCTACACGCTCAAGGACATCGACACCTGGGCCACGGTGGTGGCGCGCAGCATCCGCGCCGGCGGCGCCCGGCCCGGCGACCTGGTGCATGTGAGCTACGGCTACGGCCTCTTCACAGGTGGCCTGGGCGCGCATTACGGCGCCGAAAAACTCGGCCTGACGGTGGTGCCCTTTGGTGGCGGCCAGACCGAGCGCCAGGTGCAGCTGATCCAGGACTTCCGGCCAGACATCATCATGGTCACGCCCAGCTACATGCTGGCGATTGCCGACGAGTTCGAGCGTCAGGGCATCGACCCCAAGAGCAGTTCGCTGCGCATCGGCATCTTTGGTGCCGAGCCCTGGACCAACGACATGCGCCGCGCGATCGAAAAGCGCATGGCCATCGATGCAGTGGACATCTACGGCCTGTCGGAGGTGATGGGTCCGGGCGTGGCCAGCGAATGCATCGAGACCAAGGACGGCCCGACCATCTGGGAAGACCATTTCTACCCCGAGATCATCGACCCCGAGACCGGCGAGCCGGTGGCCGACGGCGAGATGGGCGAGCTGGTCTTCACCAGCCTGACCAAGGAGGCGCTGCCCATCATCCGTTACCGCACGCGTGACCTCACCCGGCTGCTGCCGGGCACGGCGCGGCCGAGCATGCGCCGCATCGAGAAGATCACCGGCCGCAGCGACGACATGATGATCATCCGGGGCGTGAACGTGTTCCCCAGCCAGATCGAGGAATTGATCCTCAAGCGCAGCGAGCTGGCGCCGCACTACCAGTGCGTGCTCACCCGCGATGGCCCGATGGACGACCTCAAGGTGCTGGTCGAGACCCGCCCCGGCGTGTCACCCGAGAGCATCGAAGCGCGTGCCGCAGCCAAGCTGCTGCAGCACGAGATCAAGGTCTACATCGGCTCGAGCGTGGCCATCGAGCTCAAGGCCGAGGGCGGCGTCGAGCGCAGCCAGGGCAAGGCCAAGCGGGTGGTGGATTTGCGGGGCAAGTGACTTGGTGGTCTGTGGTGGGAGCGCCGAGTCCGGGTCTGGGCTGCGCTCCTCATAAGCCGCTTCGCGTCACAAATCGCCGCACAGCCCAGACCCTGACTCCGCGCGTGGGTGTTCAAGTCCCAAACACCAGCGCCGCAAATCAGAGAGGGATCTGATCCCTCTCCACCATCAACGGTCAAATCGCCGGCCAGCCGGAGGAACGACCCGACAAAGCCTCCAGCCGCCACACCGTGCTCTGCTGCGGCACCACCAGCGGCAAACGCAGCAGCTGCTTGTCCCGCGAGACCAGCGCCACCGCTTTGCGTTCCTTGCCCAGGAGTTCAGGCACATCGCTCAGTTTGTTCACGCGCCAGTGACCCAATTGGCCGCGTGCGCCTACCTCCAGCCCCAGCCACTCGTCGCCGGCCGCCAACCCGGCCTGTTCGGCGGCGCTGCCACGCAGCACCGCCTTGACCTGCACGCTGCCGTTGGCGTCCGCATGGCGCAGGCCCAGGTGCTGGGCGAAGTTGCCCGGTTCGGCATGGATGCGGATGCCCTGCGCTTCGAGCAGCCGGGCCAGCGGCAGTTCGGCGGTCGAATGCACCCAGGCCTGCAGTTCCTTTTGCCATGAGCGGCCGGTGAGGGCCTGCAGTTCATCGAGCACATCCTGCTCGCGCATCGGGCCGGCCTGGCAGCGTTGCCAGAGGCCGCGCATCAGTGCGTCCAGCGTGTGGCCTTCGGCGCGCAGCGACAGGTCCAGGCACAGGGCCACCAGCGCGCCCTTGCCGTAGTAGCTCACGGTGGCATTGGGCGTGTTCTCGTCCTGGCGGTAGTACTTGACCCAGGCGTCAAAGCTGGCCTGGGCCACCGTCTGCACATGGCGCCCGGGGGTCTGTGCCACCTGGTGGATCGTCTTGCCCAGCAGCTTGAGGTAGGTCGCGTCGTCGATCAGGCCGGCGCGGCGCAGCAGCAGGTCGTCCCAGTAGCTGGTGAAGCCCTCGAAAAACCACAGCAGCGGCGTGTAGTTCTCGCGCGTGTAGTCATAGCGCGCAAAGGCGTCGGGGCGCAACTGCTTGACGTTCCAGGTGTGGAAGTACTCGTGGCTGATCAGGCCCAGCAGGGTGGTGTAGCCCTCGCCGGTGTGGGGCTGACCCAGGCGGGGCAGGTCGCGGCGGCTGCAGATGAGGGCGGTGCTGTTCCTGTGCTCCAGGCCGCCGTAGCCGTCATCGACCGCATTGAGCATGAAGAGGTAGTTGTTGTGCGGTGCCTTGCGGCCGGCCTGCGGCCCTGACCCGTGCCAGAAGCGGATTTCGGTTTCGCAGATCTTTTGCGTGTCGGCCAGCAGCCGTGCGCCGTCAAAGGAGGGCAGGGCACCGGCCACCACAAAGCGGTGCGGGATGCCGCAGGCGACAAAGCTGCCGCTCCAGAAGTTGCCCAGCTCGACCGGGCAGTCGACCAGCTCGTCGTAGTCGGCCGCCTGGTACAGGCCAAAGCCTTTTTTGCTGACCTTCAGGGGGGACAGGCCGGTGGCGGCCTGCCAGTCGGGCTGGCCCTGGACCGCAAGCAGCTCGAGCTGGTGCGGCTGCGCTTCCTGCCCGTGGACCCGCAGGCACAGACTGGTGCCGTTGAAGAAGCCGCGCCGGGCATCGAGCCAGGCGGTGCGCACCGAGGCGTCGAAGGCGTAGACCTCGTAGCGCAGGGTCAGGGGCTGGCCAGGCTTGGCGTCGATCTGCCAGGTGCACTTGTCCAGCTGGCTGATGGCCGCTGTGCGGCGGCCTTGCCGCGCGCTGAGCTGCTGCAGGTTTTTGGAAAACTCGCGCACCAGGTAGCTGCCCGGAATCCACACGGGCAGCGAGACGGTCTGTCCTGCGGTTGGCGCCGGGATGGTCAGCGTGATGCGGAACAGGTGCGCATGCAGGTCGGCGGCTTCGATGCTGTAGTGCAGCTTGGACATGGTCATGGTCATCCTGGAGCGGCGACTCGCCGCGCCCACAAAAAAGGTCAGGTGGCCCCGGCGGCCAGGAAACAGCTCAGGCTGGAGACGATGGTCAGGTGCAGGCGCATCGGCAGCCAGGGCGCCAGCCCGGCCGCCGGCCAGGTCTTGCGGTCCACCAGGTAGCAGCCGATCAGCACGAAGCCCAGCAAAGGCAGGCCGGCGAAGGCCGGCATCATGACGCCGATCCAGGCCAGGATGGAGGGCAGCACGCCCCAGGAGAAATGCAGGGGTGGGGCCTGGGGCGTGGTGATGGCGTTGCGAAAGCCCACCCCCCAGTGGATGCCGCCAAGAAAGGACACGATGACGCCGCCGTAGGCTTGCATGGACAGCGCAGCGTAGGGGTGCAGGTCCTCGCCTGAGAGCCACAGGCACAGGGCCAGGAAGACAAAGGGGATCAGGCCGGCGTAACCCAGCCGACGGATCAGGACCCAGGTGGGGTCTTGGACTGCTTGCAGCTGGCTCATGTCATTTCACGCTGGAGAGCTGGTTTTCGATCTGGCTCAGGGGCACCGCGCCCACCACCCGGCTGCCATCGGCAAAGAACAAGGTGGGCGTGCCGGTGATGCGGTGTTTCCGGCCGAACTCGATGTTGGCCTCGATGGCGGCGCTGTCGCAACTGGCCGCGGGCGGGGTCACGCCGTTGATCATCCAGTCGTTCCAGACCTTGGCCTTGTCCTTGGCGCACCAGATGTGCTTCGACTTGGTTTTCGAGTCCTCCCCCAGGATGGGGTAGAGCACATGCTGGATGGTGACGTTGTCGAGCTTTTGCAGGTCTTTTTCGAAGCGTTTGCAGAAGCCGCAGTTGGGGTCGGCGAACACCACCAGCTTGCGTTTGCCGTTACCGCGCACCTGGTTGAAGGTGTTCTTGAGCGGCAGCTGGTCAAAAGGGATGGCCGAGAGCTTGTCGATGCGCTCTTCGGTCAGGTTGCGCTTTTGGCGCACGTCGATCAGTGCGCCCTGGATCAGGAAGTTGCCTTCGGCATCGCTGTACATGATGTCGCTGCCCATGCGCACCTCGTAGAGCCCGTTCATGGGCGTCTTGCTGACCTCGTCGATCTTGGGGATGTTGGGCAGGCGCTCGCTCAGGTTCTTGCGGATGGTGGCTTCCTGGGCGCTGGCGCTGCCCAGGGCGAGCAGGGCCATGCAGGTGCTTGCGAGCCAGTGGCGGATGGTCATGAATGGGTCTTTCCTGAAGGGGATGCGCCCATGGCCTGGCGCGTCATCCAACGTTTGAGGGGGGTCGCGCGGTCAAAGCCGCTCAGCCCCCAATTGCGCAGCTCTGGCCACAGCGGGCCGGTGCGGGCAAACAGGCGCTGCAGGCCGTCGGTGACCAGGCCCATGGCGAGCACATCGGCCTGGCGGGCACGCTCGTAGCGACGCAGCAGCCGCAGGTCATTGAGCGGACGCCAGAATTCCTTGTGGCGGATGACCTGCACCAGTTCGGCCACATCGGCCAGTCCCAGGTTCAGGCCCTGGCCGGCCAGCGGGTGCAGGGCATGGGCGGCGTCACCGGCCAGCGCAAAGCACAGGTCGGCGGTGCCGGGCAGGCGACCGGTCCAACGTTCGGCACGCGCCAGCTGCAGTGGCCAGACGGCGCGTTCGCTGGCCAGTTGCATGCGCCCCAAGGCCACACCGCAGGCGCTGCCCAGTGCGTCGGCAAAGGCCTGGGCGTTGAGCGCCAGCAGTGCCTTTGCGCGGGCCGGGTGCACCGACCACACCAGCGCCACCTCGCGGGCGCCTTCGCCGCCCAGCGGCAGCAAGGCGAGGATTTCGGCCTGTGCCAGTCCTGCGGCCTCGTCAAAACGGAACCATTGGCGCGCGATGCCGCCGTGGGGCAGTTCACACTGCAGGCGCGCAGCCAGCGCATGTTGTTCGTAGTGGCTGGTCTCGAAGGCCACCCCCAGCTCGGCGCGGGTCTGGCTGGCGCGGCCTTCGCAGACCACGGTCAGTGCGGCCGCCACCGGTGCGGCCAGCACCTCGATCTGCGGTTGAAAACGCACGGCTGCGGCCAGGCGTTCTTCCAGCACCGGCACATCGACCATCCAGTTGAGTGCGCCCGCGCCTTGCGCAGCGGCGTCGAAGTGCAGGCTGCCGCCGGCATCGCCAAAGACCTGCATGGCATGCACCGGTGTCACGGCGGGCGGCTCGGGCCAGCAGCGCAGGTCTTCGAGCAGGCTGCGGGCGGCGCTGTTGAGGGCGTAGGCCCGCACATCGGGACCGCTGCCGGTGGCAGGCTGTTCGACCAGGCCCACGCGCAGCCGTTCGCGGGCCAGCAACAGGGCCAGCGCGCGGCCGACGATGCCGGCGCCGCGGATGCAGATGTCGTGCGGGTAAGCCATACGGCCCATTGTAGAAGGGCAGGCCCCCCGGTCAGCGCCCGTCAGGCTATTCCCGCAGGCATGGACCGGCCGAGCGGCGCCGGTCCGGTTCAGGGGTTGCAGCGGTCGCAGCGGGCCGGATCGGCCAGCCTCGGCAGGCCGTCGCGGCGCTCCTCGGTATGGTGGCAGGTGCCGCAGGACCACAGGTGGGCCAGCGGTTCGCGGGTGGCGCTGGCACACAGCCTGCAGGGGCGCCCGGGGCGGTGGCCGCTCAGGGCATAACCCGGCAGGCCGCAGGCCGGACAGGCGCTGAGCATTTTGCCCCGCAGGTCTTCGGCTGCTCGCCGGATCATGGCCTGCCGTGTCGGATTGCAGTGGGCGCGCAGATCGCTCTCGGCAAACACCTGCTGGCGCGAGGACTGCGCCAGTGCCCCTGCAAAGGCATCGAGCAGCTCGTCGGCCGAGCCCAGGCCCTTGATCACCCGCGGGTCTTCGCTGTGATCAGGCCGCAGGCACAAGCGGTGTTCTGGAAAGCCCAGTTCGCGGGCCAGCTGCAGCAGTTCGTCGGGCGTGCGGGCCAGGCCCTGACCAGCGCGGGCCGGACCCTGCGCCATCCCCACGATCTCCTGGCCATGGCGGGTATCGGTCAGCAGCACCACCTCGACATTCCAGGGAATGACCCCGGCGATCGGATCGGACACGAAAGCCCCCTCGCTGGCGATGGCCAGCGCCAGGCCGCTGTGTGCGATGGCGGCATGGGCCTTGGCGCGTGCGGCTTCGAGCTGGCTGCCGCTGCGCGCGACATCGCGCGTGAAGGTGCCAAACTGGTCGGTGTCCACTGCCGGCACATGGACCAACGTGCAGCCGGTGGCCGGTTCGAGCACCGGCGCGATGACCGCCAGCTTGCCGTGCAGGGTGGGCAGAGCGATGGGCTGCTGCCAGTGCAGGGGGTCCATGGGGTTCAGGTCCAGGCCCAGCGGGCCACCTCGGTGTAGAGCGGGATGCCCAGCAGGATATTGAGCGGGAAGGTCAGACCCAGCGAGAGCCCGAAATACAGCGAGGGGTTGGCCTCGGGGATGGCGTAGCGCACCACCGCCGGCACGGCGATGTAGGAAGCGCTGGCGGCCAGCACCATCAACAGCGTGGCATCGCCCTGCGACAGGCCTGCCAGCAGGCACAGGCCCAGCGCCAGGCTGGCGTGGACCAGCGGGGCCAGCAGGCCATAGGCCAGCAGCCAGGGCGACTGCCCCTTGAGACCCGGCAGGTTGCGCGCGGCCAGCAGGCCCATGTCCAGCAGGAAGAAGGCCAGCATGCCCTTGAACAGGTCCACCGAGAAGGGTTGCATGGCGGCCTTGCCCGCCTCACCGGTCAGCAGGCCGACCGCCATGGCGCCCAGCAGCAGTAACTGGGCGCCGTCGGTGAAGGACTCGTGCAGCACCTTGCCCAGCGAGAATCCGGCAGGCCCGGGGCCGGCCGCCAGGCCGGCGCCTTGCGGCCCCGGCGCGCTGCCCTGGCTGGCCGCCTGCCGTCGCAGCGCATTGGCCATGAGCACCGCCATGATGATGGCCGGCGACTCCATCAGGGCCATGGCAGCGGCCATGTGCCCGCCAAAGGCGATGTCCTGGTTCTCGAGGTGGCTGATGGCGGTGATGAAGGTCACCGCGCTGACCGAGCCGTAGGTGGCAGCCACGGCGGCCGCGTCAAAGCCCGACAGGAAGCGGCTGAGCACCGCGTAGCTCAGCAGCGGCACCAGCACCGCCAGCGTCACGGCCAGCGACAGGCCGGTGACCACCTCCAGCGTCAGCCCCGATTTGGCCAGCGCAAACCCGCCCTTGAGGCCCAGGGCCATCAGCAGGTAAAGGGAGAGGAAGCGGGAGATGGCCTGGGGGATTTCAAGGTTGGACCTGACCAGCCCCGCCAGCACGCCAAAAACAAAAAACAGGATGGCCGGGTCGATGATGTTGTGCATGGCGCTCGCAGATGGGAAAGCGCCCATTGTCAGCGCGCAAAAGCATTATGTAAAATTGATTTTAAGCAACCTATTCATAGAGATAAGACTATGAACATCACTTTCCGGCAATTGCGGCTGTTCCTGGCCCTGGCCGACACCGGCAGCGTGAGTGCCGCAGCCCGGGCCCTGCATGTCACCCAGCCCACGGCATCGATGCAACTGCGCGAGGTCACCGAATCGGTCGGCCTGCCCCTCTACGAGGTCATCGCCCGCAAAGTCCACCTGACCGACGCCGGTCAGCAATTGGCCCGCACGGCGCGGGCCATCGTTGACGAGTGGGAGAGCTTTGGCCAGACGGTCAACGCCATGCAGGGCCTGACCCGTGGGCGCCTGCGGGTGGCGCTGGTGAGTACCGCCAAATACTTTGTGCCACGCCTGCTGGGGGGCTTCTGCGAACGCCACCCTGACATCGACATTTCGCTGGAGGTGCTCAACCGCGACGGGGTGGTGCAACGCCTGCGCGAAAACCGCGACGACCTGTATGTCATGTCCATGCCGCCGCAGGACATGGACCTGGAGGACCAGACCTTTCTGGCCAACCCCCTGGTGCTGATCGCCCCGGCGGGCCATCCGCTGGCGGCCCGCCAGCGGGTGCCCATCAAGGCCCTGGCCCGGGAACGCTTCATCCTGCGCGAACGTGGTTCTGGCACGCGCCTGGCCACTGACCACTTCTTTGAAACCCATGGCTTTGAGCCGCAGAACCGGCTCGAGCTGGGCAGCAACGAGGCCATCAAGGAAGCGGTGGCGGGCCATCTGGGGGTGGCGGTGATCTCGCGCCATGCCATCAAGGCGGCCGACCTCGCCCGTGACCTGTGCCAGCTGCCGGTGGCCGGCCTGCCGATCCGCTCGCAGTGGCATGTGGTGCACCCGCGTGCCAAGCAGCTCTCGCCGATTGCCCGGGTCTTTCGCGAGCACCTGCTGGCCCAGGCCAGAAGCTGGCCGATCGACTGAACGCGGCGGCAGGCCATGGCCGCGAGCGATGCGGTGCTGTCTTGCCGACGGCGTCTGGGGGTACTGGCCCGATCCGACACCCGGCAGGGCAGACCGGTCTACACTGCCACCACAGGGCAAGCGCTCCACTCCAAGCCGGGATGCACCGGTCGCCTCGCCCCACACCACAGGAAGCCTGACCATGACCGCATCGAACCGCCGTTCCCGCAACATCACCGAAGGCGTGGCCCGCGCACCCAACCGTTCCATGTATTACGGCATGGGCTACCAGGCCGCCGATTTCGGCAAGCCCATGATCGGGGTGGGCAACGGCCACTCCACCATCACACCCTGCAATTCGGGTCTGCAGCGGCTGGCCGATGCGGCCGTCGAGTCCCTGCGTGCGGCGGGCGCCAACCCGCAGGTCTTCGGTACCCCCACCATCTCCGACGGCATGGCCATGGGCACCGAGGGCATGAAGTACTCGCTGGTTTCGCGCGAGGTGATCGCCGACTGCGTGGAGACCTGCGTTGGCGGCCAGTGGATGGACGGCGTCATGGTGATCGGCGGCTGCGACAAGAACATGCCTGGCGGCTTGATGGGCATGTTGCGCGCCAACGTGCCTTCGGTCTACATCTATGGCGGCACCATCCTGCCCGGCGAATACAAGGGCCAGCAACTCAATATCGTCAGTGTTTTCGAAGCCGTGGGCCAGTTCAGCGCCGGCAAGATGAGCGAGCAGGATTTCTGCGAGATCGAGCGCCGCGCCATCCCGGGCAGCGGCTCCTGCGGCGGCATGTACACCGCCAACACCATGAGCTCATCGTTTGAGGCCCTGGGCCTGAGCCTGCCGTATTCCTCGACCATGGCCAACGTCGAGGACGAGGTGCTCGACAATGTCCGCCGTGCCGCCCTGGTGCTGGTGCAGGCCGTCGAGAAGGACATCAAGCCCCGCGACATCGTCACCCGCGAGTCGATCGAGAACGCGGTGGCGATCATCATGGCCCTGGGCGGCTCGACCAATGCCGTGCTGCACTACCTGGCGATCGCCCACTGCGCCGGCGTGGCATGGACCATCGACGACTTCGAGCGCATGCGCCAGAAGATCCCGGTCATCTGCAACCTCAAGCCCAGCGGCAAGTACATGGCCATCGACCTGCACCGCGCCGGCGGCGTGCCGGCCGTGATGAAGGTCCTGCACGAGGCCGGCTTGCTGCACGGCGGGTGCATGACGATCACCGGCAAGACCGTGGCCGAGACCCTGGCCGAGGTGCCTCCCCTGCGCACCGACCAGGACGTGATCCTGCCGATCGACAAGGCGCTCTACCGGCAGGGCCACCTGGCCATCCTCAAGGGCAACCTCAGCCCCGAAGGCAGCGTGGCCAAGATCACCGGTCTGAAGAACCCGGTCATCACCGGCACAGCGCGTGTCTTCGACGACGAACAATCCGCGCTTGCAGCCATCATGGAGGGGCGCATTCGCCCGGGCGATGTGATGGTGCTGCGCTACCTGGGCCCCAAGGGCGGACCAGGCATGCCTGAAATGCTGGCGCCCACCAGCGCCCTGATCGGGCAGGGCCTGGGCGAGAGCGTGGGCCTGATCACCGACGGGCGTTTTTCCGGCGCCACCTGGGGCATGGTGGTGGGCCATGTGGCGCCCGAGGCCTATGAGGGCGGCGTCATCGCGCTGGTGCACGAGGGTGACTCGATCACCATCGACGCCCACCAGCTGCTGCTGCAGCTCAATGTGCCCGACGAGGAAATCGCGCGGCGCCAGGCGGCCTGGCGGCCGCCGCAGCCGCGCTACACCCGTGGCGTGCTGGCCAAGTTCGCGCGCAACGCCGCCAGCGCCAGCCGCGGTGCCGTGCTCGACAGCTGAACGGCCAGCGGCCGCTCGGTACAATCCCTGCCTTCTACGGGCGCGCGGCTGACAGCAGGGCGCGCTGCCCCAACCACAAGGATTTTCCATGAGCCTCCAATGCGGCATCGTGGGCCTGCCCAATGTGGGCAAGTCCACCCTGTTCAACGCCCTGACCAAGGCCGGCATCGCCGCCGAGAACTACCCCTTCTGCACCATCGAGCCCAACACCGGGGTGGTCGAAGTGCCCGACCCGCGCCTGGCAGAGCTGGCCAAGATCATCAGCCCCGAGCGCATCGTGCCGGCCATCGTCGAATTCGTGGACATCGCCGGACTGGTGGCCGGTGCTTCCAAGGGCGAGGGCCTGGGCAACCAGTTCCTGGCCCACATCCGCGAGACGGATGCCATTGTCAATGTGGTGCGCTGCTTTGAAGACCCGAACGTGATCCACGTGGCCGGCAAGGTCGATCCGATCGCCGACATCGAAGTCATCCAGACCGAGCTGTGTCTGGCCGACATGGGCACCGTCGAAAAGGCCCTGCAGCGCAGCGCCAAGGCCGCCAAGAGCGGCAACGACAAGGAAGCGGCGGCGCTGGTGCAGCTGCTCAACAAGGTACAGGCCGTGCTCGACCAGGGCAAGCCGGTGCGCACGCTCGAGCTCAGCGACCAGGAGCGCGCCCTGCTCAAGCCGCTGTGCCTGATCACCGCCAAGCGCGCCATGTTCGTGGGCAATGTGAGCGAGGACGGCTTCGAGAACAACCCGCTGCTCGAGCGTCTCACGCAATACGCCGCTGGACAGAACGCGCCGGTGGTCGCCATCTGCGCCAAGATGGAAGCCGACATGGCCGAGATGAGCGATGAAGACAAGGCGCTCTTCCTGCAAGAGATGGGCCAGACCGAACCGGGCCTCAACCGCCTGATCCGCGCCGCCTTCAAGCTGCTGGGCCTGCAGACCTACTTCACTGCCGGCGTCAAGGAAGTGCGCGCCTGGACCATCCGCATCGGGGACACCGCGCCGCAGGCGGCGGGCGTGATCCACGGCGACTTCGAACGCGGTTTCATCCGTGCCCAGACCATCGCCTACGACGACTTCATGGCCTACCAGGGCGAGCAGGGCGCCAAGGATGCGGGCAAGATGCGCGCCGAAGGCAAGGAATACGTCGTCAAGGACGGCGACGTGATGAACTTCCTGTTCAACGTCTGAGCCGACCGCGCACCGCAGACCGGCGGCTCACTGGATCTGGAAATCCAGCTGGGCTTGCCCGGTCCGGTTCTGGGTGTCTTCAATGCTCAGCAGCAGCCGGTGCTGCCCTTTGGGCAAACTGGCTTGCGATACGCTGAGGCCTTCGCGCGAGACGGCCGTGTTTTGCACCACCCTGTCGGTGATGTCCAGCCGCAGCCGGCCGTAGAAAATCCGGAAGGATTCCGGCCTGACCTGGCTGCCGGGGGACGCCTTGAAGCGGATATCGATTGCGGTGGGGCTGTTGATCGAATGGCCCAGCTGTGGACGAATCAGCTCAATCTGCGGCGCCTCGGGCGCAGGCGCACTCTTGGGCCACACCCGTTCGGGGGCGGCTTGCGAGGCCTGCAGCTCCTGGGCTGTCACCAGTTCGAAGGCGGCAGCAGGTCCCCAGGCCATCAGGCTGCCGATGGCAATGGCGAGCGCGCGGTGTTTCATGGCTGCACCGTGATCCGGACCCGCCGGTTTTCACTGGCCAGGGGGCGGTCTGGCACCAGCAGTTCGCTGGCGCCCTTGCCTTGCGCCTGCAGTCGCGTCGCCGCCACCTGGGCCTGTGTCAGGTAGTCCACCACCGCCTGCGCGCGCCGGTTGGACAGTTGCAGGTTGTAGTCGGCCTTGCCCTTGGCATCGGTGTGCCCCTCGACCCTGAACTGCAAGGCCGACAGCCGCTCGCTGTTCATGGCCAGGGCCAGGTTGTCAAGCAGCGGCTTGCTCACGGCCTGGAGGTTGGCCGAGTCAAAATCGAACTGGATCGACAGGTCGATGGTGACGGGCTTGGGACTCAGGTTGCGCAGGCTGCGGGTGCTTGGTGCGGGGGGCGTGAGCTGTTCTATCAGTTGCTCAGGCGTGGCCTGTTGCACCAGCTGGGCTTGGCAGAACCCTGCCGTCAACAGCAGCAGGACCAGGATCAAGTGTTTCAAGGGACCTCCCTGAGGGTCAGCAACTGGGCCCCAAAACGGGTCGAGCCTTGTTGCGCAGTGGCATGCACCAGATAGTCGATCAGGGCAGCGCGCCCGCCCAGATCGTTCAGGGCATAGGTGAAGGGGTTGGTGGCATCGGGGGCCGCCAGCGTGCGGGGGTCGAGTTGACGCGGGCTCATGGTCACCATCACCAGCAAGTGGTCAAGCCCGGGCGGCCCTGCGGCCTGCAATTGCCAGTCGGGTCGCGGCAGGGTGCGTGACTGGCCAGCTTCGATGCGGTTGTCGCGGTCCAGGCCGTTGGGATAGAGCACATAAAAGCTCTTGCGGTCGCTGCCCAGCATCACCAGGTACATGTAGCCGGCGTGGCTGGACTTGACCGTGAGTTCGAGGGCGTCCTTGCCGATGCGCAGCGTGTCCTTGCTGAGTTTCACGTCCAGCCGGATGCGAGGATCACGCTGTTGTTCGATGTCCCTGAGCGTGGCCAGCGAAGCCAGCGCGGGGGCCACCTGGGGCGCTGCGGCCAGTGCTGGCGTGCCCGCCGGCGCGGAGGGGGTTTGCGCTGCAGGGGGCTTGGCTGGCGCCGACGGTGCTGCCGCTGGGGGCTTGAGCGGCGCGGCCGGGGGCGCTGGCGAGGCCACAGGGGCCGTTGCCACCGGCGCGGCAACAGGGGCCGGGGCTGGCGCAGCCACCGGCGCTGCCACCGGCGCTGCCACCGGCGCTGCAACCGGGGCTGTCAGGGCAGGTGCGGGCGCCGGGGCCATTGCCACCGCGGTGGCTGTGGTCGGCGGCCGCGAGGCGGGCACCGGCACCAGGTTGCGGTTGCCGGTCACCGTCACGTGGTGGGGACTGAGGTCCTTGAGGCCCTGCAGCTTGCTGTTGATCTGCTGCTGTGCGCATTGCTGCACCTCGGCCAGCGACACCGCACCCGAGCCATCGCTGTCCTCGGCCTGGCCCAGCAGGCAGTCGCGCAAGGCCTGGGTGGCCAGACCGCCCTTGCCGGGCTCATCAAAACTCACTTCGTCCGGTCGCGAGGAAGTGATCACGACGACGTTTTCCTGCAGTGCACCCAGGCGCAGCGTTTCGGGGAACAGGCCACGGGTGCGCATATTGCTGGGCTTGCTGCACTGCTCGGCACTGCTGCTGTTCTTGGTGCTGAATTTGGGCTGCAGCAGGCTGGCCGACAGGCTGCGCGTGCCCTTTTGCTCGTTGAGTCCGCCGGAGTGGCAGGCATCGATCAGGGTCAGGACCTTGTCGGCCGCTTCGGTGCTCTTGCGGCTCGCTTGAGCCAGTTCGGCGTTGGAGATCACCTGGCCATCATGCGTGAGCAGGCCTTCCACGCAGGACTGGCTGGCAGGATCCCAGTAACGCGTGCCATGGCCCGAGAAATAAATGAAGTTCCGCCCGCCGTTGCCTGAGGACTCGCCCATTTGTCGGAGCGCACGCAGGATGTTGTCCTTGGTGCCTTCCTGGTCGCGGATGTAGCGTATCTGGCCGGCCGGAATGCCCATGGCCAGAGCGATCCGCCGCGCGCTGTCCATGTCGTGGGGCACGCCCGCCAGGGTGGCTGCCTGGGTGTGGGCGGCATACTGGCCCACGCCGACGACCAAGGCGCTGCGGTGGGCGGGCATTTGCCCATGGGCCAGACCGCCGCAGACCAGCCACACCGCACAGGCACGCAAGCATTGGACCCACATATTCAATCACCCATGAAGATCTTGAGCCCCGAGTACAGGGCGGTACCGGCGGACGCCAAGGGGGCCAGCGCACTGATCAGCGATTGCATCTGGTTGCTGATTTCGGCGATGCGCAGCTTGCCATTGGGTTCGCGTTCGAGCAGCACGCTCAGACGGAGCTGGTGCTGGCTGTGGTTGTCCATGCGTTGCTTGAGGTGGTGACCCAATGCGCCCGAAAAACAGGCCAGCACGATGGCCACCGTGTACTCCACAGTCT
>JACCDV010571745.1_pt1 | contig 28134 bp, 12 predicted proteins | sample 7446131 | NCBI WGS metagenome assembly JACCDV01 (sample SAMN15323448, study PRJNA562643) | freshwater metagenome | isolation source: river surface water | place: USA:Blue River Watershed | collected 2017-08-17 | reverse complement strand
GACGATTATTATCAAAGTTTATGCGGTTTTAGAATAGCTGTTGATCAAAATCATTTTGAATTAGTTCGGTTGTTTCTTGAAATGGAAAAAATTAGAAAAAATGATCTGAATAAATGTTTGGAAAATGCAGTTCAAAAGGGTTTTTATGAAATAATCAAAATCTTGTTAGAAAAAGAAAATTTCTCGAATTTATTCATCGCAGAATCTTTAGCGTCGGCTTCAGAACAAGGTAATTTAGAATTAGTTCAAGTTTTATCAAAAGCGAAAACGCTCGATAATAGTGATTTAACATGGGCTGCTGAAATAGCGGCTTATGAAGGACACGCCCCTATTTTACAATTTTTGTTGAATGTTGATGTCCCTAATACAGGAAAAAAAGTAGATATTTCTGAAAGAAAAAGTTTACTGATACAAGAATTGGCAAAGAAACGCCTTGATGCATGCTTAGCGATAGTGTCGGGTTGGGAGCCTTCTTGAGATTACAAAAAACAATTATTAAATTTTCAACTTATAGGTATTTTAATGCGTATTAATGAAGTTTCTGGATCGTCTTCCGGATCGGTATTAACTAATTCTGAAAATGAGGGCAAATCCTCTTATGCTGAACGGATTAGTTTAGTTTTTCGATCTGTAATATGTGGTATTGCTTTAAAAGCACCTGTATTGAAACAATTCGATATCAAGGTCATTAGTAACTTATTTAAAGACGCTAAAAACTTTCTATTTAGGATATTTGCAAGTGTTTTTTATAACAATAAGGAATTAACTACAAAGGTGGAACAAGCCGTTTCAGAAGGGAATCTTGAAAGACTTGAATTACTATTTCAATTAAAAAATAAGATCGATTTGGAACAATTAAAAACTTCTTTACTAAGTGCAGCTGAAAAAGGTCATAAAGAAGTTGTTGAAAAGCTTTTTAACAAAGGTGTAAAAATCGATGATGAGGGTTTAAAAACCGCCATTTTAACTGCTATAGAACACAATGATCAAGGTGTTGTTGAAGTATTACTGAAAGGAAGTGAAAAAAATCCAGCAGATACTAATCTATTTCTATTTTCTTTAATTGAAGAGGCTGCAGATAACAATCATGTTTCAGTTATTAAAATTCTTGTATCTAATCTATTAGCTAACGAAGAACGGTATATTATTGATGAGGAATTGAAGCTAAAATCAATTTTTCTAAAAGCTAGTCAAAACAATAAATTTGAAGTTATTGAAGGTATTTTAGAATTAGAATCTGTAGTAGAAGTTGTATTTGACTTATTAATAGAGGCGTTATCGAAAGCTTTTGAGAACAATTCCAATAAAGTTATTGAAGTTATTCTAAAAAAATTACAATTAAAAGATCCTGAGCATTTAAAAACCGCCATTTTAACTGCTATAGAAAACGATAAGCAAGGTATTGTTAAAGTATTACTGAAAGGAAGTGAAAAAAATCCAACAGATACTAATCTATTTCTATTCCCCTTGATTGAAGAGGCTGCAGATAACAATCATGTTTCAGCTATTAAAATTCTTGTCTCTAATCTATTAGCTGACGAAGATAATATTATGATTGATGATGATTTCAATTTAAAATCAATTTTTATAAAAGCTAGTCAAAACAATAAATTTGAAGTTATTGAAGGTATTCTAGAAATAAAAACGTTTGATTCTGACATCTTACAAGAGGCATTTTTGCAAGCTGTTGAAAAGGATTCTGATAAAGTTATTGAAGTTCTTTTAAAAAACAATAAATTATCCGAAAATACTTTAGATCAAGCGTTCATTCAAGCTATTGATAAAGATTGCTTAAAAGTAATTCAGGTGTTTTTGAATAAAATAGATTGTCATCCACGCTTTGCTTCTAACATTAAAGAGACCGCAATGAAAGGTTTGCATGAAAGACTTCAAAAACTTTTATCTTATGTAAAAGATCTTAATGAAGAGGATTTGATCGATGCAATTAAATTGGCTGATCGATCTAACCTTGATCAAGTAGTTAGTTTGCTTTTGGCAAATAGCAAAAAAAATACACAGGATTTAAAAAGAATAGTTGGTACAGTCGTAATATATGCTGCTCGTCGTAGGGATATGGACCTCATAAAGTGCTTATTATCGATAGAAAAAATTAGTGCTGAAGATCAACAAAAAGCTTTAGATATCGCCGCTAAGGCATCTAATACTGAGTTTATGGAAACATTAGCAAGTGAATTCGGTTTGAAAAGTCCTTTAAAAAAATAGGCTTAGATAGACAGCTTCCCCGAATAAATAGGCGGAAGCTGTCTATCATACTCTATGAAGCTTTTTAATCGATTTGATTAAAAACTTTTGTAGCTGAAGCAATCATAGAAGAAATATCTGAAAGATTCGATGGAATAATCACAGTATTAGTAGTTTTAGCAATATTTCCAAACTGCTGAATGTATTCACTAGCGATTCTTAATTTTAATGCTTCCGGACCGCCTTTGTCTTGGATTGCTTTAGCAATCATTTCGATCCCTTTTGCTGTTGCAAAAGCGACTTTCTCGATTTCTGCTGCTTGCCCCATGGCTTGATTGATCGTTCTTTGCATCTCAGCTTCAGAAACTGCAATCATACCCTGCTTTTCACCCTCAGCGCGGTTGATTTGAGCTTGTTTTTCCCCTTCTGACTGAGCGATGACAGCTCTTTTTTCTCTTTCAGCACGCATCTGCTTTTCCATAGCATCTTTGATGCTTTGAGGAGGTGTTATATCGCGAATCTCATAACGAGTGACTTTAATTCCCCATGGATCTGAAGCTTTATCGGCTGCTTCAACGATTTTAGCGTTGATTAACTCTCTTTCTTCAAAGGTCTCATCAAGATGAAGTTTGCCTATTACGCTTCTCATTGTCGTTTGTGCGATTTGAGTTGTAGCAAACATATAGTTATTGATCCCATATGAAGCTTTTTGTGGGTCGACTACTCGAATGTATAAGATCCCATCCACCTCAACAGAAATGTTATCTCTTGTGATGCAAACTTGTTTAGGGACATCAATGACCATTTCTTTTAAGGAATGGCGATAAGCAATTCGATCAATAAATGGTATGATGATATGAAAACCGGCTTGAAGCTGGCTGTGATATTTCCCAAGTCGCTCTACGATAAAAATACTGCGTTGCGGAACGATATAACTCGATTTAGAAATCGTTAAAAGCACTAAAAAAAAGAGAAAAGTACTGATTGAAATAGATGTGATCATAATGGATTTATCTCCACAGTTAAATTATGAATCGATACAACTTTAGCTTTTTGCCCCTTGGATATCGGTAAGTTAGTATGCGCTCTCCAAATTGTATCTCCGATCATTACTTTTAAAAAACTATCAGCGTCACCATCTTCTAAAGCGATTGCTAATTGATCGATCATATCATCTTGATCTACTGATTGTTGATGACGAAATTTTTTAATGATCGATTTTCCAATCACAAAAAATATACTTGAAGAAATGCTAAATAAAAGAATTTGCCAAGGGAGTGATAAAGGATAAAATAATAAAATTAAGGCCACAAATAGTGCGCCTAATCCAAAAAATATTAAAAAAAATGAAAAGGATAAAAGCTCTAAAACTAATAGAGCGATTCCTAAAAGAATCCAATTGTTCATAGATTTATGGTTTTTATAATTGAGTTGAGATCAGATGATATCTCAATACGACATCTTTATCGAGTATTTTTATTTTTTGGGGTCGAAATAAACGGTTTATTTGATTGACTTAATCTTTAAAAATATTTTTAATGCGGTTTTAAAGCTTTTGGAGGGTATGTGAAAAATTCAGTATTCATTAATTTATTTGCTGCAACAGCGCTATCAATCTTACCGCTTGATGCCATCCAAATGGGTGGGTATTTTGAAAATTGGGCCCAATACCGAGGAATTGAACCTTCAGGAGCAAATCGTGGAACGTTCCCTTCATGTACGCCTCAAGGATTTAGTACAATTGCAAAAAATCTCAACATTTTGAACTATGCTTTTCTTGCCTTTAATATCGATTTGACCGCAGGTGGAGATTACGTGGCAACAGGTGATTGGAAAGTTTATGCCAGTGAATGGAACGATGTGACATCATATGGAGATGGTGGACTTTTAGCTCAAGCAGCTGAGCTAAAACAGTTCAATAACAACTTGAAAATTATGTTAAGTATTGGTGGGTGGAATTTTGTGAGCCCAAGTTCATATGGCGCCGTCACAGCACCATTTTTTAATGAGTTATTTAATTCTTCAATTAATACAGAAGCTTTTATTGCCTCTTTGACCGACCCTCAAACAGGATGGTTTTTTAAAAAGTCCCCAGACAATAGTTATTATCTTGTAGATGGAATCGATATCGACTATGAGTATCCAGGACAATCCTATTTAGGTGGTTCAGGCAGCATAAATAATCCTGGCGCAACAAATGACTATCAAGGGTTTATTGAATTCATTCAAGCTTTAAGAGTGGCAATTAATACAATTAATGCAAGTAACGTACGGCCCCATTTGTATATCAGTTTGACTGTTCCCCCATTTTTACCTGGAACTGTTGTTGCTGGAACAAGTAGTGCTGGCACATATTCACCTGGGTCTCAAAAAACAGGGAGCTATCCAGAAGTAACTATCAATCCCTCTGATCCAAGTACTTATTTTGCGTGGTATAGCATCGTAGCCAATCATTGTGATTGGGTGAATTTGATGACCTATGACATGTATGGCGCAGGGTTTTCTAACGGCTTTGCTATGTATCAAGCTCCTTTATATAACGGCTATAATGGAAGCGGTAATACTTATAATCCAAAAGCAATTCCTCTTAATACCGAAGATCAAGCTTATAGCGTTGATTATGCGGTTTACATGTGGACCCAAGGGGCAGAAGAGGGTGTTTCACCTTCAAGCGATCAAGTTGGCGTTAGCCCTGCAATGATACAGCTTGGCATACCTTCATACGGCCGCTCATACGGCTCAAACACAACAGTATTTAATTCTAATCCGATTCTTCAATCCTATTCTCCTGGTAATACAGGTGGTTTTTCTCAACCTTATACACAACAATCAGGAGTAGCTGCCTATTTTGAAATCGTTTCGCTTTTGGGTTCTGTCAATCGCAATATTAGTTTAAGTCATCCGACTGCAAGCGCAGGAAATAGTACAGATATGGCCCAAACGTATTTTGTTGCTAATGCGACAAAAAATCAACCGACCAATAACGTTTTTGTTTACGATAGCCCATCTAATGTCCAAGCTAAAGTCAATTATGCGATTCAGGAAAATTTAGGAGGTATTTTTTTCTACGCCTTGAGTGAAGATAATTTTGATTTTGGATCGACTGCAACCTCTGGATACGGATTCAAGAATACGTTGTTTTATAACGCACTTCAGCAAGTTCGACAACCAGGGGCGAATACTAACGGTAAAGATCAATCAACAAGTACACCGAATTAATGAGGGTTTATATGCAGTTTAAATTTTTTCCTTTATCTATTTTTACTCTTATTTCACTCAGTTGCACCAGCTCATTTGCTGAGGAAAATAAGGATACTAACCCATATCGAGCACAAGATATTAGCCTTAAAACACCCTTATATAAGAATGACGGTTTGAGCTTCTACTTGGAAGTGGATGCAGGGTATAGACATGATCATATTAATAATGATTTAGAGTTTTATGATCCACTTTGGGATGTTGAAGGTGGAAGAGAACAAAAAATGGATTTTACTCAACTCAATTTTAGAGCTGGTGCTGTGATCGCGAAGTATCTTTTCATCAAAGGAATGATTGGTTACGCTTTTTTAAATCACGATAAAGATCATGAAGCTTCTTATTTTGTCGGAAGCGATTATTTAGTTAATACCTATACCAAAACTTTTTCATCCGGGCATGCTTATGATGCTTTGATCGGAGGGGGAGTAAGGATTCCGCTTTATCCTGAGTATTTAGTTTTAGATGCTGAAATCGGTTATGATTATAAGACTTTTACAGTTAAAAATTCATTACAAACAACAGCAGAATCTCCTTATGTTGGGGGAACTCTTTATGGTACCCCAGGTTGGGGAGTTCAGTTTGCTGTTTATGGCAATTACTTCTTCTTGCCCTCGTTAAAAGAAAAGGGTTATTTGTACTTGATCCAATCGCAAACTTTTACGCCCTCTCCAGGCTTGGATACAGATCATGGTTTGACAGCTTATACGATTGGCGCTAACTTATCTTATATGGTTTTTGATCATCTTTCTTTGAACTTCAATTGGGAAAGATTTTCTATGACATCAGGGTATAAAAATGGGGATTTTGCAATTCCTTATTTTGGATCTATAGTTACCGGGGCATATAAGGCGAGATTAGATTATTGGACCTCAAATCAGTATACTTTAGGTTTCCGCTATACATTTTAAATTTTTAAAGAAATTGAATCTTTAAAAATATCAAAAGTAACTTTAAGTAGAGAGTTGGAAAAATTAATAGCGCTTCTACTTAAAGTTGTTTCAGGAGATTTCAATTTAGCCTTTTTTTCTTTAGTTTTTGCCTTCGATAGCGAGAGTATGGATTCCATTTGTTTTCGTTTATTTTCATCAGACTGAAAATTAATAAATTTTTCGACTCTTCTCTCCATCTCTGTTCTCAATTCCGAAGAGAGTACCCCTCCTCTAAATTTAGCGTCTTCTACAGCTTTTTCTTGAGAGTACCCTTTTTCTATGTTAATCAAGTATAGCGCTGCTTTAAACGCTCCAACTGCTGCGGCTTTTGTACAGTTGCCGATCGTTTGAGATTTCAGTTGGTAACTTTCATCGACATTAGTTTTTGTACCATTCAAAATCTCTGGAATAATTTGATATAGGTAGTAATTAACAAAAAAAAGAGAATGGGTATTGGGATAGTTCAAGCAGTAAGTATTCCAAAAAAGATATTTGATTATATCTTTTGTCATTAATTTCCTGTCGATATTAAAAAATTCCAAAGTTTTTTTATCTTTTGGACGATTTCCTCGATTACAAATGACAAGCTGCCCATTTTTCATAATTAGTGATGCTGAATGTCCACCAAAGGAATCGCTTTTGGGATCTTTATATGAAAAGCCTACAGGAATAATGAGTAGTTGAGATTCTTGATCGAGTTGTGTTGAAGAGTAGTCATACCTTGTAGCGCAATAAAAAGCCTTTTTTAATTCAAAAGATTCAGATATCGATAAATTTGGAACCTGATCGATCATAGCTTCAGTTTCAAATAACATGTAATTGATATAGGATCCTTCTAAATTATACTCATCAAATTTACCGGCGATTCCAGAAAATTGAGCGATGTTATTCATATGCTGTATTAGAGCAGAATAATTATGGAATAAGACATTTTCATAAAAAATTGGAATTGATTTTTCGATTTCCATTTTTTGATCGATTGTTTTATAGGCAGTAATCCCGATGATTTCTTTCAAAGATTTGGTTTTAAAAATTCTGACAAATTCATGAACGGCATAAGTTTGGAATTTTTCTCGCAAATTTCTATCCAAATGCATAATAAAATAAGGAAAATCAGTTAATAACTCTTTGATCGAAGCATGGTCAGTGGGGATCAGTTCTATAGGGATCTCGTGATAGGTTTCAGGTGTCATCCAGTTTAAAACAGTTTTGAGACCAAACTTAGAAATTAGTTTACTCATCTCCTCTTTTGAGCCATTCAAATCTTTGTATTTAGAATAAATTTTATCAATTTCACTGCTTTCATTTGGCAACCACGCCATTCCTATTTTTAATAGGGGGTATTGGAGAGTTTTTCTTGAATAGTGGATCAAATCTGAAAGTAAAATCCCTTCAGGGAGGTTGTTTTGATAATTTTGGATAGTAAAATCTCGATGGATCATATTTTTATAAAATTCTAAGAATCGGATGATTTTTGATGAAAAGCCACCTGATTTTGTAATAATGAAATAGATTTGATCGGCAAATATTGTTTTGAATTGAGGTTTAATTTGAGTTTTAAGTAAGGCATTAAAAAATTTGATGGCTTTTTGATCATCTTTCCAAAATGCATTAGGAATTAGATTGCAAAGTTCTTTAACACTTAAATCGCTGGATTCAATATGGGATAAACAGAAAAAAATCGATTCTGAATCGAGCTTTAAATCAAGCGGTAAAAAAGCGTATAAAGAGACATCTAATTTGAAAAGTTGCGTTAACTTTTCTCTTGAATTTAAGATAAATGAAGGAAGAAAACGCTGGTAGTTTGGTGTTTTGATGAGTTTTTTTAAAAAATCAGGTTCATCAAATTGGTTAATTTGCAATTGATGGAATGTTCTCACATCCAACATAGTACTCTTCTCTAGTTTGGAAAGTTGATCAAAATAATTCGCATCAGCACTTAAAAGACTCTTTTGAATCAATAAATTATTTTTTTGTTCTTCAGATAACAAATTTTCATAATTGGGGATTGAGACCAGATTTTGTACATAGACAGGATGCATGAAAAAATTGATTGGTAAGTAGGGAATTAATTTTTTTAAATGAACTAAGCCCATCTGTTCAAAGATATGATCATATTGATTGAATATCAGATTTAAAAGATCGGGGGTATCTTGCTCTTTTGAATCAAGATACCCGAATTCAAAGGATTTATCGATAAGTTTAGAGAGAAATTTCGGGTTTCTAACAAGTGTTGCTGCTATTGAGTGTAATTTTAGGATCGATTGAATGAATTGAGCGTCATTCCATAAAGTATCAGTTATCAAATAAAGTTCATCGGGATATTTCTCTAAATAAAGCACTATAAAATCTCGATCCTCTTTTAAGCCAGGATGAGCGGTAGCAAGAGATTTTTGATTCATCACCTTGCTTTTATAGGCCTCTTTTTTTGCTTTGAATTCGATCGAATTGAAAAGATGGGTTGTTGCACATTCAATTGATATTGAATCATCGAAACATGTATGACTATTGATGCTTAATCTAAAATACTTTTCTTGATCAGCTAGCTGATTGGGAAAATGAGGGGGTTTGGTATCAAATTTGTTTTCATTTGCAACTAATCTTTCAATGGATAAATTTGAGATAATATCAGGCAAAGTTGAAAGCCCGAGTTTGGATAAATCTAAAATTGTAGATCGGTCAATTATCGCTTTTTTAATTTTTCTTGAAGCGATGATTCTGCTGGCTATTTCTGAGTTTGGGGCTGACTCGACCCATTCTATTAATGCTCTATTTAATAGATCAGAGGTTATAGGGAAATGAAAGATTTTAGCTATCGATCGGAAAATCTTATTGAAAGACCCCTTTAATTTAGACTTGGATAAGTCCTCTCCTGCGATGTAAAATCGTAATTTTTCTTTTGCGGATTGGTCGAGCTGATCAAACCTCGAGTGAAATTCTTCAAAAGGTACTATAATTTGCTTCTGTTTATCTTGTATAATAACTGTTTTTAAATCGTAACTCAAAGAGACACGATTGATCCTTGATTCAGGCGGTAGGGAAAAATTCATCTCTATTTATTCTTACTTTTATTTACTTTTTAAGTAGTTAAATAAGAGTAAAATTTCAATATGAATGTCCTTTTTATTATTCTTAATAATAGTAAAGTTTTAAATCGTTTATCTTTAGATATTTAAGATATTATAGTTCAATAATTTAAAATTATTATTTATATATTCTCGTTTTATTAATTTTATGATAAAATAATAATAATAATAAATTTATATTAGTTGGTTCTATGATATCTTCAGCTGAAAATTTAGCCAGGCGCTCTAGTAGCGCTGAATTATTTAGAAGTAGTAAAGGAGAGATCCGAATTGTAGCCCCAGTAGAGGGCACGACGATTAAAGCGATCCCGAATTTTTTCTTACAAAAAAAAATAACCACTCTCGATGATTTAGATGCCCTAAGTGTAGGGGGACCTTCACCAGGATTAGCTGAAGATATTCAAAAAGCTGTTTTGGGACCAGATTTAAGTAAGTTAGTTTCTCTATATCTTTTAGGCGACTTAGAAAAGTGCTATGAGTGGATAATTGAGTGCAATATCACAATAGAGAGCATAGAATTAAATTATCCAATGACTGAAGAGGCCTTATTAAAGCCTGCTATCAAAGAAAAAGTTGTAATTTTGGCAGAAAAGGAAGCCAGAGAAACGAATGAGAAGTTCAGCAGCGAAACCATTCAAGAGATTGAGTTTAAAATCTTAGGCCTAATTCCATCGAAAGATTGGTTTAGAAAACTTGTTTTTAATTCGACAGCCATGAGAGTAAATCGCGCTGTAAAAGATATTATCATCACGCATGTCGAATTAAAGATCCCAGAAGCTCCTCATATTGGAACTTATGAAGAAGTGACTAAACGTTTAAAAAGAGATGAACTTGGCGCTATTGAAAGTTATTGCGATCGAAATAAGCTAGGATTGGAAGAATTAGCACATAAAATTATCAATACATTTCAATTCGGATCAATCAAAGAAATTGAACAATTGATCAATTTAACAGATAAAAAACTTTTATTTATGGCAGCTTTTCATGGATTTAGAGAAGGGTTTTTGAATTTTGATACCTTAAATCGCGTGTCAGAAATTTTATCTATCCAAAATAGGGATTTAATGACATTTGACCCTTTATATTCCGATGGGACATTCGATCCAGACGTTCAAGATTTTTTGCGTATGGGACTTCAAGGATTTTTAACAGAAGATCAGCAGGTCGAATTTTTTGAAATTGTAAAAGGCTTACCGAGAGAGCAACGATTGATATTTGCATTTTACACCGATCAACGCTTTATAGATTATGATGTGGTTTTAAATTTAGGCACTCGTGTGTATGAATTGCCTATAGGAGAAGTAATTGTAAATAAACAGAAATTTAATTTATTGAACATGCTTTCATTTGAAAATTTAGTTGTAAAAACTTTAGTTTCAAATCAACTGCGCCAATTTGTATTCAAAGCGCAGTTCCCTGACAGTTTCGCCACCATTAATCCTGTTTTTGGGATTTCAACCCCATCGCAAATAAAAACTAATGGCCTTACTAGGACGAGAGATTTGGCATTGCATTATGCAAAAGTAGGCTCAGAAGGGGAGCTTGAAATCGCTGATCTAGATTCTGCAGATGGTTTTATGTGCATCGAGAATGATTTTGAGATGCACGACCTTTATCACGGTTGGGTTACCTCGGGAGTCCCGGTACATTTGAAGAGATTATCCATAGAGATTTCAGATTTTACAACGAGATTAGCAGTTGATAATCGCGAAAAAATCGGAGAAAAAAATTATCGCGCACTAAGGAAAGCTGCTTGGGATCTAAAAGATATGGATTATCTGTATTATGCAGCAAAAAAAATGGGGGAAATCGATAAAGATTTTGTACCTCTTTCCCTAATTAATGGCTTATATTTTGACGTTGAGTTCAGTTCAGCTGAAAAAGATACTGCCTATATCTTCATTATTTTGGCATCTCAGCTGATCAATCAATATAAATTCGAACATGATAATAAAAATATTGCACTTATTCCTGCTCAAGAAACTCAAGAACCTGCTACTGATAGGGCAAAAATAAATTTAACAGAAAACCATAAACCTTTCGAATCTCTAGAAGGATTGTTTGGATATTTCAACCTTATATTAGAGGAATTTTCTTCAAAGTTAGAAAATTCTCCTGACTTTATACCTAAAGTTAAAAAGATTGTATATAACTATGTATGTTTATTAACTTATCCAATCAGAGAAAGTGTTATTAAGCTTCAAAAGTCAGAAATATGGGATTCATTACCATCTTACATTAAAATAATATCAAATTATGAGTTGATGTTTGCTAATGAAATAGAGAAAATTGCATCTAAATAACTTCTACATCAAAGAAGACCAAGAAAGCTTCTATCGAAATTTTCAACAGCTCTTCTTTTTTAACTGTTGATACAGTAGCATCGTCGTGCAAAATCCATTGATCATCCCGCTTTTCAAATGTTCTATAATGCCCTGAATGAAGATTGCCGCTGTGACAGATCAAACTCCTAGCAGTTAATTTCAGTTTAATTAAGTGTTCTTCATGTTTCAAAGGGATAATAGTAGGCGATAAAAGATGGAAAAATAATTGGTTATTTCTCATCGGCCTTTGGGCACTATCCAAAGTGAATCTAGGCAGCTGGATCCCGATTGTTTTCAATTGAGAATAATCGGGGTGGATAAAGCCGTATTCATCGGCTAATGCCTGATCTATCAACGCTGTGAACGGTGTGCTTTTTTGACCTTCATAAATAAAATTCAAAGGGATGATTGGCATGAGATGCCCTTTTATTCCGATAGACATCGATAAATGATCATTTAACCCCAATGCCTGGAAGAGGATTTTTAAAACCTCATCTGGGTCCCCTTGTTTTTCAAATGGGTCTAATACACTCAATAAAGGATTATTAAGTAATGTGACAAGTTGCTTATGAAGAGATGGTGATTTGTTCAAATAATCTTCGTGTAAAGCAAGTAATCCTTCTTGTAATTGCACGCGATGTAAATAAGTTTCATCACTTGGATCGCCGTGATTTAAAGAGGCATTGACGATGAGGCTCTTCAAATCGGGGAAAGCAAAAAGCGCTTTCAATGCAGAGTTGATGAAACAGGTGTTGCCTAGATTAGGAAGCCCAGGGATATTTTGATAATTGACTATAGGAGTTGAATAGTTTTGAAAACAATCACTTATTTTTAAAACGTTATTTATGAGCGGTTTAAATTGAGGATTTTTTGAAAATAGGGGAGCAAGATCCTTTCGATATTGTTCTTGAATCAATTGAAAGAGATTGATACGACCCCCTAAAACTGATAATTGATAGCTTTTGAGATGATTCAACTTTTCGGGAGGGACGCGTTCAAGCGACTCCACCTGTGATAGATGCTTTAATCGATTAAGAGGTAAATAAGGAACTAAGTCAAAAGGTATCGAATAGATATAATCTTTACGGATCGAACTTAAACGTTGTGTTAATTCTTTCTTATTGCCGCTATCAAATAATCCTTTTAATTGGCAAATTGTGCTTTCGATGTTGTCTTTGAGATCATGTTGACAATATTCTCCCTTTGTCAATCCTTCTAAAAGCGGCATAAGATCGTAACAGTTGCGTTGAGCAATACAAAGTTTAATATACTGTTGTCGAAGTTTTCCAATAGGGGTTTCGGTAGAGGAGCTCGTCATCAATTTGCTGTCATTTAACCAAGTATAAGCCTTTTGAGGCATAGTATATAAGGATTCGATGTCATTATTAAAAACGAGTAATTCTAGAAGTGATGTGTCGATATGTTCTGCGTATTTTTCATTCTTTAAAACTAAATAATTTAAATTGGGTAAAATCAGTTGATTTTTTTTGTTTAATAAAAAACAGAACGGGTAAGGATTTTTAGTTAGATGATGTATAGCTTCGATTGTTTCACAATTTGTCAAACCGATAGTGGTGATTTTTGATGGGTCAACTAGGCTTAAAATGACCAAGCAAGATTGAATTTTTTTTCTTTTATCGCTGCTGCTTTTTTCCAATTTATCAGAAAAGTAGTAAAGAGGATTTTCGGTAAAATAAAGATTTTCAAATATAGGATGGAAAGTGTCTATTTCACTTTTACTTTGAAAAATTTCCGTAAGAGTCCCAATAACCAGATCCTTACTTATAAAAGTAGCAGAAGATTTTGAAAAATGTTCAATCATCGATTGAAAATCTAATTTTTTTTCATTAGCGATTGGAACTGAACTGATGGCTTTTGAAAGAATAGACTCTTGTTGTACAGAAATGTCGACAATCGCTCTTTGCAGATGTTGCGTTTCTTTTGCTATTGAGATCGCTTGTTCTATCGTGACTTCCTGATTTAAAGAGTCAATTTCATTATTGAGATATTCTAATTGCGATTTGGCAGCGGTATAAATTGAATTCAAAGCAACTTCAATTAAGCGTTTTGTGTTTTCGATTTTGCTTTGAAACTCTATATCAGGCCTTTTTTGAAGGCATTCTATGTATGTTTTTGAGTAATGATTTCCGAATTCTATTAATTGCTCTATCGGAGATAAAGTTGTAGAGACAGATGTGGTTAGCTTTACAAAATCGAAATCTTCAATATTTTCGATTAATGGACAGAAAAACTCGTATGATGATCCTTTATCTTTCAATAAAATATCGATAGCGTTTTTTCTAAATAAATTGATTATTTGCTGTTTAAACGATTTAAATAACAAAGAAGAAATGAGGTTTTTTTGATTTAGTTTTAAGAAATTCACTAAATCTTGCCCTGTTTCTAATCTTCTTTCTAAAGCATCTTGAATAATCGATGGGATGATTGTGATTGTATTTTGTAATTTAAAATAATCACGCAGGCGTAAAAGGCCTTGGTTAAATTTGTGTAACGGTGTCTTCTCATCAAGAGTAATTAATCCGATTGCATCTGGGTTAAGTTTGATATCAGTTCCAATAGTGTGCCTTTCATCATAGTAAACAAATAGATGCTCGGGTTGAATTTCTTTATCTAGCAAAGAATGTGTAGAAAGATCTGAAAGGGTTACATCATCGAATTCTCCTTGATTAGTTGAAATCAAAGCGGTCGGGATATTATAAAGATTTGAATCTTTTTCTTTCCCAAAATAAATAACAGAAATCGCTTTGTTGTCTGGATATATTTTCATTAAAAATGAAAGGATCAAGCGTGCCACTTGATCGTTTTTATAATCTTTGAAAAGTCCTCCAGTGTCTATGATACACTGCACTTTGGATCGCTCTTCGATTGGCAACTGATGAAAGACGGATTCAAGTAATTGACAAGGATTTGAATGAATAGTTTCAAAAATGTAAGAAGTAAGTCCTTGAACTAATGGTTTGGATAAAAAAGTTTGTTCGATTTTGGTTTCTACTTCAGCATCTAAAGAGATATGATTTTGGAAAACTTGACTGTAAGTTAAATGGTTCCATGGAGTTCCGGTAAGACCGCGCACTGATCGAAATTGAGAAAAAAGGTTGTGGGGGTTGCTGCCTAAATACTTGGGGTAAGCTCCTATAAATTCAGAACATGTATAGCTTTCGATTTCAAATATCTTTTCAAAATTTAACTCTTTGCGCTTTTCATTGATTAAATCGGCAGCCTTTTCAAATAATTCGATTTTTTTGGAATCTTGTGACAATTTCAATCCTGTTAAATCGTAGAACCGAATTCCTTCTAGAGTTTGATCAATAGATAATTGCATCGACTGCGTTAACAAGGAAACTTTTTTCAAAAGGGTTTGTTGAAGATTTATAATTTGTTGCGCTTCTATCCCAAATTGGGCTGCTTGGCAAAAATGAAATGTCAGGGTTTCGAATAAAAATCCAAATTCAGTTGTAGCAGGGGATCCTACACCAAGATAAGGGATAATTTTGCCTGTGCTAAAATCTCTTCCATAATTTCTTCCCCCACATTTTTTAAATGATTTTATCAAAAGAACGTGAATTGTGAAATGGGCTAAAGCCGACAACTGAACTTGCGGAGTATCAGAATGCTCCTTGAAGAATGTCGCAGTTTCTGATGAGATTTCTTTATCTCTTAAGATGGCAGTTAACGTTTTTTTTGTTGAAAAGCCAGGATAAATTTTCAAGATGACATCGGAGACTACATCTGCAAGATAAGGAATCAAAAGTTCCCATTCAGAATAGGATAAAAGCATTTGCTCATTAAGATGGATGCGTGTAATTTCTGCGATAGAACGATCGCCGCATTTGATAGAATTAGAAGTTAAAAAAGTAAAGATTGTTTTATAAAGTTGGATTTGTTCAGAACTTATTTTGTGTTGAATTTGACCATGATCTACAATAGGGAAGTTTGTCATTTTGGAGACGTCAGCAACTTCTGCAAATTCATCGACTATGCAATCTCCATAGTTCATTAATATATTCAATATATCTGAAAGATAAGGCGCTTTTTTGGAACTATCCCTGTGCAGCCGAATCTCATCAAGGTACTCCAATTGCAAACTTTGCATAGTTTCAGGGGTTGAAATAACCAACATCTGACTTTTGATCGCTTTCATCAGTTGAGTTTTAATTGAAATTATTCTTTCAATTGTTAAATCGGTTCTTTTAAATTCTAAATGAAAAACTTCATATTTAAAAAATTGAAGCAAATTTCGAGATAAGAGAGTTTTCACACTTTCCAGTTGTGAAGATGGGGTGAGAAAAATATTGATCGATTTAGATGAAGATTTTGTTGCAGATAAAAGCGTTGCAATAACAGATGTTTTTCCCCCTCCCATCATCACCTGAGCCACTTGAGATCGATAACTATTATTTTTGATCTCGGTCATTTTTTTATAAACTTCCAGTTGTTTTGGGCTGATGATAAAATTACTGAAATATTCGAATAAAATTAGGTGTCTATCTTGATAGTTATAGCTACGGTCACCCAAGATAATGGACCTTAAATCAGCAGTTATTTTCTCAATAGAATGTGGGTGAGAGAACTCTTTTAAATTTTTAAGTTTTCTAATTTCGAGATGTAAAATTAAAATTTCTATTAAAAGACGATCGAGGACTTCATAAGCTGACATATCGAGTGAATACTCTTTTGGACGATACCGATCTAAAACCGTTGTTAATGCTATTGGGTTTTCTTCTAAAATATAGTGAAAAAGAGCATCTATAGAATGTTGAGTTGTCCTACTGGAATATTTTTTTGCTAAGAGAACGGGAAAATCTTCCTTTTTAATCTCTTGCTTAGGGAGTTGAACTGTTGAAATGAGTTGAAAAAAGTTTTTTTCTTTCAAAGAAGCGATCTTTTCAAGGCTGTCAACGATCGTATTTAAACTCGTATTAAAAGCATCAGATTCGCTGACGAAATTTGATCGCTGAAGATCATTATTTAAAAATGGGTTTAAAAGTTGCACAAGGGTTTGAATTTTCTGTGATAAAGCTGTCAGATTGAGCCTGTTTAAATGGGTGCATGCGATAGTATTCCAATGGTTGATTTCAAAATTCAATTCATATGTAATAATCGGTACTTTTTTTCTTGCGCTATAAGATATCAATTGAAAATTTTCATTTGGAGCTGTGCTCCACTTCAAAGTGCAATCTTTAGCTTCGATACACGGTTTTATTGATGCAACGTAAAAGTTTTTTAAAATTTCAAAATTTTGAGGATTAGAAATAATCGATTTACGCTGTTGGTGATTTTTATCCCTCAATTGCATTAAATTGATGATTTCGGATTGTGAAGAAATGATAGCAAATAACGCTAAATCTCTTGTGAATAAAGTGGTATTAATTGAAGCGTAGCTCATGCAAATAGAACAAAAATATCGATATTTTTCTGCTTTATTATCAATTGCATTTAAATTACGGATAAATTTATCTAAAATAGCATCAATATCAGATTCAGAATCGATTGGGTTTTCAGAGTGATTTAGAGGACTGAGTAAGAAGGTTGAGCGGTCAAACGATCTTATAATCTCCTGATTTGAAATTCGAAGTTGCGCATTAGAATGATGAATCGGGATTCTTTGAATAGGGGCTATTTTACTTTTCTCTTCATATTTACAGAATTCAAATCGTTGAATCGTCCGAGTTCGATCTTGAAAAATATAGCCGTAGTCTAAATTAGCGATTTGACTGATTGATTCAAATTCTTCAGCAGTTAGACGAGCAATTTGAGGTAAACTATCACTTAAATTGAAGTAATCTTTAAGCGCAGATCCTAATTTTTTTAAATCCATCCCCAACTTGATTTTGGATTTAGTTAATGTTGCAACTGTTTTGGCAATCAGTGTCAAAGTTGGTTTGATCAAAATACCATACGATTTGGAGGACAAAGCGAGAAAATCGATTGTACTTTCGATAAATTTTACATCATCCGGTTCGATTGATAGGGCGATATCTGTCATAAGACCATCAATTTCTTCAAAAACTTTTTCGGATCGATTTAAAATCATGAGATAAACAAAATAAAATCGCCCTTTTAAAGAGCAGAATTTCAAAGTATTGTTTTCTATGGTGTAGAAGAAAAAGCTGGTATAACCTAGGCTCACTCCTTCTTTAGGATTCACGAAGTCGATCTTTTGATAAAATGTCGGACTAATAAAGATCATTTTATCCTTCAAATGATTTTCAAAAGCCATCCCTTTACCGTGAGGTAATAGGATTTCAGGGATGTTATCAGACAGGATATAGTCTGGTTTTTGCTCTATTTTTAGAGAATCCCCTTCTTGAATGAAGCAAATACACTCTTTTGTTTTATCCCAACAGGTGAGTTTCGAATACCCGTCAAATTCTTCAACCATAAATTTCTGTTCGGGGAATAAGGCTTGAAAAGGGTGGCTTGCATCTAAAAATTGGATTTGAGAACCGTTGGCAAGATCCAATACCTCATAATCAGTTCTACTAAGAGTGATTAAAAATTGAGGCTCAAATTCTGAATCGATTGTTACAAAATATTGATTATTTGCATCTTCAGCATAAAAAATTTGGCAAATATCGAATATTTCAAAAGGTAAATCGCTAAGAGCTGTGATATTTTTTAAAATTTTATCAGCAGGAATCGGGATGTTAAGTTTGCGAAGGACACCGTTTGTAAACTTTTCAGGCATTTTAGCGATATAGGTTTCGGTGACAAGATCTGTTACTAGCGCCCAAACCGTATTTTTTAAATTATCTGGAATTTTTAGGTTGGTAGCATCTGAGAACTTGCAAAAATGCATATCTTCTTTTTCAATGAATTGTCCGAATGGGGTAAAATAATAATAAATATCTTTTTCCACATGCTCAATGCAAAAGGGATAACGATCAAATAACGATTGGATAAAATAACTGGTTTCGATTTCAATGTTATTATTTAGACATGATGTTATCCCTGAACTTTTGACATACCTTTTTTGATTAGGTAACCCAAACCCAAAACTTGTTTGTTCATCGATATCAATCCAGTAAATCATGGTTTGAGAATCGATAGTTGTTTTGAAATTTTCAACTCCTGATAACTCTTTTTCAAACTTTTTTAAAACGTAAGGCTCTAAACCTTTTAAAACCTTCGAACAATTTATTGAATCCATATGAAATCTGATCATTTTTTTGATTTCATACGGATTCATTTTCAGGGTAATTGAATCATTTATTAAGCTTATTAAAGAAAAAATAAAGAAATCTAAAGAAGTTTTATCGGATCTAAAAAAAGAATCATATTGGTAGAGGATCGTTTGAAGTGTGGGTTCATTTTTGCAGGAATTCAAAATAAGATTGCGCAACTCGGGTAAAAAAGGAACAAACGGCTCTGCTTGAATTTTAAGAATAAATGCGAATGAAAGAATGTTTGCAAAAGTTTTGATATCTTGATTTTCTTTTATCCAACTACCATTTTGAAGGATAAACTCTTCAAAAAACTCTTCACAAAGAGTTCTGAAGATTTCATCAGATTTTATTTTTTTTAAAATGGATTCTCCAAAGGGATCATTTTCTCTGGATGAAAAGAAGGTAAATTTAAAAAGTTCTCTTATTGAACTATTTTTGATAGTAAGATGCAAATATTTTTTTTCAGAAAAAATTTCTAAAAGTCGATACTGATGTTGATGATTTTGAGCACTTGCTAATATCAGATTGAAAATAAACTCTTTTTCTAATCGATTGAATTTGAAATTGGATAAGATCATCTCTTTTTTTTCAATTAAGTACCCTTCAATAGAATCAGAAGAAATAGAAGACCAATCCAATTCAAAAGAATCGGTCGTAATTTTTTTGTGATTAGTGGCTGTAAATAATTGTTTTAAAGACGTTGTCAAGGAAGGATCAATTTTGTAATCAAGGCAATTATCCTGAGTTTCAAATGGTATTTTCAAAATTAAATTAGAACCTTCGATACGATATTGGCTATTCGATAAATTCGAGTTTTCTAAAGAAACGATGCAGCCTTTGCACTGTTGTTCAAGCCATACAGCCATTTTTTTTAATATAGCAATTTCATGAAAATTATAACGGACGAAGATTCCCTTAGGCATTCCAAAATCTAAAACTAACGGCTTTAATGCGGTAATTTTATTGTATTCATAATTTTCTAAATCATTGTACAGCTCATTATGGAGCTCAGGAGAATGATTAGTTAGGTACTGATAAAGAGCGATTGTCCCATCTTTTTGAAATTTTTGTGGGTTTTTTTCATAGGGGATCGAAAATTCAAGAAGAGAGCTGAATAAGGGATTATTAAAGAAGTATTTTGCTTGTTTGTTGAAGGCAACAACTTGATCGACACATGACTTAAGCTGCTTTTCAATGAGTAGGTCACATTTAAGATATCCCAAAAGTTGTTGTCTGCTATTTAATCCAAAATCACCTATTTGAAAATCTTTTAAAAATGGATGTGTTTCTACTGATAAATGAAAACAGATTAAAAAAGCTTTCCACATACAAACAAAAGTTTGTGTATCGAATTGCGTGTGAATTTTACACACTCCAAAAACCATTAGATCAATAATTTTATCTGGATTGTTTGGTTTTGTAGTCCAATCTTTTGGGAAGGGGAGATTGAAAATGTAGTCGATAAAAGCTGAGCGGAAATGGATAGAACCGCTTGATTTGCTACAAATTTTCGATAAATCATCATAAATATTAGATTCATGACAATGCAATTTTTTTAAATGAGAATAGATGAAATTTGTTGAAGCCGGGGGGGTATCCTTGAAATCAGGGATCGAATCAAAATTGATTTCTGATAAAAGATCTAGGTCGCCCTGGTTTTTTGAAACAGATTCCAATGAAACAGGCGCTTTAGGAAATTGCTTTTGATCCTGAATCAAAGATCGATAAGGCTTCTTTCGCTTGATCTTAACACATTCTTGATAGATGTCGATGGCAGTCGCTAAAGCAGAGTCGGCTTCAGTAATTTTTTGAAGTTTCAGATCTTTATGAATTTTGGAAATTAGGTTTTTTGCGGCATTCAGTGTGATTTCTAAATTTAAGGCGAAATTATCGTTTTTAAAAGAGGTTGATTGCAGCAGTCGATTAGCATCAACCAAAACAGATGTTTTTAATGATAAAATCCATTTTTTGTAATGGGATTTATCTGACATTTTATGCCAGATTAACGCTTTGATAGCGCGGAATGAGCACGTTCCGGATGTTTGCGGCCGTATAAGGCCGATCGATTCATTTTGATAAATTTTTTTATATGGATGAAGATAGGAGCATATAAATTCATAGAAAGCTTTAGATGGGGGTTTTCCCTGACTTCTTAATAACAGATAAAAATATTCTGATTGAAATTTGAGCAATTCATTCATGAAACCAAATTCAGGCTCATTTAGATCACCTATTAAATAAATAGATGGAATGTTTTGAAAACATAGAACTGGATGAATATAAATTTTGTGATTAATTTGATAGATCAAATGATTTTCAGTTCCGCTTCCTGTATTTATAATTGTGAAATCGAAGGTTTCATGATTGATTTTTTTAAATAAATATAAGATGGCATGACTATAAGGAAGGTCATAGTAGCCTCCTAAGTAAATGAGCTCTTCATCAATCTCTAACTTCATCAACTCCGATTTAATTTTAGAAGCGCAGCTTTTGATGCTATCGATCGTTTTTTCCCCTAAAATGAGGAAAGATCTCTTTTGAGAGGTCACTCTGCCATCATTATCTAATTCTTCAAAAGCAGCTTGGAGTAATTGCTTGATATCTTTATCTTTAAAAGATGGATATTTTCTAAGCAGTTCAGCTTCGTCTATTTCTTCAATTTCTTTAATGATGAGCTTAATCAATTGAGGCTGTTGGTATAAAAGATTTAGAGATAATGTTGGAAATGTACAAAAATCTAAAAAATTATTTAGAATGATATTTTGAAAATCTTCATTAACTAATAACTCTTTTACCGCTTTTCTAGCATCCGATTCATCTTCACCTTTATTATATAAAGATAGCATTTTAAAGAATGATTTCAAATAACAGACGACTCCCTGATCTAAGGGAAGTGCTTCAGGATCAAGGATCTCTTTGCTTTTGTTCAGCGTGTCAATAATGGATGGGTTTAAAATTCCGTCGATTAACTTTGGATTTTTTTTGAGATGGGAACAAAAATTTTGAACTAGATGATGAAAAACTTCTCCTTGTAATGTTGAATCAAAGAGATCTTTATCACATAAAACTAGTGCCGCCATTTTGAATGGATTTGTTACAGCATCAATTTTTTCTTTATCGCTGCTATCGCTTAAACTTCTTTTTCTTGAAATAGTTTGAGGTGTGATATCAATATTTTCTAAATCTTTTGGAGTCCTTATAATAGAATGAGCTTGAATGAACGATTTTTCATCGGTTTTTGAAGTTATAATTGATTGTTCGATTTCTTTGGATTCTTCAGCATCGATCAATTTTTTTGCTTCCGCTTCAATCAATTGATGATGTTCATGAAAATTGAATGAACTTGTAATTCTTATTTCTGAAAATCCCATAAATTTTCCATATGAAAAGCATGAAATAATAAACCGTTAGGGTGAATAAATCAATTGGTTTTTTAATTTAATTTTTTAAACAATTAAAAATTAAAAATTTTAAATTTAAATCGGTTATTCATAAATTAAATATATTTTTATATCTGGTTTTTTATCTTGATATAGACGAAACTTCTTTTCGAAATTTTACCCAAGGTCATGATATGGGCTTTTATCCTATAGATCCTTCTAGTAGAGCTAGTGGAGCCAATCAACAACTTCCACAACAACCAAGACAGCCTACAACTGCAAATCCGGTTGTCAATATAGCGCTTTCCACATTGGATGAGCAGCGAGTGTTTTACACAGATATGAAAACTTTGATCTCTCAAGTAGTTGCAGAGTCTACGCTCGCTCAAAGAGCAAAAGCAAAACATCCTAATCATGTACACATAGCAGCTTTAGCTGATCAGAGTTCAATCGCCGCTCAAAGAGCAGAACGCCTAGCAAATCGAGCATTAGATGCACTTCGATGCATGATGCTGCTCAAGCGCGATCATCAAGATGATGAAGCTGAAGTGAAGCGAAAAGAAATAATAGAGGCAAGTGTTGAAGCAAAAAAAGCTGCTCACGATTGTACGATCAAATCGCTTCAAGCTGTTTCTTTAGGTCTTATAAAATCTTAACAGCTTAGGCCCTTAGTAGTAGCGGGGTCGGCGTTTTTGCTCTAGCATAGGGAGAGCTGCGATAGAATTCTACTTTGGGCAACTCTTTCTTATGTTTAGATCGAGGATGATGGTGTCTTAGCCCTTGATGAGAAATGGTAACTTCTGGATGATCTCTATCATTTAATTTGAGTAACTTAATCAAGTTACCTAAAAATTCATCGGGGATGCGGCTAGAATTTTCCTCAAGTCCAAAAACTTTAGTGCAATATTTGCAGCTCGATGATTTAGTAATCATATTGACATGAACAGTTGTCGATCGCCATTCAAATTCTTTGTGTTTTAATTTATTCATTTTCAAAATTTCTCGAACGATTGTATGGATCTTTTTTGAAAGATACATCATGCAAGCTCTTTCAGAATGAAAGTCAATCAAAGGGTAGGGTTTTTTTGATCCTGTTGCTGATCTGATTCGATCTTTCAATACCCCTAAAAATTTGTGTCCGTTTATTGTTAATATATTTCCGGAACTCCAAAATGTTTCTTTAAGCAGTTTTGAACCAAGGATTTTAAGTGTGTAATTGTCATCTTTAAATAAGATGACCTCTGCTATGGTAAAGCATTTTTTTTGCAAAGATTTTTTTAAAATTCTTATTCTTTGGCCTAATTCGTTTTGATTGATTAATGATTTTAAGGAATCGTTGTTTTCTAACTGCTCTTTCTTGCTTCTAAAAGGCTCAATTTGATCTTTATCAAATCTGCTTTCCATGTAAGCAGTTCTCTTTTGGACTCTTTCGAAAGTATTTAGGTGATTATTTTGCGATTTATCTCCTAAACAATTTCTTTTGGGACTGGGACCAGATGAGGAAACCAAAAAAGAAGAATCGTCGGCATCAGCTAAGGTTTCTGTAGTTCGTCTTCTTCTAGGAGGGGTAGTAAATTCGTCTGTGCTGACTTGAAAACTTGGTGTTGAAGAGTGAATAGGTGATAACATAGAGATATTCATTTTTTTTTCGGAAAATTTTATAAAAAATGAGAATTAATTTACATTAAATTTTTTAAAATAATGTTAACTACATTTTAAAAAAATATTTCAAAGATTTTCTAATCTTTCAATTTTAATTCAATTTTATATCATAATAAAAACGATTGATAATAATCATATATATTATTATAATATATTTTTATCTAAAATTAGAGTGTTTGCATGTCAGTTAAACCATTATGTCAAAATTTTAATTTAACTTCTTTTGATCCATCAAATGAGACTGATGATAGCTGCGCTACTTTAAGTTGTTTTACAGTACATCAAGTTGCCGATCAAGTGCTACGCATACAAAATTCAGGGGACGATCTATTTATTGCTGCTGGCAATAACGATATAGATTCGGTACGGACTGTATTGGAAAGCACAATAATCACTCAATCAGATTTAATTTGGGCTGTTAAAAATGCTGTTGTAAATGGTTGTAAAAAAGTGGTTGAATATCTTTTGCCAAAAGAAATAAAAATTGAAGAATGGGATTTAGAGCTCGCTTTTGAAGAAGCTATTGAAAATAATCATTTTGAAATCATTCAACTTTTCATTTCAAAAGGAGTAAAATTCAGCTCCCAAAATTTAGATAAAGCCTTTAGTATAGCTGTCCAGAATGGGCACGAAAAAATTATCCAAAGTTTTTTTGATAATGATTTAAAGATCACACCAGAGCTTTTATGGCAATCTGTTAGAACCGCGGTTAATAATAACGATTTAAACGTTCTTAAAATTCTTTTATCGAACGGTGGAGCAATAAATCAATGGAATCTAGGAAGAGCTGTTTTAAGTGCAGTTAGAAATAATTGTTTAGGCGCAGTTCAATTCTTGTTATCAGATGGAAGAATGATCAAAGAACATGATTTGGATTCTGCTTTTTTGATTGCAAAAGAAAATGATCAAAATGAGATATGCAATTTCCTATTACAATTGTATACTCAAATGAAATCAACGACAGTTGTTGGCTAAAAATATTTGCTGTTCCTTTTAAAAGATAAATTTGACATGCTACCCTTTTCTTTATAAATTCTTGATTATTTATGGCTGTTTTCCCCTCTAATCATCCCTCGAATCCTATTTGTAGAATCGATAGGAGGGAGGCTTGGTCTGCTGATGCGACAATACATCGATTACCTTTTGATTCTTTAACTTCTATTGGAGCGAGTTCTTCTGATGATTTAAAAAATCGGAACGTGACTTATTATAGTAGTGAAGCTTTATTGCATCATGTCGAAAAAGGGAATGCAGTTGCACTTAAAATTTTGTTGCTCACCGGTTATAGGATCTTTAATGATACTGATTTTTATTTAAAATTGAAAAATAAAGCACTCATCGGAAATTTTGCATCCAAAGCCTTATGTAATTTAGCTTTAAGAATGATTTCATCGCATCAATCGATTGATCATACTATTTTATTTAAAGCTGTTTCGATAGGTGTGAAAAATAATGATTTACCTGTTGTAAAAACTTTATTAAAAGGAAGAACAATTCGAATTGAGCATCTATCTGCCACTGTTAAAAGTGCGGCTTCTGACGGTCATTTGAAAATGGTGAAACTTCTATTGTCTCAAGGAAGAACAATTGGTAAACATCACTTATGTTGGGCCGCTTTGGAAGCAGCAAAAAAAAGGCACCATGAGATATTCAGTTTTCTTTTGAAAGTAACCCCATCTGATGCTGAAATACCAATTTCATTCGATGATGTTTTAGTTGAAGCTGTTGCACATGCTTGTGAAAACAATCGTATCGATCTTGTTCAGTTTGTTTTATTGCAACAAAATAAAATTAGCCAGTGGGCTTTAAAGAGAGCAGTCATAGAGGCTGCTAAAAATGGGCATCGCAAAATATTTGTATTCTTATTGACAGTCAAAGCTTTTGATACAGGGAGAACCGTAAAACTTAGGGAAGTTTTGGGGGAAGCTGTTGAAAGCGCATCTTACTATGGCCATTTTGAATTTGTTCAATTTCTTTTATCCAACGAAAGAAGAGTCAATGAAAGAAGGTTGCGCATGTCTGCTATTAATGCGGCTTTAAATGGACATTATGAAATCCTTGGATTTTTATTAGGTGTTATCGCTTCTGATACTAGAAGTTCAGTTGACCTTGAAGATATTCGACATCAGCTAATTTTAGAAGTTGTTAGGCGAGGGCATGTCGAATGTCTTGATATCCTATTAAGATTAGGGCCTATCGAACGCGGTTATAGAGATTCGGCTCTTACCCAAGTGTGTAGAGCTACTCCGTTTTTAGAAGCTGAGGAGAGGCAAGAAAGAGCAGGCTCAATTATGGATTTATTGAATATGGCTCTTACTTATGAACATTTAGTGATGAGTTCTAATGAATTAATTTCTCTAAAAGATATTAAAGAAAACCCATTAAAAACATTGATTTTCTTTGCTTCAAAAAGCAAGCTGCCAAACGCGTTTAGTTTAAAAGAAAGCCCAAACTCGATTGATTTGGGGGGGATATCTAAAGAGATATATTTTACTTTGTTTAAATCGATTAATTTTCAAGGGATATTTTCTATTACTGAAGAAAGATTACCTTTCATTCCGGAGAATCAACCTTCTCAGCAAGAACTATTCAAAATATTAGGAAAGTTCTTCTCTTTATTTGTTTTGAGAAATGAAAAACGAGAAAAACCTTTTTGTATAGGTCCTGTTTTTTCCCCTTATTTTTATAAATTATTAAAATTTAAACTTGAAAATTCTAATGGGTTCGAAAGGGATGCCATAAATCTTTTAAAAGAAATTAAATCGGTTCATACTCCATGTTTTAATTACATCAGTGAGCCAAACGATGAAACATTAAAAGATGTTCAAATTTTAATGAAGACGACAGGCGTTGATGATCTGGACCCGGCGCAATTCGCTCAAGAAATCTTCCAAGCTTATTTATTGCCAGTTGAATCTTTTTTAAGCGGAGCGTCTTCCTTATTACAAGATAAGATTAAAAACACTGAACCTGAGCGATTATGCCTTAAAATTCAAGGAAAGCCTTTAACAAAAGAGGGGTTAAAAAATAGTTTTGTTGTCGAACCTAATCAACCGGAATCGATCCACAGACAAGTGAGATGGATCAAACAACTCATAGATCACAAAGATGATGAATGGATTAAACGATTTGTATTTGCTGTAACAGGAATGCAGGTTCTATTTGAAGGAATCAAAATCGTTTTTCAATTAACATGGCGGGATGCCTTTGAGTTGCACACTTGTTTTAATACTGTAGATATGCCAATCATAAGAAATTCGGCTTTATTTTTGTCTATGCTTGAAGCCGTTATAAAAGATCCAAAATACAACATCGCTTAACGGATATCAATTTAGGTTATACTAACCTTTCTTAAATCCAAGAATGTCAGCTACCTAAGTTTTTGTCATTCAGGAATTGTGTCGTTCTAACTCTTTGGTACTCATAGAAATACACCTCTCCATTCGATCAACCCCGTTTGTTAATATTATTTAGTTATTAAAAAAGTGGTATTTTAAAATAACGCGTACAAATAAAAGTTAAAAGTTGTTTTTAATTAGTTATTAATGTATAATAAATGCGTTAAAATTAAATAAATTTTTTATTTTATGATTAATCTGGTTTCACCTTCTAGCACCCCCATTTGGAACAATTTTTCGATTGAGGGGCAGCTTTCTAATTTATGTGCACGTGTTAATTCAGCTTTTCAAGCCACAATAAATTCTATACAAGCTGCATACACAAAAAGTGGCTTAACTGGTGTAGTATATTGTGTTGCAGGTGCTATTAAAAGTTCAGTATACCGATTATTTGCAAAAATTGTTTATTCAGATGAGCAATTAACTAACCAGTTTAAAACAGCCTTACTCAATAAAGATCATCATCAGCTTCAATTATTATCAACAGTAATGAATAGAATTAACGAAGGTGTGTTAAAAGGGGCTCTTGAAGCTGCTGCTGAAGCTGGTGAGTTGAATGTGATTCGATTGCTTTTAAAGAAGGGAAACTTTGGTGAATATGCGCTAGAATCGGCTCTTTGGTTTGCTGCTGGAGCTGGTCATTCGGCTGTAGTTCAATATCTTGTAGAGAATGGAAACTTTGGTGAATATGCGTTAACACTTAGATCT
>JACCDV010557412.1_pt1 | contig 28164 bp, 14 predicted proteins | sample 7446131 | NCBI WGS metagenome assembly JACCDV01 (sample SAMN15323448, study PRJNA562643) | freshwater metagenome | isolation source: river surface water | place: USA:Blue River Watershed | collected 2017-08-17 | reverse complement strand
TAAGTACCATAACATATCACTCATATTCTCACTCAAAACATTCCCATCACCATTCAACTTCTATTCATTCTCATCAACACCACCAATATAGTTGAAAGTTAAAAATGATATATTAATTACTTTTGATTAAGTATATATGCATTTAGTATTCGATATTAACTTCCTAATTATAATAATTTGCCTATGAACTTCCAAACTCCCTCCAAAAAGATCTAAAACCACCTGCCTTATTAACCAAAGACACAATCTTAGAAAAGAGAAGAATAGACACATTAGAAAATGGCGACAAATGTGGAAGATGACAAAGAAACAGCATCTAAGCCAAATTAATATGTCTGCTCTAAGGATAGAAAAATTCGAAAGCTGTGTTTTTCATCTATTCAGGTGAACAGAGGAAGGATACTTGATTGGTTTCTTGAAGTTTTTAGCATTTATCATTTAGGTTGGTAAAGCTATTGGATCTGTGTTTAACTACTTGATTCCTTGATTGGAGATTACAACTACGTTGATATCAAAAATATTCATATTGTTGGGGTTGTGTGCATCTTCACCAGCTCGAAATACTCCAATGTTTAGCCTCTAGGGCTTTCTCAAATTATTAGCTAAATATGCCATAAACGGTTTAGCAAATTATAAATACTTAAGTAAGAGTAAAACATACTAGGATTAATCTTTCAAGACTCATCCATCGAAAGATATACCATTTATCACTATCTGACTGAGGAATTTTAGCACTACGACCATCATTTGATTTGTGAGGGCCTTCAGTGGATGGCTCTTGCTTGGACCAACCTGTAAGCTGTATTGTAGAAGTTTGGTGTTTAAACCTACAAATAGCTTGCACGCAAAATAATGTGTTATATTTCTCGAGGACTATAGCCTGAGTTCCTGTTGTCTATTTTGCACGAGAATGAGAAGAAATGGGGGACGACCTTATGTGCATGGAGAAGATACAGCCATAAAATACATCTGTGATTATATCGCATAAATTCTATTAAGTTCATAATAGATCATGGCTAAAGCTTCGGCTCATGCTTTTGCCTTCTTTTCTTTTTCTTAGGGGGGTCTTATGGATGCTGACCTGGCACAAGTTTTGGCCCAGTTTCGACCTTTGCTGCATAGTTGTTGCTGAAGGGATCAAAGTTCAATGAGGACCCAAATGATTTGAACTTTGCCTCAACTTTCACTTCTCCTCCACTTTTTCTTCCTGGGCTTAATCCTTTTGCATCTTTTTCAGTAAGCGATTTGTCTTTAAGCCATACAGCCTCATAAAGCTCAGTATAGTCATAGTTTGCTTTATGAAGTAACACTCCAGTGTAAGAAAAGATTTTGTAGCAATTGTCTACCCTTAGACGAGGAGTTAGGATGGCAGTAATTATCTTTCGATCATCCATGGACCATGCACAATAAGAAGCAGAGTTAGATTTACAAACTCCTATTCTTGTCTTCGTTACCATATCCCATATATCCATCTCTCCATTCAGATTACCAAACCCTCCTAAACAGACAAATCGGCCTAAATTTCCCCAAATTACTTCATTCTTGTGCTGCCTTCCGAATTAAAAGATGAGCTAATTATTTTTAGAAAAGAGGACTGGCTCCGAAGGCATAAATCCACTAATGACCAGATAATTTTCGCCTTTCCTATCCCATTCGAAATCATGGACAGGCCCTTGTGCGGTTTTTATCTTCGAAATTTTATTATTTTCATCATTGTAAAGATAGAGTCCATATTCACCATAATAAGATTTGCCTGATGGGTCATAGTAGGTTTGCAGTTCGATGAGGAACCGATTAGAAGTTGGGCTAAACTTTATCTTGATTTATTCTGCCTTATTGATGCTCTTCTAGTAAATAGGCTCCTATTTCTCATGATTAAACAACAATAAATTTCCTTTGTTGGTCTTATTATCTAAGAAAACAGTAACAATTAAATAATTTTTCTCCTTGCTAATTTTAGAAACATCAAAATATTGCTGTATTCCTGACTTGATCACTCTCACTTCAACATTCTCTTGGTTATAGACTTAAATAGTCTTAGAGTTGTATCTGAAAAACAATGAGTCATCACTGGTAAACCTGACAAGGGGATAGCTGCTCTTTACATAATAATTTGTATAGGCACTTTCCTTGTAGATCGCCACCACTTTTAAAGTCTAGAGACTATAGATGATAGTTTTTCCTTAGTTTGAATCAACCTTATCAAGTACCTGCAGATACTTCTATGCGGGAGAGAGTGTCATTGAGTATATGTAGTTGCAGTCCTCTTCGAGCAGTACAGCTTTCTTTGCCAGGCTGTAAATAATAAACTTATTTTCCGAACCTGCAACTAATATCTACCCGTTTTTGGTTTGAAGGAGATAGGAAGCTGCTCCGAAGATTTGTTGAGCCTTTTACAAGCCTTCGACGTAGGCCGGAGTAATAAAGACTCCCTTCTTTGACCGCAAAAGAAGATTGGAGGGTCCTTTATCATCTGCAATTGTATACTCCTTGCCTTCGACTGATTTGACTGCCTACATTTAAATTAATAGTTGAAGAAATGCTCAAAGAGTATATCTTACGAAAAGAATAGAAATATAAAGAAAATATGGTCATTTTATTGAAAGTAATTACTTCACTTGCTTGAGGTGTTATGCCTTCTTTTGAAGCTATATTACCTTCCTTTGCTTACTAATCGCCATGTCATTCTATAACTTGGATATGATTGAACGAGCATCTGAGAGTTATTCTTCCCGTTTGTTTTTCTATTACAAACAAGAAACCAGCTACTTTTTGATTTAGTTTATTTCTTCTACCTTTATCTCTAACATTTACTATAAGCGTTCATTTTGGGCTATTAATTCATTGTTTTATTATTGCAACGTCAAATTTCTTTTCTACAAAAGTGATATTTTCTCGAATAATACGCCCTTTTGATCTTTTTCTGATTGTAACATTGACTCCATTTCCCTCATATACTTTTCTTGCATCTAAATGGTCTAAAGCTATCTCTTTATACTATTATCCTTCATCTTTAATATTTCATTGTGTTGATACTTCTTTTTCTATCTCTGTAACAACTACACCTCTTACATTAGTTTCTTGACCTCAAGTTTATAACCGTCACATACATAGTAAACCTTGTTTATTTACTATTGTAGCTTTTTGTTTTATTTCATTGATGATTATAGATCAATCGACACTGAATTTATGTGATTCTTAAGGTTTTGAATGTAATCCTATTGCCGTTTTTGCTCATTCAAAAGGCGATTTTTGAACTATTGATTTTTCTAATCACTACGTCTTAGCTTTTATTTTAGTTCGTCGACCTACATATTTTTTTATCTTAGTTTAAAACCTAGCTGTTGCTCAAATAATCCTTATTGCTCGCCAAGCTTGTAATATAGTTGAGTCAGCCCTAAAGAATTTTTCCCTTCTTATATTTTCCCTATCTTCCTTTTGTAGCTCGATATTTAATCTTCTAACTCCTAAACCCTTTTTTCTAGTTTTATATGATTATTTTTAGGGTGTACTTCTGTCCTATCTTGCCAGGAATCCTCTTCTTCGTTTTTGATTTTGATTTGTGCCTGCTGTAGCTTTGCTATATCAAAATTGTCCATCGATTTTGAATACTTTAATGTTTTTTATTTAGAAGCAATCTCTTTCTATAGGTTAGCTCTTGCCATTTGATCAATAATGCGCTTTTTTAACTTTTTTGTCTTTAAATGGATCAAACCTTCAGCGACTTATGTCAACTCCTTGATTTACTTCCTCTTTTTCTTATCGCTTATTGTTGAGGACTTGTCTTTTATCTTGGCTAATTTGTTTGAACACTTTTAGAGATCAAGGTACTACTAAGCATCGTTGATTTAGCCTTTAAGCTTTTATATTTTTATTATGAATTCTACTGCCTACGAGTTGCCTTTAGAAAATTACATTTAAAAGATTATCACAAAATTAATATTAACTTCATTTTCATTGTGTATGGTTCGTATAGAATTTAGGCTTTTTGTTGGCTAACTAACTTTTTAGTTATATAAATGATGAGATTAGTATTATACAGTTATTATTTGGTCAATTATAAGTCAATATGTTTTCCTACCGCAAGAGAACAACAAAAGAATTCAAGGAGGGGCTATATCGAAGGCCAGCTTAATCCAGCCTCCCCAAGGAAAACCTCAGTCACAATCATTTGTTTACCTTCAATAAGATGCCTGCTACAGCACTCGATTATACCAAAAGTCCATTAGTGACCTTCAATCAATAAAATATAAACAGCAGCAACTTAAAAGATGAATGGTTTGGTGGGAAGCTAAAAGGATTCGAATTTACATTCAATAACTATCTTTCAAAGAAAAAGGCAATTTAACTAGATATTAGGTTGTCTCAATACAAATCAGAACAAGGCATAGACGACTAATAGGCTTAAGTTAGCCCCTATCTAACTGGGACATTCATCGAAAGCAGAGGAGTTCTTGTAAAAAGAGAAGAACTCAGATATTAGTATGAGAGTGATGATTAGTAAGAATGCTAGTAAATTGCCCCGATGAATTATCAAAGCTTCGCAAACTTAGCTAGTATCAATAAGGACAACTAGAACTAAAACTACTATTAGTCTTAAGATGAAAAGGATAGTGAGGAATATGATAATGCTAAAGGAATAATCATGAAATAAAAATCGCGGTCACTAAAAATTGAGCAGAGGGCTAATAAGGAAAAAGTTGCATATTATTGATATTTGATGATTTATTGAAAATAAAGCAAATTAAAACATCAGCTCCTTATGATACGAATTTATCAAGAGGAATACTTTTTGGTTGGAAGATCGATAAACTCATGCCAATTTATTTGTCCTCTTTCTAACATAGGGGCTCTACATTAATTAAAAGCTTACATTTTCTCTGCAAAGAAAGATAAGTAGTTATTATGGTGGGCATCTTCGTTGGCTTCTTCTTAATCAATCTTCTATGGTTTTAGCAAAGTTTCATTATAGTGGGCAGAGGACTAATCGAGTTATTCGACAATAACCTAAAGGCCTTTCTTTCTATCTTTTCGATTTTTGCTGATGTTTTGAGTATTATTTTCCCTGCTATTGAATTGATTCTCGTCTTAAATTTTTTATGATTATTATCGTCTTTTGCGTGTGTTTTCTTCTTCGATAAGATTGGAATGAAGCTAAGCATGCATTTATAAATCTTATGTTGTTGCTTAGACTGTTTTGAAAGTGGATAACGAAAATGGTCGTGTTCCCCTGATCAGATTAATCGAAGTTTGTCTAGCCTCTGAAGCGAATTGTTATTAAGAAGTAAATACACCTAAATAGTTTCATAATATACTTCTATTGACAATTTGATTTCTCCTGAAGCCATAAAGACCTTCTTCTTCACTTTAGGAGTCGACCACATTGTAGTGAGATAAATAGATCGGCGCAGGAATTAAAGGGAATTCTTGAGGATCTTTTTTCTTTTGATGCTTTATGCCTTTATTGCTTGGCTACTTCTCTTTTCTTTTGTCCTTTTGAATTCTTTTGGTTTTCTTGCTTTCCTTTTTGCACTCATCATGTTGGGGATCAACCCGTTGCTAAGCAGACTTTCTGGACTTTTAAGTTTTCCTAGTCACACCTAACCTTGAACGAGTATTGATTTGATCATTTTCGCTGCCGATTATTGCTTGCTTGTTTCTTCCGATTTTCATCTGATCATACTATCTTTTGTTGTAATATTTTTGGGCGTGAGAGCGAATTTGACTAGGAGTTCTAGTTCCTACGATCTCAGCGATCTTTTTCCAGTCTTTCTCGTACTTCTCGATTCCTTCATCAAAGTAAAGTTACCGTAGAGGAATAGGGCGTGCTATTCCTAGGACCATAGGCCTTAGTTCACACTTTTAGGGGCATTAGAAGGGGCATTGGTGCCAGATTGCGACGAAGAGTTGTTGGAATTCATTGAAAGATTTTAACTTTTATAGGATAGACTAGCGACCGCTTCATTTTATAGTGTTCACTTCGAATTAGTCAAAAGTATTATAGATTATGCATTTTGACAATATGGATAAATTCTTTCAGAGATAATCATAGGAGTTATGTATCTTTCGATAGTTTAGAGGTTTCTCGACTGCATTTTGGCGAAAATAGTAGTTTTTGGTAATGTTGCTTCGTTAACTTTTACTTTTGATGCGTCTTTTTTCACACTGTTCTCGAGTCAATATCTTGTCCTAGAGAGAACCGATAATGGCTTACTTGTTATTTTCAACTTTTTATGCCTCATTCGCTATTTTTCGAAAATATTTTTGGGCATGAGATCGAGTTTGTGAAAGAATTCTTGTCCTGATTTCACCAGAAATAGACCTCCAATCTTTCCCATATCTATTCAGTCCTATCATATCATATTTATTACCTTCTAGAAAGGCGTCATGCTCATTCTCAAGCCATCTCCCATGATTAATCACATTTCTTGAGGGCTAAGGAACTGATTAAGATTAAGGTTAGCGGATGAGCTGGTAAATATTACGAGGGCTCTTCGAAAAAGAAACTCATAGGAAATTAATTATGACAGTAGGCTTGTAGGGCATAAATATTGCCTGTAATCCAAAATCTTCATTGTTATAGTAGCAACAAAATAGTATTTTTTGCAACAAAACTACTTATTAACCGAGTTTCATGCAGCTATGATTAATCTTGAGCTAGATTCTAGTTTTATTAGCATGATTTAACCAATTATTATTCTTTGTTTTATAATTTTGTACCTATAGATAAATCATATGCAAATGATTTATTGGTCGCTTATATTTATTCCATAAATGATGTTTGTTTATTAAGTTTCATAATAAAAATTAAGATAGATAAATGTCTTCGAATAAGAGCCAAGAATAATTATAGTTTGAAGCAAAGCTGGCAAAAGTTTTCTACAAGACGACAGCAAAAAATATTGGCCAACTCTAAAACAACTGTAACATTTGCTTAATTCAGTACCTCCCCCTACAGAAAATGGAATAAATGGCAAGTTTACTGACGTACAAAATTCCTTATTTAGCACCTGATTTATTCGGGAATGTATAGGAATGCTAGTCTCAATACAACTGCAGACAAGGATCGATGGGTTAATGGAAGCAAGGATTGGATGGAACATCTTGGATGATTAGTATTTCTAATTACATAACTTATCACCCCTTTATTACGATTGAATGATAATGATGATTAGTAAGGATTAAACTCGATGACGGATGAATTGGAGGTGTTTGGATAATTTATTGAGAGTAATATGATTGATTATAAGAATTCATGCTATGGAATCAAAGCTCGTTTCGAGCCATAAGTACTAATTTACGTAAAATTGCAGCCTAGGGGTGAGCACTTGGAAACCATATAGATTGTAAAAATAGCTGATACAGAGGAGGTTCTAATGCAGGAAGGTCTTCTCCATTGGTTTCGCAAACCTTCTTAAGCATGTCCTTGACAGCACTCTTCCATTGATTCATCTTTGTAGACAAAACCTCAAGTTTTTTTATTTCTGAAGTTTCAACACAAAGATATCGACCCTCATCGACTATTTATTGAAGAGCGTATTATGTTATCTTTGCGTAAGTATCCCAAATAAAATGGCCCATAGATTACTCATTGTATAGTGCTCGGCAACCCACACATCTTAACTTCATATCATTCTTTGTTTGATGTTTCTTAATTCCTAAGCATTCAATATGAAACCATTCTTCACATTTGTATTAGCACTGAACCATAACTGAATTTTCATTGGGGACTCCAAAGCGACATATGCAGTATTACTTGGGATCATCAATTTGAATCAATTAGGCTGGGACTTAACCACTCAACAAGGCTTCTGCTCTCTATATTTATTACCTTTGATTGCGTGCTAACTTTTTAGCACTACTGGCTACTGCAGTATTACGGTATTCAGAATCGTTGTTTCCTTTGCGTTTCTTTTTGGTTTTAAGGCCGAATGTCTACTCAGTTATCAAAGTCATATCTTCGTTAGAGTAAAAAGGATTCTGCTTTCTTTTTCTTTTGCTTCCCAGCTATTCCACCCTTCCTTATTATTTTCCATCATCTTTTTGATTTTTTTTAATCTCCAGCAGCTATAAAAGCTACTATGGTCTTCTTGCTTTTAACTCCATGCTGAGAATAGGTACAGTCTTGATGATACTATTCGCGATTTCTTTCCAGCTATTGACATATCCAATCTTTTTGCTGATTAAATATGTTTCTCGGAAGAAGAGAGGAAACTTAGATGCTTCAGCTTATAATGCCGATAGTTATTGATCACTCTTTGTAACTCTAGAGTGAACTGAGTTGAAATGACAAATAAAGCGATAGATATCTGTAAGAGTTGCTCTTAGACGTACTAACTCTTCAATTGCGAATTTTAGATTGAAGCCATTATAAAACTAAAAGATCATTAAAGGAAGCTTATAAAACCAACAAAATTATCCATTTCTTATGAAATATTTTCTTTTTCCTTATACAACAACATTTGAAATGCAAGGAACATAAGGAATGAATTGTACTCCTTCATTGCCAGCAGTTTGTTATAATATTTTTAGAGTATTTTTTTCCTAAGTATCACCTTATATTTTTTTCTCTTATTCATCTTCCTCATCTTTTTTGGCCTTTTTTCTTTAATATCGTTTTATAGCTAAATATTTTTCTTTCCATTAATCAGAAAGCAATAACTGCTTTTGAAGCTCATCTTTTAAGTTCAAAATAATTCTGTCATCAAGCCGATACCTTTATATTTAACGGTCGACTTCCTTACAAAATTTATTCATTTATGATAGTTTGTATGTGCATTCGATTTAAATGTTGCTCACTTTTTATAAAATTTATTAGAATTTTTTGCCGCTTTTTGTTAGATATTCCAAAGCTTTTATTTTTGTCTTCTCACTATTATCATTATTTCTCTCAGCTTATTGCAAATCTCTTTATAACCTCTGAAAGAATCTATGGTCTTCATTAACAAATGGACTTTCTCGATATTCGCTCAATTTCTTAATAATTTTTTCTCTCCATTTCAAGACAATATCAATGCGGTTCAATTCCTCTTCAACACTCTTTGAGTGCAGACAGTTTTTCGACTCCTCGATAAGCTCTCTTATATTAACATCATTGCCTTTTTCTTCCTTGAAAGTTTTGATCATTTACTGAGCTTTGATACTCCAAACTTCAGCACGATGCATGAAATTCTAAAACATTCTATAAGCAACTAAATGCTTGGGAAATCCTTTATTACGTGTTTAGCGTTGAACTTCATCACCAGCTTATTTGCTTTGTAGTGACTTGACCTAGAATCCAATTTAGCTGTTCATAATTCCAAAGACATACTCTAAATCCTCAGAGTTAAAGAAGTACTATTCCCCTTCTTCTGGAGTTTATTGTGCAGCCATCAGCATGAACTACATTTTGGCTAAAACGAAGTAAATTTCAATCATTCTGTCGTATAGGATCTCAAATTATTCAAACAGTAATCCGTTTTTAATGTTTGTGCTGACAATATCTATAATTTAGTTAATATTTGGATTTTATTGAGTAAGTAGTTACCGAATAGTTCCACGTAAACTTTATACCAAATGCACTTTTCCTTAAGATTACATCCAAACCTATTAGGGAATGTTTAATTCTTGTTTGGCTGATATGAGTTGTAATCTAAATGCTTACTAGGGGATCATTCTCATCTTGATATTCTTTTTATTGGTGAGAAGTTCAATTTTGGTTGCCGGCAACCTGTTTTAGTTGATCATTTGTTGGGATTAATACCATTCCATATAGCTAACAATTCTCGATTATAGTTTGACATATTAAAATGTTTCATATCCTTTCTATTTTAATTTCTTAATCGCGTCCTTAATTTGCTAGTATTTTGCTGGGTTGCTTATATCTTTCTTGACTCTCTACATGATTTCATAGTATTATAGTCTCGACTGAAGCTTTATTTGAACTTTATTGCTTATAGGAATATCATTTATTATCTTTGCATATTGTTGGATTAGCTTTATTGATTTCTAAGCCTTCTCGTCTTCAAGCCATAGTCCTATTCTTTAAAGCCATTATAAATGTTATCTAATTGTGTTTTCGAATGATGTGAAATCTTCATGTTCAACAGGGCATTTTTATATCTTTTAGAGGTATTCACGTGCACACTCGATGCTCACCTTTGAGCCTACTGATGAACTTTGGGCAGTCCTCGTCTTGGCAGCTTTATTGAGTGGAGGCAGTCTTTATAAAAGTGCCATTGTATTATTGTATAAGACGCCAGTTGTTTTTTAGAAATTGTCGTAAATCAAGGGTAGATTGTTGAACTCATTTACCAAAAGCTGTAGAGTACGAAACTAGATTTTCGAACTAAGCTGCTTTAAGATTGGCTCTGGTCCGAAAGTAAAGAAAGTCTCTTAAAAGTTTTTTTGTTTTTTAAGCCATTCCTCACATCTGGTAACAGTCTCTTCGAACTGGATCATTTCGTTGGTAATAATCTTACATTATTGAAGCGACTATTTCTTGAGGATAAGTTTATCAAGAGGAAGCCTCGTATTATGCAGAGTTTTTTTTATTTACCTCCCTGTTTTTATGGATCGTTAAATGTGCTCCCTTATTGCTTCTGGGATCTAAAATTTGTTTTGTTTGGCAACTTAGATCAAAGTGTTTAGCTTATTTAGGTGAATTCTGGATTAAATTGAGTTTTAGACAGATCCAACCCACCTTTAGAGCTATTTTTATTTTGTATTTTTGAGCCCTTAAAGATGTTCAGATATCTTTCTAGTCATCTCTGAGTCTTTAAGATTGAGAGGATCATGGCAGCGATGGCGATTGTAGGCTAAATAGTATGGAAAAATCAAGTAAAATTTCGCTTTAGTATAATTATACTTCATCTGATGAAGAAGCTCCATGGCTTGTGAACGTGTACGATCTCTCGAAATAATGCCTGAGATAAGAAAAAGAGAGGAAATAAAGCGAAAATCATCCTTTATTGATTCGGATGATTTCCATGATGGAAAGATTCCATCTATAAAATGATGTTACCTTGAGCAAAATAGTCGGGAATCTTCTATTAGTAGTAGCCCTCTACAAAGGATAAGTACTGTTAAAGCTAGTCTTCTTGAATTTGGGTCCGAAGATACACGGGAGGACTGCGTGGAACAGCCACCTCTTGGCGCACTTTATTAGGAATACATTACAAGAAGAAATAGGAAGTGGAATGAAATCAGGCACTTCTATTTGGTGATATTAGTATCCTATTGGGACAGTTTTGTGTATTGCAGCAGCCATAAAAGGTTTTTGATGTTAATTTTGAGGCTTTTAGAATCCTCCCTATCCATTTTCAGTGAGTATCAATTAGTTTTATTCCTAATCTAAAATAGTTGATCGCATCTCTAAATCAAAATATCAAATAATTATATTCCATGCTCTACTCATCAACTCTTTATCTGTTGATTTCTAAAAGCTCACCTTTACTTTTCGACTCCCCGCCAATTCCATCCCTCCTTCCTTCTTCTATTCCTCCCCTCCTTTCCATATCTTTAGCTTTACTCCCACATTTTTTTCGCTAAGAATTAACATTTCCGCTCTGAGAGCTTACTTTTCCGAATAAATCATGATTTTGTTCATGCTTAATATAGGTTTTGTAATTGTAGAAGATTGAGCAAAAATCATCATTTAATATCAATATTTTTTTGATTAAGGATGATGACATCCTCCTTCACTCCCTTGCGTTTCGAGACAGCAGGCCACAAACTAATAACAAACTCCTGTAAGCGAATAAAGCCATAATTAATCTACAAATCTAGCAATTTTTTCTTCCCAGAAGATCACCCATAGTTTCTAATATCAGCTGATCTTCCCTGGAGTCAATTACAAATAAATGAGGGATAAGGGACGATAGAAGCATGCTTAATCAATTAAAAGGAATCAAAATTATGAGTTGCTCGACATTTAAAAGTGATCGATGTAACTAACACTTTAGATGATACCTGTTTCCCTTCCTCTACATACAAAATATACCAATTTAAGCAAAGAAAAGACTTCTGCAATAGTTGATGCTTCTTCAAAAAGGATGTCCATATTCGGGGAAACTTGCATTGAAAGTTGGGAAATATAATGCACAAATATTCGAATTGTATTTAATTTATTGCTTTAAATATACTAATCAAACTCAGATATTGGTTTAATAATAAGTTTAGAGAAATTGACATGAAAATAATGCTAGGCATTCCAATAAAATGGAAGTATTACTCCATATATATGTCAATTGTATTAATTGGCAAAGAAAGAGACCATTATAATGAAGCTATTATTCTTCATCAAATAATGAATGATTATTGAAGGTCATAAATCATTGTTTTACAGGCAAAATAACTCCCAAGATAAGTTTTATTGCATATTTTGAGGATTGAATGAAAAAAAGTGTTTACTTTCTTTCCACTTTTTCAAATACTCGCACCTTTTCTAAGCATAACCTTATCCATAAAGAGGTTAATATTATTTCTTTATAGTTTTCGCGTACTCTTTATAGTCCTTCAAGTTGCTATTGAGTATCCCCATATCAAGATCGTAAATGATTTGTGATAATTAGCAAGTTGGCTCATGATTTTTTGTTTATAAAATTAGTCGTTAAACAATTTATTTAGTACTTTTTTGTTAGCTTTCTTATAGTATGCTTTATAAAAACGATAGAGCGAGCTTTGCACTTTATTCTTCGTTTGTCTTCAGATCAGGTCTATAGATGATATCATGGAAAAATATGGCCGTTTCAATCATATTGACTTCATTTTTGTTTAATTTTAGCCGTCTCTCACTAAACTATTAGCTTTTCCACTGTCTTAGCAGCTTGAATATGTGTTAGTTCGAATGGTAAAACCTCCAATGCTCAGAATATCTTTAGAATAACTCTTACCACCAATTCTATACATTTTGTCGCTTGCTAGCTCCCAGTCTTTAGATCAATTCTAAGAAATAAGCTCGATATTAATTATATTGCTCCATTGTAAATTTATTTTTTTCGAGAAGGTACTATCTTATAGAAGTGCTTGACATTTTTTTTTCAATACTATAGTTAGGTGAAATAGTTGGACATACAACTACTTTTAGATGCTTCATTTGCTTGCTTGCTCTCACATCATTTATTAGTTTACCAGCATCAATTGTTTCTTCTGAAAGTATTAATCCATCAATATCTTCCACTTAGCTGGTAACTCCATATCTGTCTTTAAGTTCAAAGCAAATAACTTATACTTAGGGTTTGATTGCCTTCACAAAATTTTAAACCTTTTTCTTTCTTACAGGCCAAGGCTCAAGCATTTATTTTGACTTTTTTTTATTAAGTAGTTCAATTCCTGAAATTCCGATGTATATTCTTTACGATGCTGAAAGTGCAGTATAAAGTAATAAGACCTAATGGCCAAGATGAAAATGATCAAAAGTTCCTCCCACTGCAACAGTCCCATATACTGGCTCAAAAGCTTTGATTTATTTGACAATTATAGTTCCTTTTATTGTAGGATATTTGGTTAAATATGGCAGAAAGAGAGCAATTTTTTTAAGTTTAACACATATGAGTAGGTCTATAGTAACATAGAATAAGATTTCTTTGATGTAGTGTTGAACTTAGATTTGTTTGAGTATATTGATTAAATCCTACTTATCGAGATCTACTATCATAAGAAAATAATATTTAGTGTAAGAAATATATCTATCAATAAATAGTATTGCCCATAAGAAATAGTTGGGAAATGGCGACGATTTGCTCTTATAGTATTATCAATCTCCCCCTTGCTGATTCACTCCCTTACTTGCTTAATTCGACAAGCAGATTTGCTATCTTTGACATCTTTTAACAATAACTTACTTTTAAATTATTCAACTGCATCTTTCTTTAGGAATAATTTTATTTCCATTGAAGTATTTTAAAAAGGAATGCTTTGGAAAATTAGGCTCTTTGATTTAGGGCGTCTACCAGCTCAGAAACCTATATATTTAAGATTCTTACATAGCGATTGTAAGATTACTTTAACTGAAGTAAAAGACGAGAGCTATCAAAGAGTATATATGAGAAGGAGCCAGAATGTATCTTCCTTAGTTATTTCTAAATTTAGGCCTCTACAATGTCCAGAGGAGGTTTTGATTAAGGAATATATTTGCATGCTCCAAATCGAGAAAGTGTGAGCTCTTAAGCAAAATCAAATAACTCCTCCTAATAAAGCGATAATTTATTGCATGTTTGATTGCTGGCACTTGCTTTGGCAAGCAAAAGTTTAATTCCTCGCAGTTGCTCTTCAATATATCGGCTACACTAACTTTTGACTTTTCTTTGATGATTCATAAAGCAATAACTTAACAAATTGCTTTGTGTAGCCAATAACCGAGGCTTTTAGAGGAGAAGATTGATATTGACAGTCTTAAAGCAGTTTAAAGTGCTCGAGTTACATTTTGTTGATTGGACTTTCAAAGATCGCTATTAATATAAAGCTTAGTAAATTTTATTTTATAATTAAGTAAACTGAAGCTCACTCAAGCTATATTTCAAAATTGTTTCGAAAGTTATTCTCAGCTTATTTTCTATATTAATATTTCTATCTTGTTCCATGACTAAATTTATAATATTCTATATGAAACGTGCCTCATCTAGAGTATAGTGAGAGCCCTCTAAAGCTTTATTGATTGTTCTTCTCTGTATTACCAGTGACCTCCCTAAATTTTAATCATTCTTTCTTAGGTTGTCTATCTTCAAAAAGCACTGCATATTATCGTTTTCTTTGCTGAGAGTTTCCTTCTCAAGTGAGGCTTTGGACATTGAATTGCATCTAAGGTTTGGCTTCTTGCCTAATGATTGTCTTTGAATTACTAGCTTCGATCGGCTCTAGAAATTTATTGTTAGCTTTCTTCTTTGCATTTGCATTTTATTATTTGAAATCCAAATAACACTACATAAAATACTAATTTGCAAATGATTCTTAAGTATTATCAATATTTAGGATTGGGTATCATCTTTTATCAAGCAAACCAAATCAAAAACTATTTTTGTATTTCCTTGTAATAAATCTCACAAAATATTTTTTTCTTCCGTTATTACGAATAAAAATCATATTTATTTCTTCTAAATTTCGCTGCTTAAATTTAATGGATAAAATTTTAAATTAGACTTAGGATTTTTCTGTTAATGTCATTTATAATGCGAACTAATAACTTATCAAAGATTAATATTATTTTTAATAGAGTAAGAGAATTTCATATCATTGGAGCAATGTAGAAAATCGAATGCATGGGTTGCCAAACTTCATTCCGAGACAATGAAAAGCTTATCCTTTAAAACCTGACTACCTAATACAAAAATTTTAGCCTGCCCCTCAAGGACGATAAAGCCAAATGGACCATTCTTAAGACAATCGTATCATTTTTGAACTCTCAGGGTGGGACAATCTATATAGGTATTGAAGACAATCAAGGAGCAGTGCAAGGTGTCTTTCTCTAACGAAAATAGATGGACAACTTTAAACTCTTCATGAAGCACCTCATTGAAAAGATATATCCGAAAGTCGATCTTATCAACAAACAATAAGTATTTATTGAAATATATAGATCGTTATTCAGTTTGTTCCTGTCTTGAAGGATCATTTGTTTTAAGGAAAATATGTTGTTAAGATCATTGTTCAACAAGGGGATCCCTCTCAAGTTTACTTTTTTGGAGAAAAAATCAAATTGGAGGGAGCTAATAATAAGATAGACTAGTTTTAAATATTCTACGCCTATGAACGTCATAATATGGGAGGAACTACTGAAATAAAAGGAATTAAGCTTTTGTAAGCGGTTCATTCGCGAGCAAAGACTCCAAATAAAATTGGAAATACATTCCATTAAGGCTGTAATCCTTAGCCACCCCATCTTGAACTTGAGATTCGTAAAATTCACTTTGCAAATACATCAAAATAGCATCTCAAGATTCTCTAATCAGCATTTAAATAACAATTTGAAAAGCTAGATATAGATTATGAAGCTTAGTACCTGAGAGATGAAAAAACTATATGTCTAACACTCTAATAGGAGGCTGACTGTAAAGTTGTTCAAAATTTTATAGTGTCTAATATTGAATATTTAAATGATGAAGTTTTCAAAGACTAGGATGTTAATTTCGAAGTGAAAGGAGAGAAAAATCATTATTTCTTAATCCTTAATAATCAAAGTGTCAAAAAGCCAGTCAAAGAAGAGAAGTCATCAAAGAAAGAATAAAAATAAGCCAAAAGTCAACAAAAAAACAGTAACAGTAAGACAAAACAAGAGGTATAGAGACCAAAGCAGTAATACTAAAAGCCAAAACGATAAGTATAAAAGCCAGTTCAAATCCCAAGAGCAATTGAAAGCCCTAAGAAAAATTTCTCTAAAAGATACTCTTATACGTTTACCCATATATAGCCAAGAGCTATTAATCAGTTATAGGCTTATCTCAACAACTCCATCTGTAGGAACTATTAAAAGCATATTGTAAAGTATGTGAATACCATTGAGGTCTTTCTAAATAGCCAAGAATAGTTCTAAAGATATGTCCTCACTGTCCACGAAAGATAAGATAAACTAGCTGCTTTTGGCTTCAAAGGAGAGATGAGAATGGGAAGAAATATTGGTGCTCTGAGAGTATGCAACTATGATAAGAACAAAAGAAATAACATGGCTGAAGAATTGCTTCTGCTTATCGGGACTCAATTAAAGGAATTAAACTTTGTTAAAGATGGGAACAGCTATTCGCTATTATGCCAGTTCAAAGATAAATCGAGTGCATGCTAATGGTTGGATAGGCTTTTACAGGGCCGTCATCTAAGCAAATATGGCAATTCTGGTAGTGATAAGAAAAATAGCAGGGTTTACAAGTTAAAAATATATTTAGAGCTGGAGCAAATTGTTTAGTGATTACGTGCCAATAGCTTAAGTTTATTTATTCCCTAATAAATTATTTCATATTAATCTTCTTGAGAAAGAATGAATAATCCGAATAGGCCTAATCATAACCCCGATCAGCTAATTTAATCGATAGTTTTGCATCCTTAGAGCCGGAATACAATCTTAGTCAAAACTTTATAGTCGATTTGGTAAAATTATACGATCGCTTATATCTTTTGTGCCTTTCTAATAGTTGCAGTTGTAATCAGCGCAATCATTATATTTCTAACCGGTGTTGTTTCCTCTTCGAAGCGATATTTTTTTCTTGAGCAAAAGGAGGCTAATTAATTTAGAATGTATTTCGGAAATAGAGTTTTTTATTGATTGTGTGTGATAAATAAGAATTTTATGTCATTTGGGCATTCAATAATCATATGAAGTTATATTTTTTTGATGAAAACTATTGGTTCGCTACACTTAAGTCTATCTTATTTATTTAGAAAGATTGATCTGCAAATATATTATTTTTATTGAAGAAATTGAAGAATGGGAAATACTGCCTGTTGTACAGATTTAAATAGGCTTGGATAGCATGATACCGAAAAAGATAAGCGTGATCCTTAACATCACTCACAAGTCAATATGTAATAACTCAGAGGAAATCAGAAGTCGATCCAAATTAATATAAACAGCCCCAACCTTAATAGCCACAGCCTCAATAAGAGCGATCATAAAAGCATTAGCATGAAGAGCCTCAGAAATAGTAGAATAAATAACCCCCAGTCGAATCAAAAATAAGTTAGCAGGAATTAATCCCATAAATACCTGAACTTTATCCTAAAGTTGCAGAAACTTTAAAAAAAAATAGTATGAATTTCACTATGCAGACTTTTTCGAAAAGTATTTGAAGAAGAATGTCGAAGAGAAAACTTTTAAGTACGTGGATCATATTTATCGCGGATCTGTCAGCAATGTAATATATCTGTAACGAAGGGTTAACTAATACCATAGGGATTAGGAACTCTGTATAAGAAAGATGGAGCATTAGTGATTGGTCATTTTCATTAAGGTAAATTGAAAGGAAAGGGTGTATACATTTTCACCAATGGATCATTCTTCTAGGGGAACTTTGTTAACAATCAGGCGACCTGCTCCAATGGATATTACGAGTCTGAATACTTGAAATATAAAGGGGGTTTTAAGGATAATAAATTTGATGGGGAAGGTATTGAGGAAAATGCTAATTATTAATTTTAGGGAGAATACTCTGAGGGATTGAAACTGAATGGTACATTCAAATGGAAGGATCAAAATGGACAATAATATGAATATATTGGGGGCTTTAATGAGAGAGAAGAGTTTCATGGGCAGGGTATCTATACTTATACTTAGGCACCCTCAAATAAAAGAGAGGAATATATAAAGGAGGTTTTGTCAATGGCCATAAATAGGGGAAAGGTGTTTATCAAGGAAAAAACGGAATTAAATATGAAGGGGAATATAAAAAAGGGAAAAAAGACGGATATGGGGTACTTTTAAATAAAGAAAATACAGTAACATACAAAGGCGAATTCAGAAACGGTCTACCTCACGGCAAGGGTCAAGCCTTTGTGAAAAGTGGAGATGATTCCAGATTTGTGGAAGCTGAATTCGTATAAGGAGTGGACAAAAGTATATTATAAAAAGCAAAAGAAGGAGATGCTTAGGATGATTGAAAATTGATGTTTGAAAAATATACAACGAATCTCATAAATAAAATTGGAATATTAAAACGATCGATTTATTTTGTATTATATGCTTGATTATTGTTTTTGACCCCAAAACCCATGAAATAATATTCAGATGACGAATAAGGATTTATACCAGCTTAACCGGAACTCAAAGATAAGCTTACTAACAAAAATGTACAGAGAAAATAAGTATTGCAAAAAAATAGTTTTACGAAGGTACAATATCGTTTCTCTGATGGCTTCATGAAGTACCCCTTAAGATATGCAGAAAAGAGCCAAATTTAGTACACTAAACTCCACTATCTTTATTTAATTAGCCTTTGACAAGCAAAGTTCAAAATGAAAAGAAACAAAAATCGAAGAGCCATTACTAAACACCTTATCGAGAATATTGCGTTGACTAAACATACATATTAGCTTATTCTCGTTTTTCAGGTGAGCCATTATCTCAATAGCGAGCATATATGAGTAATTGTGATTCTAATTAGAAAACGAAGTTTTATTGCTAAATATCGAGGATAAAAACAGTCCATCTTTAAAGTAGTTAAAGCTCTTTGAGATAGATGAGAAGACATATGAAGACGATACCCTAGAGTTTGATTCTCGCTTTTAGTGTGGCAATTTACATTGTGCGTTTAGAAGAAGAGGAACGAACTAGTACCATCTTTTCATATCAAACGATACGAATTCTTTGGGATATAATCAATGGTTCTACTTTTCAATTAGGAATGCAAAGAAAAATGTAAAATATTCATTTCGTATTGTGAACTATGTAAAAATCAAGTAATATAGAAAAAGATGATTGATTTTTACCGCTGTGGACAAAGAATCGCTCTTTTTTCTTATAAATAAGCCCAGCATGCCAATTCTGGATGGTCTTGGAATGGAAACAATATAAACTTCTAATAGTCTTCAATAAGAGTATATAGTGAAGTAAAAATGTATACTTTGAAATTCGATATTTAACCAAAACATAGTAACGATTATATCATGCTTGCCCCGACAGTACCCTATTCTTACTCTCGCTTGCTTTTCGATCTGCAATCAATAGCAACTTAGGCCAAATCTTTAAATCATGTAAACTTCAGCTTTAAATCCATTTGTAGCACCCTGTGTGATAACGATGTTCCCTAGATAACAATAACGGCTAAATAAAGTTAAAAGCCCTAGAAATAAAGAAAGATTATAATCTTTATGGCTAGGCAGCACCCAGGCTAGGTTTGGTCATCGTATATGGCATTGGGAGTGATAAGATCACTGATAAAGCCTAATCCTGAGTTAAAATACATTGTTTAAAACTGTATTGTTAAAATTTATCCAATGATTAATGTCGACGGAGTTATTTATGGAAATTTCCGATGCGATGTGACTGGCGTTGATTTAAACAGACGCTGGAAATAGCCTTCAAAAATATTTCATCCACAATTGTTTTAAATCAAAAAGAAAATTCAAAACTATGCAAAGAAGTCAAAAGTTTAGGCCTGCTTCGATTTGCATGGCCACAGTAAGAAATACAATATTTTTTGCTACTCATGCAAACAAAACTCTTATACTTGCAGAATTCTTCCTTATTTAATATCTTCTCAAAATCGCACCTTTAGTATCCCAAGTTGTACTTTTGGAATCACAAGAGATAAGTAAACAACTGCAAGGGCAACTATAAGTCGGATCATTCGTTCATAAAATGTTTTGACTATTTAAACTTCTACTTTCGGGGAGAGAATGGATTTATAAGCGAGACAGTTTAATCCGATTGATATCTATCGTATGGCCTAAAGTATTCTCCTTGCACTTAGATATTTCATTGATAAGAAATCTTCTAAATATCGATAATCAGAAAAGCTCATCAAATAGAATTACCAAGAATTCATAAAATACGACAAAGACAATGAATAATAATCTGGCTCTTAGTCTGAACCTGAGTTGGATGAAATCGACTTCAAAATCAAAATAGCAACTATAATTGATAAAAAATTTAGCCATTAGTAGAGAAGCTTTGCAAAAGATGCATTTTCCAATGCCCAGCTTCACCGCCAGTAAATTACTTTGCATAATCATAAGGAAGAAGCAAAAAAAGATGTTTTAATTGACCGATCTTAATCGGTTGATGAATTAGATAATATGGAAGATATCAAAAAGTCTGAAGTCATTGTTATCGAAAAATTTAAAGATTCGAGCCGAGTTACTGATGGCAAAAGATTGAGGCCTTCAATGCAACTCGAATTAGAAACTTTATAAAAGCATAGCGTTTCGATGAATAAGTCTGAATTATAGTCAATGAGTTTTTAGAAAAATCCAAAAATGGGTGTCTTGAAGGTTGGGGTAAAAAATAACATTCTTATTCGAGACAAAAAGAGACTGAGTTTTGTTAATGATATAGGACAAGAAAAACGTTAAATAGCAACAATTAGTGTTGGCCATGATGACTATAGCCGACCTAAAGATTTTAGGGACTTGAAAAGATAATAATAGAATAGAAAAAGTATATAAAATTTTGTAAATAAATATGAGCGATATATTCCCTCTTCTCTTGCAAACAAGACCAAAGCAAGGCTAGATGTATTACAATAAGGATTAAATCATGATGATGGCCAATTTCAGCTTAACTTAATGCTCGAAAACAAAAGAAGGCTTGAGCTTGAAAAACTAAAGCAGAGGATAGAAGAGTCTACAGAGATAGCTGAGAGGCAAGGGAAAATAAAATGGAATAATAAGAAGGAGCCAATTATTGATTATCGTAGATTCAAAAGGAATGATAGAATTAAGCAACAAGTAAGGAAGCTGGGCGAGCTGAGCTAAAGATATTTGGATGGGCATCATTGAAAAAAAATGTATTCTAGGTCTTTGATTTTTATTAAAATTTCAAGAAAAAATCATTATGCCTCTAGTATTTTCAGATTTTATGCTTGGCAGTTTTATTTATAACTATCTTAGGACCAGACACATAATTTGTATTTTGGAAACTAAGTATCTTTTACCATTGCTAGTTTTTAACAGGCTATTGCTTTATTTTATTAGCAGCACTAACTGGCCTCTTTTTAACTGCTTGCTTAATATTCACCTCTTACTTCTTTTATACAATTTTTTTTGTTGGGGATTTACTTTTACTTCTTTTTTACCTTTTCTTTATCTACCCTCTTTCTTTTTTTTATTACATAAACTTATAGACTTCATATATTTAGTTTTGGACAAGCTGCTGATTTTACTCATTCATTATTTCTAATTTTTTGTTGTATCGTTTTTAATCAATAGGAGACTCACTATGTTTTTTCTTTAATGGACTTAACGGCTCATTTTTTCTTTATGAAGGAGATGTCCAATCAAATGCAAAGTCGTTAGTCTATCCTATTTACTTTAAGCATTATATTAGCCTAAATTTTAGCTTTAGATAATCAATTTTCTAGGACTATTTTGATTTTTGGAGACTCTATAATATTTTAAAGAGTTAGTTGGGAATACTTTGGTTTTTAAATGATTTTTTATTGAGCCCACGTTTCGACAATAGAATTTTATGAAAATCGGCTGGGGATCTAATCTGAAGTTTAAGCCATGGTAAAGTCCCCTCAGCTAAAAATAGGAGTGTATAGATTAAACTTTCAATATCATCAGCAGGATATTGATTTTTCCCTTAATGCGCTCGACAGCTCATAAAGCCAAGAGTTCCAATGACTTTTCCTTTTTACTCCTGTGGAATTTCATTTCCAATCAAATGGGCAAGCCCAAAATCAAATAGATAGATTATTTTGCTCTTCTAGTAAAGACCTATTGCTAAATTGTCAGGCTTCACATCTCTGTGGATGTATCCTATTCGGTGCAGTGCCTATAGTCTATCAATCATTTGCAATCCAATCATTAACACTGTCTTTACTGACATTTTATCGCCTTGAAACTACTTTTTTAGCTCGTCTAAATCTTTTCCAATAAGCTCCATCAATAAGTACTTATGATCCATGAAAACTCCATTATCATAAAACTGAATACAATATTTTTTACCTTAACAAAGCCAGTAGTAACTTTATGTTTTTGAAGAAGTTCATATAAGTGTAGCTAGATATCAGCATATTTTTTTGTGGACATTGGCATTAGTTTTATGGCCAAGTTTCTATTGGCTTATTTAATATCCTTCGCAACATATACTGATCCGAATCCTCCAGATTTAAGTTTTCGTTAAATTGAATACTTTCCATCGACAGTTTTCTTATCTTTATAAGATTTTGAGTACAGAAATTTGGCTTAGAGGCGTTCATTATATTTAAAAGGATTATTATTGTAATAGTATAACTTATCAATAGCTTATATGATTAGCATATTTAATTTATTGATCAAATAAAGGAATATACGTCGAGTTCTTTCAAGTGGAACCATTGGTTCGAACTTCCAGTAAAATTTTAGATTTTAGGCTATCCGAACGGAGTTCCTCCATCTTATAAATTACACAAGTTCTCAAATGATATTGTTAAATCTTGAGCTTAGATGATATAGTCTTAATTGGATTAGAATTTTTATGATCTAATGTATCCTGATTTATCTTTTTAGATCTTCAATTGGTCCTTCTCGATTATTATCCAAAAGTTGTTGTTTACTCTTATCTTGTACTCCACGTCTGGCTTTAAAATGAACTTCTTTCCATCCGCAGGGTATGAAAATATTTTGGTGAGGTTTCCTTGTGAAGGGATTTTGATAATTTTGGGGAGAGATTAGCTTGATGCATTATTTTATTTGATTTATTATTGAGTTGTTTGTTTCTTTGCTTATTTTGATTATTTCGATTCTTTAGGCTGTTTTTATGTTTTTTCTTTCTTTTGATAGGGGAATTTATTTTTTGGCTTTTCAGCTTCGCCCTCTTTTGCTTTCCATTTTGTCTTTTGTTATTCTGCAGCTTCCAAGATGCGAGCTGGTACTCTTTCAACACGATATCTTTCTCTCCAGCCATCGTCAGAGTCTCCATTCAAACCAAGAAACACTCTAAGATCCTTCTTCGGTTTTTATCTGGTTTTCTCAAAAAGCTTTTTATCCAAGGATTGCTTGTTCGTTTCATTTTTGACTTGCTTGATTTTTGTTATTTTTTATTCTTAAGCATCCTCATCGATACTATCTTGATCTTAAGCATTCGTTTATTTTTTTATTCCTTAAACATCGAATTTTTCATGTTTTCTTTTGTAATTCTTTTCTTTTCTTTTGTTGATCTTTTCCTACTTTATATCTTCCCATTCGTCCTCGTCATTATTATCATGTTTGTGGGCACCTTTATGCTTATGATGTTTATGAGATTAATTGTTGTGAGACTTCTTCTTTTATTCAATTTTTTCAGCTTGATTATCAACCTCTTATTATTTCTATTATTTCTACTATTTAGATTTAGATTATTTCTATTCCTATTCATTTTTTTATTGTTTTTAAGGTTGGAGTTTTATCTAGCTTTTCTCTTCTTTTTTTATTTCCTTCTTTTATTCTCTCTTAATCTACTTCTTTTACTCTTTCTTGATTTACTTTTTATCCTCTTTCTTACTTGGCTTTTTTTATTCTTTTTTATTCCTTTATTTTTATAAAATCTAAGGCTCTTATTCAGTGCTATCTGCTTTGATGATCTATATTAATTTTTTTATCTGTTACTTTTCATCTTGCGATCTTAAGCTTTCTCCAAGATACTTCTTTATTCTTCGAATAAATTTACTATGGAGTTTTCCTGAATATGTATCATAAGCTTTATGAATGACAGACATCAAATCAACAAATTTGCACTTATCAAGTTCAGTTAGTACTTTATCAGTTTAAGAGAGAAATTTGAATGATATATCATTGAGATCAAAACTTACCTTTTGATTGAAATATTTGGTGCTGTCCTCTTGTATCTTATAAAATTCTGCAAAAGAATCAACCTCAGATCTTTTCTTCGCCAACACTGAGATGAGCAATTAATACTCGGGTTGAAATACAACATCCTGAAGAATATTTATGAAGCAATAGTTTTATAGAGGTAGGAAGACACTATACTACTGATTATTGCATTTTACCTTCTTCTATATATGATGAGAAGGTGGGGCTAGTATTATCTTGAGCCGTAGCATTAATAAAAGATATATTCATTCGAAATCGATCAGCCAATTAATATGGGACAATTTTATGAAATCCTTAGTTTAGAAAAATATGTTTCAAAAATTCATACTTTAAGTCCGAAAAGTTCATCTGTGTTTATAATAATTAATTAAATTGATATGACGATGAGTACGAAAGAAATAAATGAGGCGAGATAGCAGATAAAGCGATAGATCTTAGATCTTGATCATCAAATTCATGAGCTCTAAACCTTCTACATCGAAGATACGAAAGAAGCAGTAAAATTATGTTCTTAATATAGGGAAATCTGCTCAAGGGATTCGATAATTATATTTCACTTAAAACATCCAAGATACAGTCTTTGGTCAAAAAGCAAAAAGTAGAGAACTATGAAAGATTATTTTCTTTGAGTTCCTTCACTAGTAAAACAAGCGCCATTCTTGAATAATCTTTTGTGGGTGAGCCGATGAACAGAATTGATGTTTCTGCAACTGGACCGAAAAGGAATCGACCGAGACAAGGAGGAAAGACGAAAATGTCAGGAGGAAAGAATGTGATGGTGAGAGAAGAAAACATGGAAGAAGAGGAGTAAGACTCAGATAGTATTGACGGTGAAGGAGGAGATGATAGCCTTGATGAGTCAATGGGAAAAAGCAGACAAATAAACAAAAAAAAGAAAATAAGCAAAATTCCTAATCCAAGAAATAAGCCTTGATTCGCAGATCAATGTAGTAATATAAATTGATGAACTATCTAATATAGCTAAAGACAGTTGGAAAATAAATAATCATTAATTAATTCTTTACTCTGTTATACTTTAGCGAACAGAGCGTCCAAGTTTCATCAAATTCCCTTCATACTTGCTACAATCTAGCTCATCGTCAAAGAGCCGATTCATATTCTTTTCAATGCTGTTGGGCTCTAAACGTTTCTAGATGGAAGGAATAGGAGAGTATCTTGGCAAATTTTTCATTGACTTAGCATTTTACAACCAAATATTCATGCGATTTTTCACAATTTTCCCATACTTACCTCCAAAAGAGTTATATTGAAAAATAGTATTTTGTTCGTTTGAAGTTTTAGAGTTGGAATTATTGCGAGTTAAAGTTTAATTTGTTTCAATGGTATCTACGTGAAATTTTTACTCTTTATTTGATTTTCTGGAAATTAAGGCGAGATCAGGTGTCTATGCATGAGCAGGAGGGCTTATAAATCTAGGTGCTCGTGTGACTGGACGTATGTTAGCTTTAGGAGAAATAGGTCTCTTCATATTTATCTATGGTTTTTTGCAAATTCTTTTGACAGTAATTATTTTCTTTGATTGAGAAAATTCTTATATTCGTTTAAGAAGGTTAATAAAACTATTGGCGTTCTCAATATAAGAATATAATTCTCTAAAAGTAAGGCTATCTTGTGAAAATTGGGCAAAGATAATTTTAAGTTTATTTACAATATGAAACTAAGCCTCCAATTATTTAATTTCACTCGATCCATCAATTTTAGTATTCTGATCATAGCTCGGACAAAGCCATACTTTAAGCTTACCTTAGGAATTGACAGTGATCATCTTAGAAGTAATGGAATAGGGTCCGAAAAGGCTAAACAATCTTTCAAAAGCTATAGCTGATTATTTGAGCGCATATATAAATTGGGCAATTGTTAGGGATTAGTAATACTAAAGAGGTAGTACAAACTCAGTTTCTACTTATATTTTCACAATTCTCGGGAAAGGATTGTTTCTAAGAAAGTTAACGAGCTATTTTTTATGATAGGAGTTGAAAGTAAAATTATTACAAATGACTTTTTTCCAGTTAGAGCGAATAATAGGGTATTCTGTTTATTTTCTCCATTAATAAATTTAAAGAAGATCTAACAAACACCCTGATGATGATTCGAATGTTGTAATTGTTCCTGATTTTTTAGTTTAACCATGAAATAAATTTGTATTTTGACAATGTTGATTCTTATCCAAATCTTGAAAAACAATCTATGGTGATTTATATGACACCCGCTTTGGTGAGCATACAAATGTCTATCTTAGAATGAATAGTTACTTGAGGAAGGTATTTGCTTGCTTTGTGATTCATTGATATAATTATATTATAACAGTTTAAACAAGTAAAAAAGAAGAGAAGGGCCCTTCCTACGCCTGCAATATAAAACCAGACCATTTTATAAATAAATTACATTATATCGATACCTAATATCAATAAATTCTTTCCCAGTATTTGCCCTATGATGATCCTGGTATGCTCTCGAACTTTTTGAAAATAAATAAAGCACTCTGCCAATCGAAAGGATTGTATTTTTTAGACAAGTAATAGTCATGTTTACGAAGCCCTTGGTCTTTTGTATTTAGATTCATTTTTAAGAAAGTGCAGTTTCAATGTGTAATTATTCCAAAATCCTTAACCAAACTAAATACGCACATTAAGATAAGACGATTATCCCTTATAGTGTTCACTAATACATACCAAACTTGTTTAAAGGAATTATACCTATTGTTTTATGTAAAGAAGTTGTAAAATATTTGAGGATAATGTGGAATAATTATTTTGAAAAGTTAAGAAAAAAGAACTTGCCATTGTTAAATACAAAATATTTTGAAGTATAAGCGCTGGTTGCGATTGATTTATTGTTCTGCTTGCTTAAGCATGGTATTTTTATTCTAACGCATGATATCCAGAATTTAGGTGATTAAAATATTGAAATTTATCGGGGTTTTACAATATTATTAGATATCTTTCTCATGAATCTTTTTGTTTATCCCAAGTTATAATATTCTTTGGCTTTTGGAGTTAATAATTTTCATCATGCAAACACTCTTAAAACTCTAAAACTAGCAGTCAGAATTTACGATAATCAAAATTCAAGTTGAGCATTTCTCCTTGTAATTTAAAGATTACCGAAAGTACTTGAAGACTTATCAGCACTATTAAGAGAATTATGGCTCATTTAGCCATAGATAAATCCAAGAAAAAATTAAAATAAGATTTTTTCATTTCACCCTTCTTGGCGCACATCTCCTGAACTGACGATAAGACATACAGAATAATATATTTGAGGCTATGTTAAGATATAAACTAAATAGCTAAATGAATTCGATATTAATTATTAATGAATAAGGAGTATAGAATAATCGGTATGATGTCTGGAACATCTCTCGATGGAATCGATCTTGCATTCTGTCGTTTCAAGCACACTGACAAATGGTAGTATGAGCTAATTGCTGCAAAAACATATACTTATACAAGTGAAATCATCAGCCACATCAAGGAAATGTAATCAACACAAATCTCTTTTCTTTCCTTCAAAAAACTATAAATTTAATACTCTATCTATGTTTCTAGTGTTATCAAAAAATTCATTGAAGAGTTTTAGCTTAAACATATCGATTTTGTATCTTTGCATGGTCATACTATTTTTCATCAACCCCAAGACAAGATCACAGTTCAAGTTGCAAACCTTTCAACAATAGCTGCATAGCTGAAGCTTAATATTATCGGGAATTTCAGATAACTAGACGTGATG
>JACCDV011304173.1_pt1 | contig 28178 bp, 20 predicted proteins | sample 7446131 | NCBI WGS metagenome assembly JACCDV01 (sample SAMN15323448, study PRJNA562643) | freshwater metagenome | isolation source: river surface water | place: USA:Blue River Watershed | collected 2017-08-17 | reverse complement strand
TGCGACAAGAGCCAGGCTGATTTGTCTGGGAGTACCTTAAGGTCGTAGACGGTATCGTCTCCCACTGCTATAACCTCTTCCACTTCAGAGGAGTGAAACGTGAGCTTCTCTTCAATCACCGCCGGAGGTGGAAGAGGAGTAGCAAAAAATGTTTGTAGCCATTGGTGAGAGAATTTCATAAATAAATATTGAAATGAAAAATTAGTTACGGAGCATATTATTGACCAAACGGATGAAAATGAGGAAAATTCGAGGCGCTCGAATCTAATAACGCGAGACGTATCGGATATACGGCGAGTGTTATTTGATGATGAGCAACAAGGAAGTTTTCCATTTTCATATGTTTTGACTAAAACTGGTTGACGAAGCGAAGATCACCGTTGTACATGAGACGGATATCATCAATGCCGTAGCGTAGTACCCCGAGACGATCAATCCCCATCCCAAAGGCAAAGCCTTGGTAAACCTCAGGGTCAATGTTCGCTGCCCGCAGGACGTTGGGGTGTACCATTCCCCCGCCCATGATTTCAATCCAGCGACCAGAGAGCTTGTTCCCTTCTTGCGGCGCAATCATCATATCAACCTCAACCCCTGGCTCCACAAAGGGAAAGAAACTCGGTCGGAACCGAACCTGTACCTCCCCACCAAAAAAGCGTGTGAAGAAATATTCAAGCACCCCCTTCATGTGTGCGAGCGAGATATCTTTGTCAACCATGAGTCCCTCAAGTTGGAAGAACTGGGCTTCGTGCGTCGCGTCAGTGGCTTCGTTACGAAAGACCTTCCCTGGACAAATCATCCGAATGGGTGGCGTATGGGTGAGCATGTGCCGCACCTGGACCGGTGAGGTGTGGGTACGCATGACAAGCGCATCATCATCCGAGAGATAAAACGTATCTTGCATGTCACGGGACGGGTGGTCAGCTGGGACATTGAGGTCATCAAAATTGTGTTTGATGAGTTCGCGTTCAGGTCCTTCAGCAAAGGTAAAACCGATCTCCGCAAAGATACTATTGATTTCGGCAATCATGGCCGACATCGGATGGGTGTGTCCAATTTGTTCCATATACTCGTATACTACTCCATTTTAGGTAGTCGGCAACTCAGTGAGTAATTCAAAGTAAGTGCTTCCTTCCTTCACAAATATCCGACCTCCATCAACCACCACAGCATCAACCGACCGCTGGTAGAGTGGCTGGGTATTCTGCCAAGCTCGGTCGTCGACCTCAGTCACAACTACGCCATCTTTACGGTGCAAGAGCACAAGGTCTGTCGTGCCCGGCATAAAGCTGAAGGAGATGATATCTTGTCCTTGACGGTCAATAGTAATCTCGCGACGACACTCACGTTCGGCAGTTGTTGTTGTCTCGATACCATCTTTCAATTCCAGTTCTTCGGCGAGCGCTTTACGAGCTGCAATCACCTGCGCTTCATAGCGTTCACTCGTGGTTGTGGCAATATCATCAGGGATGCAGAAGTAGTATGGAATATTACGCTCGCTACCGGTAAATCGGACAACAATATCGTCTCCCCGACGGAACAAAGTCACATCACGTTCAATAATAGTGGTCGTCGCGGTGTCTGCATCAGAAGTAGAACTCGTGGTAGCAGAAGTATTGGTTTCAAATATACCACGCGCTTCATCAACCACCCGATTGATAAATGGTGCGGTAGTTGAAGCCGAAGTAGTACCAAAGAGACCACGTACATAGGTGTATTCGGTGTTGCGAGACAATGTTGTAGTGGCTTTTGAACTAGTGGCAAAAATTGCAACGGTAGATGAAGCGTCGGCGAACAAGACGGTAGTACTACTGACTCCAAGAAAGACCGGAGAACCGGTACTCGTCACGAATTCGGTGATTGGTCGCACCTGTGGGACAAGTGGCATCATAAAGGCACTCGCCTCAGTGACGATATGCGGATAGACCGGCAATTCTTTCACCCAGGTATGGTAACCTTCCGCTTGAGCATGAAGCCGTTGGAGACCAGGCATGATGTTCTGGATATAAATCGCGCTTCGGAAAATTCGTGAGTCCTCTACCCGTGATTCATTGAGATACACCTCCCCTTCTTCTACACCCACCGATACATACAAACCACCGGTGGCAGTGATTGATCTGTCACCAGCAAACATATCATAGCGATACCCAGTGGCGTAGAACACAAAGATGGGCACAGCACAAACAAACAACAAGAGCAGTGAGAGAAAGAGGAACCGACGGCGCTGTCGCGGCAGTGGCTGTACAACCGCTTTGGCTGAAGGTGGATTAAAACGAGGATGATGTTGGTACGTCATATATGTATTATGCTGCTGCCTCATTACGAGTTTTTGGCGTCACCCAAAAGCCCATGTATCGTCCGAACATGAGACGAGTCTGGGCATCAAGTCCGGGAATCGCACTAAAGACAATCATAGTGGCTGGCACGAGAAGCCACTGGAGCGCCATCACAATGTACCGTAAACGACTTGCATCATCCGGACGCTTCGGAATAAGCGATAATGAGATGACTGAAGAAATCACAAGACCAAACATTGCAAGGATAAGGAGGTCACGCACCACAATTGGGAGATTGTATGACAGCACAGTTTGGTGGAACTCACGACTACCAAGGAAGATTGGTGCCCACCCGAGAATAAAGAGCATGATTGGATTGGTGACAAGTGACCAGTATCCTTCCGCTTGTTGCAAAGCAATCTTAATTCGTTGTCCACGAGGGATAGTCGGGTGCTTCCCAAAGTGATACAAAATATAGCAGAAATTTTCTACTCCATAGGTCCAGCGACGGTGCTGCTTGTAGATCTGAACCATTGTCCGCCAAAATGTTGGTGCTGCGTTCGCGTCCATTGATACTGGGTAGGACAACGGGATGACGTCGTACTTACCGTTGTTGGCGAGAAGCAGGTTCCAGTAAATACGTGAATCCTCACTCACCATGTTTCGTTGCCAATAGCCAACCTCATACAGTGCCTGGAATGATACGGAGTGTGATGAGAAGGTCGCCATACGTTCAGGCCTTTCTTGCTGAACCATCTCCCAAAATGTCGAAGACATCGCCACAACACGCGCAAGGGCTGGCGCCTCCCACATATTGTTGTTAAAGATTGGCACCGGCTGAAATGAGCTCTTCAGTGGATGCTCGGCTTCAAGAAAATGCCACACGAGACAATTGAAGTAATCAGGGTAGAGTACGGTATCAATATCAAAAATTGAAACAAGGACTTCACTGTATAAGAGACCGCGTGGATCGAGCACCTTCGTACGCACCTCCTCAGCCGCGTAGGCAGCATTAGATCCCTTACCAGCCATTTCCCCTGGCACATTGGCCGGATGGGAGGTTACCAGAAAACCCCCAAAGACTGGAGCAAACTCAGCAGTCATTTTATCAGCGAGGGCGGTAGCTTCAGCTCCAGCTCGTTCTTCCGCAGCCAGAACGATAATAAGCTTACGGTGATCGTACTTCACCGCTTTAAGTGACTCGAGTGTTGCGCGAACAACCGACTCTGGCTCTTTGTAGAACGGCAAGATAATCACTTGGTGGAGGTGTTGGTAGGACCGATCAGCAATCAAAGCCCCCCAATCAAGACTCATGTGGTGACGAAGCCGTTTCCAGTTGTAGCGAAGGTGGTACGACAAAAAGGCAGTCTTTAAAACCCAGAAGAGTGCAAAGGCAATAATGAAGTAGGCAGCAAAGAATGGCGCATAAATCGACATGAGAATAACGCCGATGAGCGTTGACCATGATGCAAACCCGGGCAGAATTTCGAGAAGTCGGTACATCACCCGATCACGACCCGACAGTTCGGTCGCCCGGCCAACATGAAAATCAGCCCGACGGGCATAGGGTAACAGGTGCGACTGGTTGTCCATCTCCTCCATAGATACCTAGTAGTATACTCTCCTTTTCGTGATAAAAAAAGTGACCTTTTGCAGGTTTTGTTGTTATACGTATGGTTCAATGTATACCATCGCTTGGGCATCAATATGGTATTATTCTGGTATGACAACTTGTCGTTTCTGCCAAAAGAACTTACAAAAGAGGCACCAGAAAATCTATTGTTCGAATCAGTGTCAAAAGGACTTCGAGCATGAGCGAGTGATTGCATCTTGGTTAGCTGATTGCGCGAAAGGCACCAACGACGTAAAGACAAAAAATATCTCAAAGCACCTAAAGAGGTACCTACTCCAGCAAACTGGTGAAAAATGTAGTTTGTGTGGGTGGCGAAAAATTCACCCAATCACTGGAAAGGTGCCGCTTGAAGTTGATCACGTAGACGGTAACTCCAACAATAATCACTGCGATAATCTGCGTTTACTTTGTCCCAATTGCCATGCTCTTACCCCTCACTATAGAAACCTCAACAAGGGTAACGGTAGGAAATGGCGTGTTACAAAATAAACCTCGAGCTTTATAGCCTGAAGTTTATTTTTGTGATTAAAAACTTAGAGCCGGCTGTCAGGCTTGAACTGACGACCTATAGTTTACAAAACTATTGCTCTACCAACTGAGCTAAGCCGGCTCTAAGTTTTTAATCTTTATGTCGTCTACTTCAATCCCTCTACATTTAAGTGCGCCTATTATGCCTGATTGGATGAAAAACGCAACCAATCTTCTCCCTACCCCTTTAGGGCCTTGTCCTTACGGCGACGTTCCTCTGCTGGACTAAGCTTTGTCTCCGCTTTATGGTCTGCAATATGGGTGAGGTGGTTTTTGGTTGATGAGCGACGTTCCTTACGCAAGGCTCGCGCCCGTTCGCGATTACGTATCAAGATTGACTCAAGAACATGGTAAGCTCCCGCGAGTGACTTCATAAGCACCTTTAAGAAAGCATGGAGGCTGTAGTACCACGACAAAGTAATCACGTAGCGGACGACATAGCGAATCACTCCTTCACACCAAGACACGACACGACTAATTGCGATATCCGCTTTGTCGCGTGTCTTTCCCAAGAAAAATCTTTTACCACTTTGTTCCTCACGAGATACAAGACTCTGATACCCGGCAAAGAGGACGAGTAACACACCTGCATAGAGAAACGGAAGCCACATAATGGGTCACCAATCAATTACTTGATTGATAGTCGTTCGATTTTGACGATAGTGACGTTCTCACCAAACTTCTGAACTGCGCCAGAAATCATTTCAGCTATAGTAGTTTCAGGATTCTTTACGAAAGCCTGCTCCATGAGCACCTGCTCTTTGAAGTAAGAATCCATCTTACCGGCAAGAATCTTTTCCTGCATATCTGCTGGCTTGTCTTTGATTTCAGCGAGGAGAACTTCTTTAGCCTTCTCGATTTGTGATTCACCAATTTCTGACTTATGGATGTACTTTGGTGACACCGCTGCTACATGCATCGCAATATCACGAGCAAGTGCGACAAATTCAGCGTTCTTCGCTACGAAGTCAGTCTCACAACCAAGAAGTACCATAGCGGCCACTTCGTTTGTGTTATGAACATATACACCCACTGCACCAGCACCAATTTCGCGGTCTGACTTCTTTTCAGCGGCTTCACTGCGCTTACGCTTCAAGATAATGATGGCCTTTTCCATATCGCCACCGGCTTCTTCAAGTGCACGCTTACACTGCATCACTGAGATACCAGTCTGGTCGCGTAATTCTTTCAATTGAGCTGATGTAATTTCCATAATTATGTGAGTTAAAACGAACAATGAGATGGTGGGTGCAGTCGCTCCACACCATGGACACCTTAGGCGTCAGTACGAGGGCGCCGTGCTGGACGAGTGTCAGGACGTGGAGCAACTGGCTTTGGTACGTAGAGAGCCTTACCATTCTGGTACGCAGTACCAAGTTCAGCGAGGACAATTGCGACACTACTCTGGAGAGCATCGTTCACAGTAATTGGGTACGTTACCTTAGACGCATCACAGTCTGAACTCATGATGGCAATCGTTGGTACATTCATTTCAGCAGCTTCGGTAATGGCGATGTGATCATGACGTGGATCAACAACAACCATGATATCAGCTACCTTCGTGCAGGTCTTAATACCACCGAAGTTGAACTGGAGTTTATCAATTTCGCGGTTGATGAGCACACGCTCCTTCTTGGTGTACTTGCGATCAAGTTCACCTGATTCCTTTTCACTAATGAGAGACTCGAGTCGGTAGATACGCTTCTTGATTTCTGACCAGTTGGTAAACATACCACCAATCCATCGATTGACGACGTATGGCTGGGCAATCTTCTCAGCGGTATCTTTTACTAAACGTGACATTTCATCTTTGGTAGCCACAAACAAAACGGTCTTGCCGTTCTTCCCTGCTTCTTCAAGCATAGCCTTAGCAGCTTCGATTGATGAGGCGGTTTGTTCGAGGTCAAAAATATCACTGCCGTCTTTTGACGTAAATAAGTACGGGGTAACCGTAGGATGACGACGACTTTTCTTGAAGCCAAAGTGGGCTCCAGAAGCGAACAGTCGTTCGATGAGATTCGTAGATGGTGCTTTCATAATAACGATAAATTGTAAATCCGCTCGAGTTGTAGAGCGGGCGCATAGTACCACAACGGGGGTTAATCTGCAACCTCCTCCGTTCCCTCGAGCTCGCCCCGTTCGGCCTTCGCCATTGACTCTACTACGTCCTCAAGCTTGCCTGCTCTAAGGATACCTTCGATGTTATGCCAAGAGACTTTAATCCGGTGGTCAGTAATACGGTTTTGCGGGAAGTTGTAGGTACGGATCTTTTCTGACCGGTCCCCTGTCCCAATCTGGTTTTTGCGTTCACTAGCGTGCTTTTTGGCCTCTTCTTCTTCATGCATGGTCTCAAGCTTGGCGACCAAAATAGTCATGGCTTTCTCACGGTTTTTGAGCTGTGAGCGTTCACTTTGACTACGGACATCAATACCAGTTGGCTTGTGAATGAGGCGCACGGCCGTTTCTACTTTGTTGACGTTTTGGCCGCCCGCACCACCAGACTTAGAAAATTCCATATCAATATCACTCATATTGATTTCAATGGTTGGTTTTTTGCGTAGTGGCAAAATAGCAACTGAAGCGGTTGAGGTATGGATACGACCAGCTTTTTCAGTCACCGGGATACGCTGCACACGGTGAACACCCGTTTCGTACTTAAAGGCTTCATAGGCGCTCGGGTGAATAATTTCGAAAGCTGCTTCTTTGTAGCCTCCAACGCCAGCCATAGCTTCGTACTCACAACTCACGAGCCACCCCTGGTTACGGGCATAGGTGGTGTACATAGTCGCAAGCTCCTGCGCAAAGAGGGCGGCTTCGTCTCCCCCAGCACCAGCTCGTACTTCGAGGAGTACCCCGTATGGTTTTTCGTCTTCGGCGGCATCTACCGCTACAATATCTTCCATGGTCCTCAGCTGCTCATCAAGCTGGGCTTTGAGGAGAGCGACTTCTTCTTCAGCCAGCTCCTTGAGACTCGGATCACTCTCCACCATTGCAACCGCATCCTCGTAATGCTTCATGAGGGCATCAAATTGAGTCATCAAAAACTGCGTTTTGTGATTTTCGCGTAAGGCAGTTAGTGTATCTTCATCCCAAAGTGACATATTGTGTGTAGGTATTGTAACAGACGGACGCCGTGTGCTATTCAGAAACCCTCTCACCTAGAACCACAAAGAAATAGTTTTATATGTTTGACGTTTCTCGAAGAAAAAACCCGACTACGAGCCATAATGGCTCAAACTTATCATATTTCAATATGCTTCGTTTTGCGCCAATGACTCTCGTTCGTGTTTTTTCTCCGATATTCCGTCATTCTAGGTGAGACGGCTTCTGGTGCACACGGCGTCCGAATGATTCGTCGTTAGGCTGACTTCTTCTTCGAGACGGCCTTGGAGGCACGAGCCTTGAAGCGTTCGACACGACCAGCAGTGTCCATCACCTTTTCCTGGCCCGTATAAAATGGGTGTGAAGCACTTGAAACATCGACAAAGGCGATTGGGTACTCAGTACCATCAGTCCACTTGTCAGTAGAGGTTGTTTCAATGGTTGAACCGAGCAAAAAGCGCTCTCCACTTGAGTTATCGTGGAAAATGACCTGTCGGTAGTTATCTGGGTGAATATCTGCTTTCATATATATAAGTTGTTTGTGCCACACTATAGCAGAAATAGCATTTTTGGCAATAGTTTGTTATTGGGAGGCACCTTATTTAGATTTCAGCAAATGACCCCAGATTCGAGGCGTCAAGGAGAAGAAATATGAGGCGTACTGATTGTACGTTGAATGTTTCTTCGACGCAGACAACAAAGAAGATGGGGTTAGTTGGTGGAATCTAGGAACCGCCAAGAATCTGAATCTGCCCCTCAAACTTAGCCTTCCGATTCATCACCTGATCCCCATAAAACGCATTGGCTGGATTATTGGCTCCGCCCCAACCCGCGTAGTACCGGAGAGCTGCAAGCCGATCGCCGGCAAAAGTACCGTTAGCCCCGTTGTCCCGCAGCAGGAGCGCTGTCGCAATAAAGGCGTCCTGATTATTAAACGGATTGGCAGGTGCGCCGGTACCATTAATGCGGCGAATGGCGTCTGCACTTTCGCTATAGACATAGCCATTACCGGTATTGACGATACCGCCATAGACCGACCAGGTCGACGGAATAAACTGTGACGGCCCCATTGCCCCACCCCAACCAATACGCTGACCATTACTGACAATTGGACATGATACGGAACGTGAACGCGCATCGAATCCAAGAATTGAGGCAATCGCCAAAAAGACAGGCTGGTCACGATCAGGATGCATCACCGCCCTGTCACCTCGGATATCATTATAAGCACAACTACCAAGATTAGAGCCGAGGTTCGTCTCTTGTTCCAAAATAGCCAAAATCAAAGCAGCGTCTACACCAGTTTTACCAGAAGCATATTTGGCCAACTCAACTGCTTGTGGCAGCGAGATACCACCACCACCACCAAGGAGATTAAAGAGGGCACTACGCAACTGTGCGGCAGTTTGCTGTTGCGAACGCAAAAGTCGCTGGTACTCAGCTTCTTGCCCTTTGGTCGTGGTGAGGATTTTTTCCTTTTCTTGCTCCTGGGCTTCAATACCTCGCTTCTCAAGTTCCTGAATATGCTTCATCTCGGCTTCTGTTTCTTGTTTGTCAGCCAAGAGACTTTTTTGCTCGTGGGTATCTGACTTAATTTCATGGAGCGCACCCAACGATTCATTAAGCGCTTTTTTTACCGCAGCGTATTGTTCGTACTCAGAGAAGAATTCTGAAAAACTCTTTTTACTGAGGAGAATTTCAATCAACGAAAAATCTTCCATCGAAGCAGCTTTACGAACCAAATCAGCGAGCGACTGTTCTTGGCGGTTGAGTCGCTCACTAAGAATCTGGAGCACAATCTCCTTTTCACCAATCTGGTCAGACAGTTGGGTAATAGCAATCTCACGCGCTTTGATACCAAGCTGAGCTTTGTTGATTTTGCTTTCAATAATGTTGATATCACGCTCAAGTGACTGCCGCTCGGCTTGTTTATCTTCAACCAGTCGTTCTTGGGTCAAAATCTGCCGCTCCACCGCTTGGAGTTCTTGCTCCAAGCGTGCCCGACGCTCAGCATCGGTCTCTGCGTGAGCCACAAAAAACGGTACAAACAAATATGCACAAACAAATAGCAGAAATAGATTCCTCCTCATAGAACATCAGTATACCAAAAAATGACCCTGTTCGTCCCAGAAACACGTCCCCAGGCTGGGAGAAGAACATAAAAATCGATTGCGACAAGAGGTAGAGTCCGAACTACTCTCAAATTAAATAGCTAGTTCCTACACCAAAAATTCGAGCGAAAAAAGTGCGTCGTGACGAGCGATAGAAACCTATCATGAGGAGCAGCCAGCTTTTTGCAGCCGGATTTTTGGAGTAGGGACAGCTAAACATATACTGGCATACCTACTGTATAATAAACATTGAACAAATTTAGTGGTTTAATTTGAGATTAGTTCGTATATGTCAGATCAATATGATTTTGTCGCCATTGGTGACTTGGTTGTCGATGCTTTTATTCAATTATCAAAAGACGATGCTGATGTGAGTCAAGATCTTGATACTGGCCGCCAAACGCTCCATATGCCATTTGGTCAGAAACTCCCCTACGAAGATGTGACTGTGCTTAATGCGGTTGGTAATTCACCAAACGCCGCTGTGTCAGCACACCGTCTCGGCCTCCGCTCGACTTTGGTATCAAGTCTTGGTCAGGACCGTAATGGTAAGGAGTGCCTCGAGGCGCTTCGTACCGAAGGTCTCAACACCGAATACGTAAAGCTCCACGAAGGTAAGATTACGAACTACCACTATGTACTGCGCTACGGCCCAGAACGAACAATTCTCATCAAACACGAAAAGTTCCCATATGTACTCCCTGCTTTTCCGGTACCACCCCGTTTTATTTATTTCTCTTCAATTGGTGAACACGGCGTCCCGCATCACCATGAGATTGCAGCCTATGTAAAAGCTAATCCTGAAACCAAGCTTGTCTTCCAACCTGGCACTTTCCAGATCAAGCTAGGCTACACCGAACTCAAAGACCTTTACGAAGTGACTGAGATTTTCTTCTGTAATAAAGAAGAGGCACAACAGCTCTTGGGTACCACCGAAGGACACGTCCCTACCCTCATGCGAGCAATCCGCGCACTTGGTCCAAAGCTCCCTGTTATTACTGATGGTCCACACGGTGCATACGTACTTGATGAACATGATCAAGCGTGGCATATGCCAATGTACCCTGATCCAGCTGAACCAGTCGATCGTACCGGGGCCGGGGACGCGTTTGCCTCGACCTTCACGAGTGCCATTGCCCTCGGGATGACACCGGCAGAAGCACTCGCCTGGGGACCAATCAACTCAATGTCCGTAGTGCAGTATATTGGTGCCCAAGCAGGCCTCCTCTCACGCGCTCAATTGGAAGAGTTTCTCAAGAACCGCCCAGCTGAATACCAAGCTGCGACTATCTCCTAAGCGCCGATCTTATTACAAACAAAAACCGCCAGCTCTCGCTAGCGGTTTTTGTTTGTAGATTTAACTAAGGGCAGTGGTGACGGCCTTAACTAAAGCGTCCGCATTAAGTCCATAATGAGCAAGGAGTTCCTCTGGCTCACCGGATTGACCAAATTGATCGTCGACACCAAGGCGAATCACTTGCATTGGGTGCGCTTGGCTTAAATGTTCCGCGACGGCACCACCAAGACCACCTGCTCGCTGATGTTCTTCTAGGGTCACGATGAAATCAAAATCTTTAACAAATTCAGTCACACCGTCGACATCAAACGGCTTAATGGTTGCCATATGGAGGACACCAGCGCCAATACCACGGGATTCAAGCTCAACCGCCGCTTGTAAGGCTTCGTACGTGAGCTGACCAGTACTAATGATGCCAACTTTTTTACTGAGGCTCGAATTATGCTTGTAAAAGAGTTGAGCCTTCCCCATCTCAAATGGAGACTCGGGTGTGGTCACGAGTACCGTATCGCTACGTCCCAGACGGAGGTATACCGGCCCTTCGTGCTTCGCTGCCCAGAGTGTCGCTTTACGTGCTTCATGCACATCAACCGGATTAATAATAATCATATTTGGCATTACCCGCATGATAGCAATATCTTCAATCGCTTGGTGCGTCGCGCCGTCTGGACCAACCGAAATCCCGGCATGAGCACCGACAATTTTTACATTGCTATTATTGTAAGCAATGGTCGTACGGATTTGTTCCCAATTACGACCTGGCGAAAACATCGCGTAAGAGGCGATGAACGGGATCTTGCCCATCATTGCCATACCCGCTGCGACAGATGCCATATTCTGCTCGGTGATACCCACCTGCACAAAACGCTTTGGAAAAGCTTCGGCAAATGGCAGTGTTTTGGTCGACTCGGTGAGGTCAGCCGAGAGTGCCACCACACGTTCGTCGCGCTTACCGGCTTCAACAAGACCCTCACCAAAACCAACACGCGTGGCCGCTTTTTCGAGCGGTGTTGCGCCAGTGAGATTAGGATGGAGATGAGTAACGAACATACCTAAGAAATATCATGCTTACTAATAGTGCCGGCGAGGGTGCGAAGTTTTTCAAGTGCCACTTTGGCTTGCTCACTGCGTGGTACTCGATCTTCGGGGCCTTTGCCTGGAGGATTGCCATGCCAGCGGAAATCTCGCTCAAACACATCCACCCCTTTTGATGCAATGGTATGCGCAATAATGAGTGATGGCTGACTATAGACAGCTTGCGCTTTACCAATCGCATCATTAACTGCGCGAATATTGTGACCATCAACTTCTTGGACATCAAAGTTAAAAGCTTCAAACTTTTCGCGCAGCGGTTCAAGTGGCATGACGTCTTTCGTGTAGCCATCAATCTGGATGCCATTACGGTCAACAATTACTATCAGGTTATGGAGCTTCTCTTTTCCAGCGAGCAAGGCCGCTTCCCAAATCTGTCCTTCATTCAACTCTCCATCACCAGTGAGGCAGTAAAAATATTTTGAAGAATACGGATTATCAATCCGTTCGGCCAGCGCCATACCGACTGCCTGTGAGAGTCCGCTGCCGAGTGGCCCTGAGGTTGACTCGAGTCCCGGCAGCGCTTCGCGGTGGGGGTGTCCTTGGAGACGTGAGCCGAACTTGCGGAGCGTCATGAGTTCCTCTACCGGAAAATAACCAGCGTGAGCGAGCGTCGCATACAGTACCGGACAAATGTGACCATTGGAGAGAATCAACCGATCGCGATCTGCCCAAGCAGGATTCTTTGGATCATGCTGCAAGACCTCAAAGTAGAGCAGGGTAAAAATATCCGCCATACCCAAAGGTCCAGCCGTATGACCACTCTTTGCTTCAAACAGCATTTCAATAATGCTCTGGCGAATGGTATTAGCCTGGAGCTCAAGACGGGTAACATCAGCCGAAGAAAGATAATGCATAGACACCACTAGTATACCGCACGAGAGTGACTCTTAAATCACTCCCTGTTGAAGAGCTTGAGCTGAAAATTCTTTATAGGCTACCTTCGGATCTATCGCACGACTAATCGCTGAACCAACGATATACCGATCGAGGTTGTGTGTTGCCAATATCGGAAGAGTGGCAGTATTAACACTACCATCAATACTTATGACGGTAGCAGTATCCTGTGCACGCAGCCACTTTATACGCGACATAGCCCGATCATCAAACGGCTGCCCTTGCGCGCCAATGGCGGCAATCCCCATAACCTGCACATAGTCGGCAATTACAAGGTACGGCAACAGTGCCTCGTTTGGCGTATCGTTATTAGCCGCAACCCCAATGGTGACGGCGGTTTCAAGCGCAAATTGCCGGAGGGCTTCGACCGTAATTGTCTCAATATGAAAAACGAGCATATCAGCCCCAGCAGCCAGCCAGGCACGAGCTGCCTTCAGTGGCTCGGCGACCATGAGGTCCACTTCGAGGGTCACTGTTTCGCATACTGTCAGGACTTCATCTGGAGTACCAACTGGCGAGTGTGGCCACGAAGAGAACGGCACAAACACCCCATCCACCACATCAACATGAATCTCTGGCACACCGGGGAGTGATTGTATAAAACGAGCCACGGCAGCCGCTGAGTCTGGGATAATGGCTGGAATAATTGGTGAAGTAAGCATGGCAAGTGACTACCAATCAAGCTTCTCGTTACGGCGGGCATACTTCGGGTCATGTAATGGTTCAGTATGGAGCCAATTCCATATCGCTTCTTTGGTCTCATCAAGCGTCACAAAGCGGGCGCCAATGGAGAGCACGTTAGCGGCATTATGTTCGCGACCGAGAGCAGGAATCGTTTTATTGCCGCCGTAGTATAGGACCGCGCGGGCACCCTTAACTCGATTCGCCGCCATCGCCTCACCTTGACCTGAACCACCAAACACAATGGCGCCCGCTTCGCCATCTCTGTCTCCTACCATTGCTCCGACAGCGGGAATCACAAAATCAGGAAAGTCATCCTCCCCATCAAAAACTTCCGCACCAGCATCAATCACCAAAAAGTTTTCGGCCGAAAGCCACTCCTTCACCGCTTCTTTATAGGCAAAACCAGCGTGATCGCTCGCGAGGTACACCGTTGCAAATTGTCGTGGTCGCTCTTCGCTCATACGCACAGAAATTACGTGAGCGACTTCGCTACGGCCGCTACGTGTTCAACGAGTGTGTGGGTGTAACTCGTCTCGTTATCGTACCAAGCCATCACCTTTACCAAGTCACCGTCTACCACCCGAGTAAACGCGAGGTCAGCTATTGACGCATAGCGAGCGCCAATGATATCGCTTGATACCAATTCTTCTGTAGTCACCGCAAAGAGATGCTTCCAGCGGTCCGAAGCTGCAGCCGCAGTTAATGCCTCATTCACCTCCTCAACGGTAGTTCTGCGTGAAGCCAAAAATGTGACGTCAACGATCGAACCAACCGGCACCGGTACGCGCAGTGAAATACCATCAAATTTATTCACAAGTTCGGGGTGAGCGAGCGTGGTTGCAATAGCGGCTCCGGTACTCGTCGGTACAATATTAAGAGCAGCTGCTCGTCCTTCACGCCAGTCCTTTTTAGGGGCATCAACCAGTGACTGAGAGGCGGTGTAGGCATGTACGGTACTGAGGAGTGCTTTTTCGATACCAATCACTTCTTTGAGGATAGCAATGAGTGGGCTCGTGGCATTAGTGGTACATGAAGCATTTGAGGTCACCTGACAAGTAGTAAGCTCATTTTCGTTTACACCCATAAGAACCGTCGCACCAGGGACACCTCCGCCATCATCTTTAGCCGGAGCAGAGATAACCACCCGCTTGGCTCCCGCCGTGAGATGCGCACCGGCGCCACTGTAGGTTGTGAAGAAACCGGTTGATTCAACTACTACATCAACGCCCATAGTACCCCACGGCAACTTGGCCGGATCCTTCTCCTGCACAATCGCGATGCGCTTACCATCGACCACGAGCTCTGAACCTTCTACGGTGACCGTAAACGGGGCCCGCCCGTACGCTGAATCGTACGTCAACAAATATGCCAAGTTATCAATATTACCTAAGTCGTTGATTGCGACTATTTCAATATCTGGGTGGGTGAATGCCATCCGAAAAAATGTTCGTCCAATTCGTCCAAACCCATTAATTGCTACTTTTGCCATAAGAACTGTCTACACTAAAATTGTTAAGTTATATGTACTATAACGTACTTGGAGGAAATTCGTATTATTGGTTATCCTCACGCCGACGTCGCACGAAGAACAACAATAAGAATATGCCGATAGCCAACAGTGTCATGACTGGCAACAAGATGAGTCTATATGCTCCCAGAGGAACCCAACCTGGCCCCGTGAGGGTACTCACATAGGTAATGGTGCGACTAATTCGTCGTACTACTACCCGCTCGTAGTCGTAGAGTTCTATCATTACCTTCCCTTCTCCGACAACTGGACTTGATTGGAATGAGGCCTCGTAAGCTTCTCCATCACCTCGCAACTTAAGCAAGTACGTCGTGACTTCACTGTTGTTCGTAGGATGGTACACCGAGACCAAAATTGTCTTGAGGTGCGCTGGCACCGCAGACGCGGGAATTGAAACGAGCACCTGTTTATCTACTACAACGGTGTAGAGGGTATCGAAGGTTTTTGTTTCGTTACCAATGGTAAAAAAGATATCACTCGGGAGCAAAAATCGTTCGTATTCTGGTGACGCAGTTACATCGGGTAGCGGCAGCTCCCTGGTGGGCTGACTACTGGTACTGCCACCCACCGCATTATCAGCTACAGTTACTCGCTTGAGACGAAGTACCGCGGGAGCTGCGACCCGACCATCAGTGGTGACCACAAACACGGCGTAGTAGACCGTATCAGCATCCACAAAGACGTTTTTGTCGGTTATCGCTTCCCCAGTACCTTGATAGACGGTTACGCCATCATAGATATCAGTTGGATAAAAGAGATGACTGCGTACCACTCGAATTGAGGCAAACGAATCTGGGTTCGTCCAGGTGAGTATCGCATTACGTCCTTCAACCACTCCACGAAGCTCTGACGCACTGGTTGGTACCGACGAAGTAACAGCAGGCAGTGTAGTGAAGTGCTCACGCTTTACCACTCGCTCAATGCCAAACCCATTAATAAGCGTGACTTCAACATAATATTTAGTGCCTGGCTCAAGTCCAGTTAGTGCCGCTTCGTGATTAACCTTGAAGACATTGGTTGAAATACTTCCAAGTTCATACGCATCAGTACGACCAAAACGAATCATATACCGAGATGGTCCATATGAGACAAACGTGAGTTTGGCAGATTGATTGGCTGGTGTAATCAAAAATGAACGCAACCCTGGCACAGCGGTGGCCTCTGGTGGGGCGTCAGCTGTTGGTGGTGTTGTGGTGGCTACCGGTATGACCGGTATTGGTAATGTGCTAGTAGCAACCGGGGATGAGGAACTCGAAAAATTGTAAAAAACGTCAAACGCATCAATTGTATACGTATAGGTTGTACTGGCGACGAGACCAGTATCACTGAAGGTGGTGAGGCTTGTAGTAGCAATATGGAAACCGTCACGAAATACACGATAACCACCCACTGAAAAATTATCTGTTACTGGGCTCCAGGTGATGTCAATTTGGTTTGGTGAAGCTGGTATCGCAGTGACACCAGCTGGCGTCGTTGGAGCCTCGGTATCAGAGCCAACAAAAGCATTAATATTAAACTCACTTGTACTCTGTGCCAACACTACCATCGGCAACAGACCACAGATGACAACAAGGAAAATCCGAATCATAACGTAATCGCCGTCACGGTACTTGTGGCCACATAGGTACCAGCATTAACGGCCGCGCCACTGCCTATACCTACTTGGAACTTAAGTGTCGTGGTTGCACCTTGCGGATGATTGCTTGTTGCCCGTCTCGCAATTTCTACCGGCGTGGTTGAGACCATGTCCCAACAAGCATCACTGGTGTCGAGCGTACTAATACCACAGAGACCGCCATTGTCACGAAAACGATTTGCGATATCAGGCCCTTCCGGTGTAAAACCAAAGTGAGCTTGATCACTATTGGTTGTAAACGAAAAGTCCGGATCCCCAGTGCCGGGTACATAGTTGGCTATTGTACCAAACGCAGACTGCATCGCAGGAGCCGCACTCGCCTCAAGCGTGGCTCGGTAGCCAAGACGATTGTCGGTAGTCACAATAAAGTAGGTTGAACCAGTAGCCGTTCCTCCGGCGAGCCCAAGGCTTGGGCCAAGCGTGACATCCCCAATCAATGAGAGGCTGATGTAAGACTCCCCCATTTGCTGGTATCCAGCATCAAGACGAAAGTTGGTGCTCGAGCTGCGACCGGTACCAACTTCGCCGAAGGTTGATTCTTGTTGGTAGTTAGTAGAAGAAGAGTAACCGCCACCAAAATTGATACTATCGCGCTCGATACTAAAATTGCTACTATTCATTACCTGAGCATCAGACAGCGACAATACGGAACAGACAATCATCGTTAACACGAGCGACTCCCGGCCGACACGACGCATGGTTGACCCCCACTGCATAGGCTATTTTCGCTTAAACTCAAACTTGTTAAAGAACCAACGGAATAAGAAGATAATGACAAACAGTACTCCAAACACAGTAGCCAAAAGCTGCCACGGTACCACCCAGATATGAATTGTTTTGGTATCAATATGATTGTCGTAACCGCGATTAATAGACGCCGTGATTGAGTAGCGCCCAAGTAGGAACTCACTTTCCCAAGTGATATCACGGGTACGAATGGATTTTGGCAGAATAAACCAGGGATCGAGTTCAACATAACCAACCTCGTTTCCAAGCATATTAGTTACCCGTACTTCTCCGTAGGGATTGAGGTGAATTGATCCTTTGTTTTCATAGGTCAAACCGAGCGGAATTGGACCCTTAGTAAACCACCATTGGTTATTGACGGTGCTAAACGACACAAGACTACTATCCCGTTCGGCTTCACCCGGTACGGTAATGAAAAAGAGAGTACCAATCCGAGCCACAATCGGAGACTGGGCGATAGAACTTCCATCATCAGGATTCGTCTGAATGGTAGAGACTAATACTGCCCCGTAGTACCCACCAGGTTCAGCATTTGGTGGCATGGTGATTTTGACTGGGATGCGGGCACGCTCACCCAAGCCCAAGGTAATCACCGACTCTGGTACACTCACATAATCTTTGAGCGAGTATGGTCCATCTTGGTCCCCGAGGAGCACAACAGCATCCTTACCATCAGCTGAACCCGACATATCTTCAATATGGAACTGGAATGATCGGTTGCTATCAATACGGTTTGTTACCGTAATTTCTTTGTACACCGTCTCACCCGGCTTTACTATCACTTCAGCCTTGCCCGGACCAACCACAAAGTCCCCGAGCTGGATGTCGCTACCAGGGATTTGTTCGCGAGTGATTGGTGACGTTGGCGCAGCTACCGATGCAACTTCAGGCGTTGTGGTAGACGCTTCTTGTGCAAAGGTAATTCCAACAGGAAAAGCCAAAGAAATTATACAGAGTGTACCCCAAAGGATGTACGGCATGACACTAGTGTACCTACTGGTTGGTGGCCGTCAAGGTCGCTGTGGCTGTGTAAAAGTCTTCATCAAGCGCAGGACTTGGATTACTTGGCACATTGATGTGGAAAGTCAAAGTTGTCGTCGCGCCACTTGGAGCTGAGGTTGAGCGGTTGATGATACGGTACGCAGTGGTCGACGGCGTCATCCAGCAACGATTGGCGGTGTATCCTGCTCCAGCGTTACAGGTTGAACCGTCATTAAGAAATGATGGATCGAGGTCAGAGGTAGTTGAAGCTGCTACTGTGTAGCCGAACTGCGCGGCTGAGCTAGCCACAAACGTGAAGTTTGGCTGCACCATACTTGACGATGTCGCGTAGTCACGAATACCAGTACTGAGTGTGGTATTACCACGCATTGCAGGCGCATTAGAGAAACTTATGTCCATTGTGTAACCAGAGTTACTATTACTACGCACTACCGCGTAGGTGGTACCGGTAGCATATCCACCCGTCACACCTTGGATAGGGCCAACCATCGTCACGTCAGCCGCAGGGACGAGGAATGAGATTTCATCAGTAATTTGCTGGGTAATAAGGAAGGTGTCGTTGGCTGAAGCGGCCGCTCGACCCAGGGTTGGTTCAAGCACGAGACTAAAGAGTAATGTTACAAGTAACAGCGCACCAACGGCGTAGGTAAGGGCGTATTGACTTGTGATAATAATTTTATTCATATATATGTATTGTATCATCGTTTATAAGCTTCTTTTAATCATCTGGCTGTGTATAAGCCAGACCTTAGATCTCTCCTCCGCCGCCACCGCCGCCACCGCCGGCGATGTGGTACACCCGCGCTTGAATCGCATCAAGGCGGACCGTGTTACTGCTTGGATTACCAATGACCCGGACGGCAAAGTTGGCATTGCTAAAGTCTCCTACCGACCAGCTCCGACCCCACAAATCACTTGGCGAACCGAGCGTATAGACGACATCCCCCGTTCCCAAGGTCGGCGTCGATTTGACCCCAGTCCAACTCGTTCCCCCGTCCCACGATAGCTGAACATCTACCGTACCAGCCCCTGTAGTACCAGAGAGTTCAAGTCTAATAATAATTCCCTGTATTGTATTGCTGCCTGGTACCGCAAAGCTATGATTGGCGTATTGGTGATTAGCTACTCCGTTTGTGGTGGCGTAAGTACCATCTACTTGGTCGTAGGCCGAAGCGCCACTCGTCCAACTGCCACTTTGGCTACTTGGCCACAGATAATCTGGATCATTGCCAATCACTTCCCCTCCTTGGTTGCCACCTCCGCCAGCATTGCCAGCGCCACTGGGTGCTGGGTCACCAGCACCACCACTGACACCACCGCCAGACTGATTGTTCCGGCTGTGTTGCACACTTGCAACTGTTCCATCAACTAATTCAATGCCCGAGGCTACATCAAGTACTGTTAGACCACTGACCGGCAAACTGATGGTCACAAAGGTCCCGTTGGCTGGTGCGTTGAAGTCGCCGACGACGAGGTAATCAGTAGTTGTGGTAGCCAGAAAATCGCCGGTAAATGTTATAGTGCCAGTTTCTCCATTAATCAATACCGTGCCACTGCCCCCTACCGCCTCGTCGCTAACGTCGTAAATCGCATCATGATCATGATCACGCACCAAACGAATATTACTAAAGTCACCAGCGTCTAACTTTTGCACTCCACTGAGCTTCAATACAGTATTTGTGACCGTACCAGTACCATTAACCGGAGTAAGGTTAAAGGCAAATAATGGAGCATCTGTCTTATTGCGGAAATCAAACGCATTTGCTACCTGTCCCGCCGTGTGCGCATTGATGGTAGCAGTACTCGGAATGGTATATGACACTACTAGTTTTGGCCGCCGTTGAGTTATAGCAGCTTCACTTGATTCCGGACTGATTCCACTTACGGCAACATGATCCTGAATGGCAAAACCATAATTAGTTTTAGTACCGTCAACCCAGTCCTGTAACAGAGCGATACCACTACTATTAAGTGTTGACGTCGCAAATCCGGTACCTGCACCGCTGAAGGTACCAAGTACCGTCCCTGCAATATCGGTACCAACATCTTTTGCTCCCGCAGTGGTCCAATTGTTCGTACCATTATACGTATTCCAGGTTGCCCCACCTTCAGTCCAAGCACGGATCGACTCATAGAACTCGTAATCGTCACCCGGGTCAGTGTTATAAAGCACAATTTCGGCGGCATCAATGGTGGCATTACTTGGAATCGACGAGATGTCCCATTTGATAAAACCTGTGGTTTCTGGCGCATCACCATCAATATCAAGGAAATTCTGGGTACCATAGTTGATTGTTGGTGCATTATCAGCAATTGAAGTATCTGTTGTTCCAGAGTAGCCATTTACTCCTTCCTGGAATACGGCGGTGGCCGGCACCCCGGCCGACGGTGGAATGTAGTTAACAGCATAAAAGTCAGTGGTGGTGGCTTGGTTGTAGTACATCGCCTGAACCCAGGCCGTAGACCGAGTCGTTGACGAAATACGTAGCTCATCAATATCTCCCGTAAATGAGTCAAAACCAGGGGCACTACCAATATAGAGGTTTGTCGTCGACTGCTGATGTGATCCGGAAGGTGTATTGTCACCCTGACTGAGTATAGTGCCGTTGTTTATCATCACGGGGTCAGTAGCAGTGTCACCTAGGTCACTCATCCCGACATAGAGATGTTGGTACGTATCATCCACCACGGTACTGGTCGCAGTTGTCCAGTTATAATATGAACCCCAATTCGAACCAAACCGTACACTTTCATCAGTATCACGAATCGCCCAGTACAAGGCATCTTTGAGGTCAATAATGGTGTAGAGGTTACCGGTATTCTCAAGGGCAGTTGGACGAACCCAAGATTCTGCTGAGAATGAGGTAAGATATGAAGTAAAGTTAGTTACATCAATTCTTGACCCCCCGCCGAAATTCACCGCTGATCCAACAGCTCCCGACGCTTGAGCGCTGCCACCTGGTCCTCCATCAAAACCATTACTGGTTGAATCAGTAGTAGTACCCGTTGGATCATCCTGCATGTGGTATACCGCCAAATAATTATTGGTCCATACCTGCTCAGCACCGTAGGTGGCATTAGTTGCGTAGTCACCAGCAGTGGTACCGTTATACCAAATTTTAAAGGTGGTATCAGTAGTACTGGAAATACTATCCGCTTTGAAGTGGAGCTCGCCGGACTGTAGCGTCGAAGACGCAAATACGAGCTCGCGTGGTAGCTCCACATTACTACTATTAGTGACACGAATATCAGTACCAACCAGCGCAGATGACGTTGGTGTGGTGGTCCAAAAATCTGTACTGAGATCACCAAGATTTACGTAGACTGGAAAATCAGTGAGCTCAGCATCAACTTTGGTAGCATCAACAGTAATGGTGTCGTATTGGGTCCAATCGGTACTATTCCAGACGGCAGCCCCAGGTGTTGGTGGTGTACCCGTGTAATATGACACAGTAAACCGAGGTCGATTAGACGCAGTGGCATTTTCACGTGAGTTAAACTGTACACCATTAGTGGTAACAAAATCCTGGATGACAAAACCATTGTTGGTGACCGAACCATCGACCCAACTCTGCACCAGGGCCAATCCTTCAGAACCAAACGTAATAGTTTCCACACCGGTACCACCGCTACCTAAATTAATTGCTCCGTATACCGTAGTGCCTCGATCGAGTGATGTTGAAGTTGCCCCAACTCCACCCCAAGCATTTGAACCATCATAGGTGAGCCAGGTCGCATTTTCTGTCCACGGTTGGAGTGCTTGATATAGCTCATACGGTCCGTCTGATTCATTGGTAACATTCACTTCAACCGTCACCCCAGTTACTACTGCATTACTTGGGATGGACGAAATATCCCACTTGATAAGTCCGACATGTTCAGGCGATCCATCTACCACAATCGGATCCGTTGAACCGTAGGCAGTGGTCGGTGTGGTGCTGAGGATGTATGTATCTCTTGTTCCGGTGTAACTATTAACGCCGTCTTGAAACGAAACAGTTGCGGTCGCATAAGAGGTACTGGGGAAAGTCCAATTCGTATTGTTGCCACTATCTGTACAAGTGCCAGTACAGTTGATAATGGTACTGGAGCTATTGCGAGAATCTTTGACGTTGACATACGAAACCGAGGTCGAGCCAAGTGGCAATAGTGTCCACTGCACCCCATCGACAGCAGACCGCAAGGCTAGTTGTTCGGCTCCAGATCCTCTTAAGGTGAGATTATTATTAATCTGCCAGCCGCCAGTAGTGCTAAAGGTAGTAGTCGCAGCGGTCGTGGCGGTCTGGGTCAGATTGTAAAAGGTGGTGGTAGCCGCTGAGGTAAGGGTTTGATTTTTACCATTAAGCGTCACCGTACCGTTATTTGCATCGAAGAATCCAGCATTGGTGAAGTTACCATACACATACAAGGTTGAGGTTGGCGCAACAAAAGCTGAGCCGGACTGAAGCGCTACATTGGTGGTAGTCGCTGTGTTAACCCAACGTACCGCTCCTTTCGCGGTGACCGTCCCGTAGCTACTGACTCCCGCCGTATCACCGACCACCGTTCGACCCACTTGAAATCCCATCAGCTCGCAGCCAATGGCTGAGCCAGCCGTCTGTGAACAGGCGGTGGCATCGGCATTCTTTCCCAGGTATAGGTAGTTTTTTGCCACCACAAAGTCATTGAATCCTACCGGACTGGTACCAGTAGTACTTCCATCGCCATCACGACCGGCTAAATATATGGGATTACCGGGATAACTAATATCATAGACCTGTAGTTCGCAACCGAGAGCAGAACCGGAAATCTGTGAACAGGCGGTGGCATTAGCGCCATTCCCTACAATCATATAGTTTCCGTAAATGGCTACTTTAGCCGCTCCAGCGTCATTACCCCCGTTTGAGCTCGCGTCACTATCGCGTCCCGCTACGTAGAGCGGATTGGTTGACGAACTAATATCAAACACTTGGATTTCGCAGCCACGCGCAGAACCAGCTGTCTGCGAACAGGCGGTAGCAGTACCGCCAGTGACGGTATAGAGATAATTTCCACTAACAGCCAAATCAAGATACGACAAGAAATTACCAGCTCCGTTAGCTGACCCCTCTCCGGCCCGACCAGCAACGTAAGTAGGGTTAGTTGGATCACTGACATTAAATACGAGCAACTCACAGCCAATTGCGAAACCGGCAACTTGTGAACAGGCAGTATTATCAGCTGTCTCAGGTTTACCAACATACAGAGCATTATTACTCACCGCTACGGCGACTGGCCCAATAGAACCCGTTCCCGCTGCGGCACCATCAATATCTCGTCCAGCAACGTACACTGGGTTGGTGGAACTGCTGATATCATAGACTTGGATCTCACAACCGACAGCCGAACCAGCGGTCTGCGAACAGGCGGTGGCATCACCACCCTTGGCTACGTACAAATAGTTTCCACCAATAACCAGTGAATCGCCGCTTGTGGTATCAGTTCCCGAGCTATTACCACTCGCATCACGACCAGCCACGTACACAGGATTAACTGGCGTACTAATATCAAATACCATGAGTTCACAGCCAATGGCTGAGCCGGCCGTCTGCGAACAGGCGGTGGTATCACCGGCTTTAACAAGGTAGAGGTAGTTGCCAGAGATGACCATTTCTCTAATGGCTACATTGCCGGTACCAGAACCGTCTCCACTCGCATCTCGACCAGCGACATAGGTAGGATTAGTAGTCGAACTAATGTCGTAAACCTGCAGCTCGCAGCCAATGGCTGATCCGGCCGTCTGGGAACAGGCAGTAGCATCACCCGCGGTGCCAGCATAGAGGTAATCACCACTCGCCACCATGGCATTATGAGACACGAGACCAGTCCCGCTGCTATTCCCAGTTATATCTCGTCCAACATCATAGTTGCCAAGTAAATAATCTCCAAGAATTACATTACTTGTAGCGTCACCCGTAAACGTACCGTTATTAGTGTAGTCACCTGATACCTCGAAATTATTCGCGTGATTTACCGTTACCCCACTCTCAATCGTAAGACTAGTAGAACTCGCGTTGAGCGATACTGCTTTTGCACCACTACCGGTAAAGATCACATTTTTGAAGTAATTTGGACTACTCGAATTACCTGAGATATTTTGAGCGGTAGTCCCACTGAACCAAACAGTACTCGTTGACACACTACTTGTGTAAGTACCATTGTTAGTATAGTCACCTGTAATAGTGAAGTTAGTAGGAGCAGTGAAGGTACTGCCACTATCAATGACGAGATTGGTAGTGGTAGCATAAGTCGTCGTCCCATTGTTATTTGCATAGACGAGATTTTTTGTGCGGAGTGTTCCAAATTTATTGGTATTTGTAAGTAATCCAGACAGCAATCCAGATGGCTGAGTTCCTTCAGTAAACACCATCAGTTCGCAACCGATGGCCGAGCCGGCCGTCTGCGAACAGGCGGTGGCATCAGCCGCTTTGGCGATGTAGAGATAATCACCAACTGGTGCCACTTGGTTGATTCCCACACTGCCCGTGCCTGCACTACTTCCCGATGCGTCGCGCCCTACAATGTACGTTGGGTTAGTGGTGCTCGCAATATCATAGACCATGAGTTCACAACCGGCAGCCGAACCAGCGATCTGCGAACAGGCGCCGGCATCAGCCGCCTTTGAGACATACAGGTAGTTATCTGCAATCGCCACTGAGTTAGCAGCGAGTGAGACAGTTCCCGCCGTATCACCGCCGGCATCTCGCCCAGCTACATACGTTGGGTTAGTGGTGCTCGCGATATCAAACACCATGAGCTCACAGCCGACGGCAGAGCCGGCCGTCTGGGAACAGGCGGTAGCGTTTGCCGCTTTTGATGCATAGAGACTGTTGCCTGCGTATCCGAGTCGCGTCATGTTAACGCTCAAAATACCAGTACTATCACCACTAGCGTCCCGACCAGCCACATATACAGGATTGGTTGAAGAACTGATATCAAAGACCATCAGTTCGCAACCTGTCGCTGAACCAACCGTCTGGGAACAGGCGGTGGTGTTACCAGCTTTGGCGATATAGAGACTACTGCGTTTGATCACCAGCGCGTTAATCGCGAGGTTCCCTACGCCAGTACTGTCACCAGTAATATCCCGTCCGGCGACATAGATTGGACTGGTCGGATTACTGATATCAAAGACCATAAGTTCGCAACCAATGGCCGAACCAGCGGTCTGCGAACAAGCAGTGGCACTACCAGATTTAGCGGTGTACACATAGTTGCCTATCAGCGCCAGATAATTGATCCCGCTGCCCCCCACTCCGACACTATCGCCACTAGCATCCCTGCCTGCCACAAAAGTTGGGTTAGTTGAAGAGCTGATATCAAAGACCATCAGTTCGCAACCAATGGCCGAACCAGCGGTCTGCGAACAGGCCGTGGCGTTGCCGGCTTTGGCGATAAAAAGATATCCGTTCCCGGCCGCAATAAAGCTCATAGCGACGTTAGCAACACCGGTACTATCGCCACTAGCATCCCTGCCTGCCACAAACACTGGGCTAGCTGGATTTGAAACATCAAACACGAGTAGTTCACAGCCAGTGGCTGACCCAGCACTCTGCGCACAGGCAGTCGCTGAACCGGCTTTCACCACATACAGATAGTTTCCAACGAGCACACTTGCATTCCCCGCTACCGCGTCAGTGCCCGAAAGACTACCCGAGCCGTCTGCCCCAGCACTATACGTCGCAATCGTTGATAGCACTGAGGTGGTGGTAGTACCTTGAGCATAGACTGTACCACTATTGTTGGTGAAGGTACCGTAGTTGCGGTAGATACCCTGTACCGCGAGCGTATCACTTGGCGCCGTGACCGTACCCTGATCAATTTTTAAGTCGGTCGTCGTCGCAGAAGCCTGACTAAATGTCCAAGCTCCTCCCCCACTGAAGGCAACGTTACCGAGGGACGCGAAGCGCTGATCAATGACTTGACCAGTGGTGGTAGCGACGAAGTTGGTCGTATACGAACCCGGGATATAACTAGCCGTTGATGAAGCACGCAATGAGCTGCCGATAGTTGTGTCTCCACCAGCGATATAGGAACCACCCGAACGGATAAACAAATTTCCGTCATTAAGTGCTCCCGTACCATTGCTATTTATAACAACATTGGTATTTGGAGAAAATTGCGTATTGTCCCAGACCACGAGACTGGTCCCAGCATTGGTCTCGAGCTGATTGGTGGCATAACGATATGGAATATCGGTATCATCAACTCCATCATAAAACGCGGCGTCAGCACCAGTAACGGTACCGTTGGTAGTCTCATGTTTGAAGATGACAAAGTTTTTGTAGAGGTCTAATCCCGTCAAACTTACTCCCGTACTTCCCCCTTTATTTAAAAGGCTCGCTTTATTACTGGCATCATTATCGACATACACGACATACTTGGTACTCGTCGATAACAACGTTTCTGTGACCGAGAAACTATAAGCCCCAGTGCCCGCAGTGGTAGAGGTACTAAAAGCTGTTGGTGATTCACTCCCAACCACTAACCGCACCGGTACACTCCCGGCCAGTGGTGTGCTGCCATAATCACCATAGACGACACCGGTGATAGTCACAATTGATCCTAGTGTCCAATTGGTATTATTGCCCCGATCCGCACAGCCAGGACTACAAATAATCGGCGTAGTGGCAGTACTTACATTGTTTGCATCACTAACAGCCAAATACTTAAACGTTGCCGTTGATGATGACCACGGATCAATACGCCACTGTATACCAGTGATATTTGATTGTAAGCGTAGAGGCGTACTCGTTGAAAGCCCTTGGAGTGACACGTTACGCAAAATCACATACCGAGCGCCACCAGAAAAACTAGTAGTGGCAGCGGCTGTTGCATTTTGTATAAGGTCATAAAAGGTGGTGGTGCCCGTTCCCAAAATCTGGATATTAGTACCTGTAAAGGTCACCGGGGTGAGGTTACCACGGTATTGCCCACCGTTTATAAAGCTTCCTGCAATACTGAGCGGGGCTGGCGCTACCGTCAGAACTGAAGAAGAACCAATGGTGAGATTGGTGGTTGAGGCGGTAGCGGTCATCTCAGTTTGTCCATAGGTGGTCAGATTGCCAAGCTGACTTGATCCCACCATTGTCCCCGAGAGGGTGGTTGGCATCTTAAGGAGCACAAGCTCACAACCCAGACGCAAATTCCAGGTTTGTTCACAAGGAATGGCATTGCCCGCCCGTCCTATCATCAGAGACGACGTCGCTGGGAGTACCGTTTGTACAGCGAGACTTAATTCCCCATCTGTCTCAAAACTAGAGTCGAGTCCACGTACATAGGTCGGACTACTCGTACTCGAGATATCAAATACCATCACCTCACAGCCCAACGCCGAGCCAGCGGTCTGCGAACAGGCTGTCGCGTTGGCGGCCTTACCAACATAGGCGACAGTACCAGTACCGGTTACAAAGTTGATAGCGAGGTTCCCTGTTCCCGCACTATTACCACTCGTGTCTCGACTTGAAACAAACGTTGGATTTGTCGTTGAACTGACATCAAACACCATGAGCTCACAACCGACGGCGGAGCCGGCCGTCTGCGAACAGGCGGTGGCTGAACCTGCTTTACCAGCTACGAGGAGATCACCTACCACACTCACGCTATTGATAGCCAGTGTCTGAGTTCCAC
>JACCDV010489373.1_pt1 | contig 28180 bp, 24 predicted proteins | sample 7446131 | NCBI WGS metagenome assembly JACCDV01 (sample SAMN15323448, study PRJNA562643) | freshwater metagenome | isolation source: river surface water | place: USA:Blue River Watershed | collected 2017-08-17 | reverse complement strand
ACGTAATCGTTTTAGCAGAAGGTCGTTTAGTGAACTTAGGTTGCGCGATGGGTCACCCATCATTCGTGATGTCGAACTCGTTCTGTAACCAAACATTGGCTCAATTAGAGCTTTGGGCTAACTCAGCGAACTATGAGAACAAAGTTTACATTCTTCCTAAGCACTTAGATGAGAAAGTAGCGTTCTTACACTTAGCGCACATCGGTGCTAAATTAGAGAAGTTAGAGAAAGAGCAGGCGGATTATATTGGTGTAAATCAAGCAGGTCCATATAAGCCAGAGCACTACAGATACTAGGATTATATTATGCTTAATCGCTTAATTGCTTTAATTCTTTTGTTCATTTTATCTCCAGCTTTTCTAGTTGTGGCTTTGGCCATATTTATAGAAGACGGATCCCCTATATTCTTCAAACAGAAAAGAGTAGGAATAAATTATAGCTTCTTCAATATCTATAAGTTTAGAACGATGAAGATGAATACGCCGAATGTCGCGACGCATTTATTAGAAAACCCAGCATCCTATTTGTTGCGAATAGGTGGTTTATTGCGGAAGTTGAGTTTGGACGAATTACCTAATTTAATTAACATCATCAAAGGTGAAATGGTATTTGTTGGTCCAAGACCTGCCTTATATAATCAAGACGATTTAATGGCCTTAGGGTTGAAGCTGGGGTCGATAAATTAAAACCTGGAATAACAGGTTGGGCACAGATAAATGGTAGAGATGAGATTTCGATTGACGCGAAAGTGTCCTTGGAGAAAGAATACTTAGAGAGGAAATCGATTTGGTTTGATTTTATGATTGTTATAAAGACTTTTACTTCGGTGTTATTTAGTAAAGGAGTTATGCATTAATTTTAATGAGATTTAGAAAGAAAGCCCGCTTGATGGCGGGCTTTCTTGTTTTTAAAGATTACCATTAAATAAAAATGCTTTTTCCTGTTATCGCTATAGCATTGCTTCTCCTAATTTTTAGCTAAATTTGTAATAACTTTACGTACCATAATATTTTAGTATGAAATTATTTAGTCGAATTCTTCTGACCCTTTCCTTTCTTGTACTTGTTCACGCTGCCTTCTCGCAAGCAAAACGTAAAGTGGAAGATCTGAGTGATGAAGAAATTGCAACCTTCTTCGAGCGTGCTCAATCCAGTGGTATGACCGAAGCGCAACTAGAAAAAGCAGCGAAAGCGCAAGGATATACTTCGGCAGATATTGCCAAAATGCGTAGTAGATTGACGCAATTAGGAGATAATAAGTCCAAAGAAAAGACAACAACTACTAAAGGAAAAACATCATCAAAAAGAACTGTTCCTCGGAATTTAAGTACAAAAAAAGGGGCTAAAAATGTGGATGAAGAAGACACGGAAGGTGTTTCGATGGAGGAAGAAGAAATCGTAGATTCAACCTTGTTGCCTAAGAAAAAGATATACGGTGCGAACCTTTTTAACAACAAGAAGCTCAACTTTGAACCAGATTTGCGTATCGCCACGCCGGTGAATTATACTTTGGGGCCAGATGATGAGCTGAATATTGATATTTTTGGCGAAGTGATGGACAATTATACTGTCTCAGTTAGTCCAGAGGGGACTGTGAAGATCCTAAACCTAAGTCCAATTTATGTGAATGGATTAACTGTAGAGGCAGCGTCTGCGCGAATCGTAAGTCGTTTAAGACAATTATACCAAGGTTTGAATCGCCCAGGAAGTGGATCGTCTGCTATCATAACACTCGGGAATGTGCGTAGTATTAAAGTGACATTGGTTGGTGAAGTGGAGAACCCAGGTTCATATACCATCTCCTCTTTGGCCACCGTATTCAATGCATTGTATTTAGCAGGTGGACCTAACGAAAACGGATCCTACCGTAGTATTCGTGTGATTAGAAATAACAAAGTGGTTCGCACGATGGACTTGTATGATTTCCTATTAAAGGCGGATCAAAAAGACAATATTCAATTAAAAGACCAAGATATCATTCGTGTGGGCGATTTTGAATCCCATGTAGAATTAGCGGGAGAAGTAAGACGCCCCATGGTTTTCGAGGCAGTAAAAGGAGAAACGCTTAAAGACATACTTCGCTACGCAGGGGGCTTCACAGACAAGGCCTATACCTATTCCTTAAATGTTCGTAGAAATACGTCGCGTGAATTGAAATTACTGAATATTACGCAAGATGAGGTCGCTACTTTTCAGCCACAAAATGGAGATTCGATTTCAGTAGGAAGAATCATCGAACGTTATGAAAACAGGGTGACGGTGACGGGAGCGGTATTTAGACCAGGTGTTTTTGCGATAGAAAATGGTTTAACAACAGTGAAGGACTTGATCAAGCGTGCGGAAGGTCCACGTGAAAATGCCTTCCTGAGTCGTGCGACTATCTCACGTAGAAAAGAGAATTATGATCCAGAAATGATCTCTTTTGATTTAGGAAAAGTATTACGTGGCGAATTAGCAGACATTGCGCTGCACCGTGAAGATTCCTTAACAATATACTCATTGGATTCTTTACGAGAGAACCAACGTGTGAGTATTTATGGGGAGGTAAATAAGCCGGGTATTTTTGAATTCCGAGCTGGAATGAAAGTGGCTGATTTAATACTGTTAGCTAAAGGATTTAAGGAAGCAGCGAGTTATGCGAAAATTGAATTGTCTCGTCGAGTTATCACACACGGAAATGATGAGGCGACAAAGGAGAAAATTCAAGTGAAGACTTTTGATATTGATGGTAGCTTAAATATTAGCAACGAAGCAAGTCAATTCGAAATAAAACCATTTGATATTATTTCGATCCGTCGCTCACCTAATTATGAAGTACAGAGAAGTGTGACGATCGAAGGTTTAGTCAATTTCCCTGGTCGCTATGCCATCCCGAAAGATGATCAGAAAATTTCTGACTTGATTTTTGAGGCGGGTGGACTGAAACCTGAAGGCTATTTAGATGGAGCTATCTTGTACCGTGATTCAACAGTGGTGGGGGTAAAGCTTTCTGAAATCCTAAAAAATCCGAATTCGAAAAATAATCTACTCCTAATGGAGAATGACCGTTTAGTTATTCCTCGTGTATTAGAAACAGTTAAGTTATCAGGAGGGGTTCAGAACCCGATTGCTATTGCTTACGTAGAAGGGTATACACTGCAGGACTACTTAGATGGGGCTGGTGGTTATACGGATTATGCAATCAAGAAAAATGTATACGTGAAAGCGCCTAATGGTATTTCTGCGAAGCGAAGACGTTTCCTATTCTTCCGAATTAACCCGAAGGTGGTTCCTGGATCTGAAATTGTCGTTCCTGAATTCCCTACGAATATGAAGAAAGGTTTAACGGCGGGTGAAGCAGTAGGTTTATCGTCTGCCCTTATTTCAGTAGCGCTTACATTGACGACATTGATTAACAATTTGACTAAATAATCTCCATGTCTAACGTAGAAAATAAACATATAGAAGATAACGGGGAAATTTCGATCAATTTTGGAGAGATATTCCGTACACTAAAGTCCTATCGCATCTTAATTGCGACCTGTGCTGTATTATTTGCAGCTTTAGGGGCTATTTATTCGTTGACACAACCGAATGAATATAGTTCGAACGCAAAGCTTTTGCCGGAATTGGATTCTAAGTCTGGTGGCGCTGGCGGTATGGGAGGATTAAAATCCCTTGCAGGATTAGCGGGCGTAGATTTAGGGGGGAGTTCTTCGGGAGCGGAGGCTATACGTCCTGATTTATATCCGAATATTGTACAAAGCGCACCTCTATTACAAGAGGTGTTGAAAGCGAAAATCTATAGTACGAAGCACAAGAAATGGCAGACGGTTTTGGACTTCTTATCTGAAAAACAAGATACGGCACCACTAGATTTAGGTGGAGACCTAGCTGACGACGATGGAGCTTCTGATGTAAAATTAGATAAGGTCCCTTCCTCAGCGCTTTCTGCAGATTTAATTAAATTAAATAAGAAAGAACAGGCGGCTATTAAAAAACTGAGAGCATCAGTTGTGTTAGAGATTGATAAGAAATCTGGCGTGATTTCATTAACGACTAAATTAACGAATGCGGTAGCAGCGGCAAATATTACTTCATTAATACAGCATTACTTAACGAAGTACGTGACAGATTACCGTACGCAAAAAGCTAGACAAGAATTGTCTTTTTTAGAGAAAAGATTAACTGAATCACGCGCGCGTTACGACCAGGCCTTGTTTACCTTAAGTGCTTACCGCGATCAAAACATTAACCTGTTTATGAATGTGGCGAAAGACCGGGAGAAGAAATTACAATACGAGGTAGATATGGCCTATAATTTGTACACTACGATCAGTGGACAATACGAGGAGTCGAAAGTAAAATTACACCGGGAGACTCCGGTATTTAAGGTCTTAGAGCCAGCTCAGGTAGCGGTTCAGAAGGATGGGCCTAAACGTAGTTTGATTACGATTGGGTTTATGTTAGTGGGGGTGTTCCTTTCTTTGATTTATGTGTTTTTTAAGACGGTGAATTTGAAAGAATTACTAGGGTAATTCTTTCTAGATTAGAGATAAGAGAGTATAGAGTAGAGAGGGAAAGCATATAGCATAAAGCACAAAGAATAAAGTTGGTATCCCCTGCGGGGATGAATTTAATAAGAAAGAAGCTCGCTGCAAGGTGGGCTTTTTTGTTTTCAATAACTCGCATAGATTAAACTCCCTAAATCCTGAACGGATTTTACTTGATCTACCTGCCATTTAGGAAATCCATAATAGGCAGTCATGGTTTGATGTGGATTTACTTGATCTTTATTCCATCGATACCCGTGGTCTCCGGAGATAATAACTTTAAATTTAGCTGATCTAATCAATGGATTAAGAAAACTATTTTGAATTAAGGTATTCGTGAACTTCCAATAGGAAATGTAATTTTCAACGGTATTTATATTACTAGTGGAACTGTAGTTTTTTGCCCCTTTGTATTCATAGGGCATGTGCGGCATTAATATATGCACATAAATAAAGGCTGGCGTGTTTGCTAAGCTTTTTATATTTTCTGAACCTTTCTCAATTAAAAACCGATTGTGGGCAATTTGCTTATTGTGTGATTCATACAAGAGGCGCAGCATGGAGTTAGCAAATAATTGCTTGAAAAAATGAGATTTAAATCCCTCTTCTTCGTAGAAATAGATTTTGGTGTAGGCTTTGGAATCGCCTATATCGAAAATGCCATAATTATAGATTTTGATTCCTTTTTTTTGAAGGTCGAGGATCAATATGGATTCTTTAAGGCTTTTGACTGATTCATTCACGTTCACTTCGGAATCCTTTGATTGATAATTATAATTAAAGAGTGATGCTAGACTGTTAGCCGTTTTTAAATTATAACTTTTTTGATTAGAACGTACCTGCCACCCGGAGGTAATTAGCGCGTGATTGAAATTAAAAAGGGACGCGTCTGCCTTATATTTATATAATTCTTCAGGCGATGCATATTCATCTAAAATGACTAATATGACAGGCTTCGATTTATCCGATATCATCGATATGAAATGACTTTTACCTTCTTCTTGTCTTTGGTTATCTAAAAAATGAGTGATTAAAATGGAGCAACTATAGATGAATAAAAAGGAATTTAGGATAATGAATCGACCGTTTAGTTTTGGCCTAATGTGATAGTATAAAATAAGTAATAAAAGCCAAATGACGGGAATAAAATACCGAGCTTTTAGGCTGTCTAATTGAATCGTTTGATTATTTATGGCATGTACTAAATAGATGAATGGGTCATAGTAAAAAACGATAAGTAGGGTGGGTAAAAGGAGAATTGATAGATCAAATCCGAATCGACTTAGAATTATTCCGGAGAGTTTTTGATAAACAAATTCAACAAAAACTACCCCTAGGATTAACCACAAAAATGGAAGGATAAATGCACTATTTTGAGTGGAATTTATCAGGTAGGGCGCGACTACTAAAGTCAGTAAAATGGAATGGCTAAACGCTGACTTTAAATTTTCGATCATTTTTCAAGAAGGTAAAGCGTTCGAACTGACGTAGCTAATGTCTTTTGTTTCACGATGCGAAACTTTTGTTGAATCAATTTTTCAAATTCCTCCTGAGTGGGATAATGGCGCGGATTATTTTTTTGTAACTGAACAACTTTGCGATCTGAATTTTCAATGAATTCGACTAATACATATTGGGTCGAAAATTCATAAAGCATATCAGCAATAAGCTCAAAGGGAATCATCTTAGATAAGGCAAGATGATGGACGAGAGCTAGTGCCATGACGAGGTCTGATTTTGCACGGGTAAAAATAGAGGGATGTTCTTTTCCTAATAGGCCGAAATCTGGACTGGTCTGGGACAAGTCCCCTAACAACGTAGATAGCTTCTCGTTTTGAGTCTCTGTTATTTTATTCTCAATGAAATCGACACAGTCTTTGTCAAATTCCAGCGCAATGACTTTGTCTGCAAATTCGCAAGCAATTTCAGAGAACTTTCCCGTGTTTGCACCTAAGTCTAAAACTCGCTCTGGCTTTAAATCTTCAAGAATGTATTTAATTGTTTTCTCTTTGTCGGCTAAATACTCCGGCGTTTCAATGTCAATATCATAATAAGATTCCCAATAAGCCGGGTAATGATAGTAATCCTCCCAACTTTCAATAGTCGATTTGATCATTTTAAATACCTCGATCAATTTCTCTTTCGTAAAGCCCTTCGATGTATTCTTTTCCTTGCTAGGTTTATGGTAGGCTTTTGCGTGTAAATGAAGATGCAAAAGGCAAGTGAGATTTAACCAGGATTTGGCAGGCAAATTATGACTAATAAAATCCAAAGGTAAGCCTTGATGGCTGGCCAGCGTCAGTCTTCCCCAACGAACTCCCTTATAATGCATAAGAGCAAAAGGCCCCAACATTTCTTCACAGAATTGCCGGTATGAATTCCAATAGTCAGGCTCCTTGAAGAAGGCAAATGAACTTGTATCAAACAAGATAGCTTTCCCGCCTTTAAAGTAAAAATTGTAAGGTGAAGCATCTTTTAGAATCATGCCGTGCTCGATAGCCTGCAGATTAATGTCTAAATAGGCTAGTAATGCTTTCCGCCACTGGGCATAACACCATTCAAAGGGGAGGCTGATGAAATCGATCTGTTCTGGATGGATAATTTTTAAGAGATCCTTTTCAGATGTCTCTAATTCTTCATGCGGAATGAGTAATTGCTGCTCGACTAAATTCGAATATAGGCCAGAAGCCATTAAATGGTCGTATTCCGGCTGGTAGGCAGGAAAAATATACCGGACATATTGTCCCTCCTTTTTTACAACTCGGGCTGCTTGATCTTTAAAAGAAAAATATTGAGGACAAATTTCGCTCATTACTCCTTCTTCTTAAATAGGTGTTTAATGAATAGAATGACCCTTTTGTAAAATACGACGATGGTTAATAGTCCAGAAAGGATAGCTTGAAAAAGTAAGCTTCCTGCGCCGGGGTCGATATAGGCTAGTATAGATATCATAATTAATGTTAAATATAAATTATTTTTATCACTTTGTTTATCTACAAAAGAGGTGATTTAGTAGATAAGAAATACAATTATCTGCCAATAGAACCTTAAAATAAATTATCAATCATCTTATAAAATAAAATAGTAATTTTGTAGACTGGTTTTTTGTCTTCTGACTTGACCTAAATAAATTAGAGATGAAAGCATTCCGCATACTTATATTATTAATCCTTGCTATTCCCGTTTTTGCCCAGGAGATTCCCGTAGACATTAACAACATCAGCGATCAGCAATTAGCGCAGATAATGGTGCGCTACCAGTTACAGGGAAAATCTCCCGATGAGATCGAGCAGATCATGAAGGCAAAAGGCCTTCCACCTGAACAGATTATCATTCTCAACCGCCGCATCGCGGAGATGGATCCTTTAACGGCGACGTCTATTAATGCCTACAAGACGAAGACAAAGGACGAGGTTACAATTCCACGTAAGAAAATTGAAATCACTGGACCTACTGCTCGTGTGGGCTTGCCTATTTTCGGTGCGGAGATTTTCGAAAATCAGAACCTAAGCTTCGAACCTAATTTAACTATTTCTACTCCGCGTAATTACGTGATAGGTGTGGGCGATGAGTTAATCGTAGACATCTATGGTCTAAGTGAGAGCACGAAGAAGCTGAAAGTGAGTACAGAGGGTTTTATTCGTTTCCCTAATTTAGGGCCTATTAAAGTGAGTGGATTAACCATCGAAGAGGCGCAAGTTCGCATTCGTGATTCGGCCGCTAAAATCTATACTACTATATCAGGAGGAAGTACCAAGGTGATGGTTTCTTTAGGCCAATTGCGTTCTATTCGTGTGACCTTGGTAGGTGAGGTAAAGAAGCCAGGTAACTATTCTGTTTCATCGCTTTCTACCTTAATGAATGCATTGTATGCGTCTGGTGGGCCATCGGATTTAGGTTCTTTCCGCAAGATTGAACTCGTGCGCAATGGGAAAACAATTACAACTTTAGATTTATATGACTTCCTTTTAAAAGGGGATTTGTCTAAGAATAGACTACTTCAAGATGATGATGTGATTCGTGTAGGGACTTATGAGTCTCGCGTGGCCGTTTCTGGGGCAGCGAAGAAGAATGCCTTATTTGATATCAAGAAGGGAGAAAATGCGGCGGATATCTTACGTTATGCAGGTGGTTTTGCGGATGGGGCGTTTAAGGAGCGTGTTCGTGTGAAGCGAATGGGATCAACTGGTTTTGAAGTTCAATCGGTGAAAGCGGATGGATTAGCGGCATTTGATTTGCTTTCTGGAGATACGTTGGTGGTGGATGCTTTGGCCAATACCTATACAAACCGTACGACGATTGATGGTGCGGTTTATTACCCAGGTGAATATGGGTTAAACGAGTTTTCGAACTTAAAAGACTTGCTTTTAGCTGTACGCGTGAAAGAAAATGCATCGACTGATCGGGCTCTTTTAAGTCGTTTGAATCCAGATTTAACGCCGGCGATGCTGCATTTTAACGTGAAAGATGTGCTGGCAGGAAAGACTGAAATTCGCCTACAACGCGAAGATAAAATCCACATTTATTCTCTTTCGGGTCTGCGGGAGAACTATTCGGTAACCATTAATGGGGAGGTGAATCGCCCAGCTTCGTTTGTCTTCGCAGACAATATGCGGGTACAAGATTTGATTCTATTAGCGGATGGCTTTAAAGAGGGAGCATCTCGTTCGCGTATTGAGGTTTCGCGTCGTCTTTCGGCTGCGTCTACATCAGACACGACGGCTTATTCTATTATTCAAACGATCGACTTAGGTAGTGCGAAGTCGGAGGATTTAAACTTCGTTTTACAGCCTTTTGATATTGTTTCTGTGCGTAAATCCCCTTCGTATCGTTCGCAAATTAGCGTTACGGTAGAAGGTGAAGTATTGTATCCCGGTAATTACACCTTGTCTGGAAATAAAGAGCGACTTTCTGATATCATCGCCCGTTCTGGCGGATTAAAACAAACGGGTTATGCGACGGGGGCTATTTTATTGCGAAAGACGCGTGTGAATCAGACTGAGGCTGATGAGGCGCTTTTCTCGTCGAAGATTAATACGATTTCGAATCAAACGAAGCGCAGTTCTGGCAATTCATTTGCGGCTACCGATACGGCGAAAATCGCATCGAATGTGAATGGTTTATTAGTCGATCAAAAGCCGGTGGGTATTCGCCTAGCGGAGGCAATGGCGCAACCAGGGTCTCTATATGATATCATTTTAGAGGAGGGGGATGTGATTAAAGTGCCTAAGTTAACGCAGACGGTGCAGACATTTGGCGCAGTAAATGTTCCACGTCAGGTCGCTTACCGGAATGGTTTAGGCTTCCGCCGCTTGATTTCTGAATCTGGCTGGTTCGCTCCTAATGCATCCCGCCGCTATGCCTATATGGTGCGCCCAAATGGTGAAATCAAAACGACGAAACGATTCCTGTTCTTCCGCTTCTACCCTAGCCTAGAGCCTGGTGCGGAGGTATATGTTCCTGCTAAGAAAGATAAAAGACCCATATCCACACCAGAATACATCGCGATGGGTACAGGTTTAGCTTCTTTAGGTGGGTTAATCATCGCATTAATTAATACGGTAAAATAATGGCAGATAAAAAGACAGTGGTTTTAGGGGATGTCATCGAATCAATCAAACGATTCTTTAGCTATTTGCGTTCACAGTTTTTATTGATCGCTGTATGTGGGATTATCGGTTTAGTGTTGCCTCTGATCTACCGTGCCATGCAAAAGCCGGCTTATGCGGCTTCTACGACCTTCATCTTAGAAGAGAAATCAGCGAATGGCGGAGGCCTGGCTGGAATCGCTTCTCAAGTGGGTTTAGACTTGGGAAGTTTAGGTAGTGGTTCGAATTTGTTTACCGGTGATAATATTCTGGACATCATCAAGTCCCGTGTCATCATTGAAAAAGTGCTCTTAACGCCTATTTCAGGAACTTCAGGGAAGAGGTTAGCAGATTTGTATTTAGAGTTTTCGGGTATTGGGGAAAAACTACCTGTGCCGGTTTCGTTTGCATCCCCTTCAGGAGCTCATACGGTGTATCAAGATTCGGTCTTGTACGTGATGTATGATCAAATCGCTAAGAAAAACGTTTCAGTGGATCGCCTGAACAAGAAAGGTTCCATCTTTAAAATCGTCACGGTATCTCAGAACCAAGTATTCTCCAAGAACTTTGCGGAGCGTTTATTGAAAGAGACAACCACCTATTACGTAAATGTGAAAACGAGCAGCGCGTCAGCTAACGTGAAACGCTTACAGGCGCGTGGAGATTCCTTATTGCGCGTATTAAATGCTAAATCTTATACAGCGGCGTCCTACCAGATCTTAGATCCTAACGTAGCTTTTAAAGCGATGTCAGTACCGGCTGAAGTGAGCTCGCGTGATAAATCCATCGTCTTCAGCATCTATGCGGAAGTGACCAAGAACTTAGAAATGAGTCGCATTGCCTTGGTTTCTCAGACGCCAGTCATTCAATTATTGGATGTACCTAAGTACCCTTTGATGGATGATCGCAAGTCTTATCTTTTCCTGGGGGTGGTCGGTTTTATCGCCGGTATTTTTGCTGCCATTTTCCTTTGCCTCTATCTTTATACGGATAAATAATGCGTCGGGTGTTTCTATTGCGCGCTTACGGAGATTTTGCGATAGCGGTGCAAGCCCTGCCTTCATCGGACCAGATCGTTGCATCCTTGCATTTGAAACATCTGTATGATGCTTTATTATCCCGTGGGTGTATTCCGGCGCGTTCAATCGACTTTGTTGATTTCGGGATCAGGGGTTCACAATTAAATCTATTTACGAACAAGGAGTTTTTACGGGTAGACACTTTAATTCAATTGTCTAAAATCAAGGAATATGTACATGCGAATCCTGGCTCTAATGATTTCGTGGAGCAAAGTGCTCGATTAGGCCTATTGAATTTTTATACGGGCCATTCTTTTCAAGCACTATTCGAAACGGGGTCTCCTGTTTATGAGGCGTATGGATTACCATCACGAGGCCTAGGTGGTATGAAAGAAAATATTTTAATCTTTCCAGATGCTCGATTAAAGAAAAGAGAAATCCCTACGAGTGTATTGGCGCAAATTCCTGGACGCGTAGTTCGCTTCGGGAAAGATTACAAAAACTTCGGAGAATTAATCGAGTTGATTCAATCGGCAGGTTATATCTATGCGGCAGATTCTTTGCCTCTGCATTTAGCGTATTTGTGTCGCAAGCCTCATTATATTTTATATCCAGAGGGTGGAAAGCTAGACTTCTTTACGCCTGACGCCCTAGCGTCCGGTTCTTACAGCACGTTTAACCAGTTTACCTATGTTTAAGCGCGTCTTTGTCCTTTTTGCGGAGCATGAGACGGAGCGTCTTTCGCATATTGAAGCTATGGAGGCCGATTTACCTTATTTAGAGGTGGTGGAGCCTGTTTTTCCGTCGCGTATTCATGTTCCTTTTTTAAATAGACTAGTAGCAAAATCGCAGGAGCGTACAGGAAAAGCCTTATTACCCACAGAAATAGGGGTGATTTTAAGTCATCGAAAGATCTGGGCACAGGTTGCTCGAGAGAAAACAAAGGAGCACTTTCTGGTATTGGAATCCGATAGCAGAATTCTAAAACCGGAGCTTTTAAATTTTGAAACAGCACAGAAATACGATCTTTTTTTCTGGGGAGCGTGGAATGGCTATGCGAGTTTGAAACGATCTACTGTGAAGAACGGGGTAGGTGAACCTCTGATTAAATCTGTTTATGGCGCCTATGGTTATTCGCTGAATTCAAAGGCGGCGGCTTATTTATTGAAAAAGACGGCGCAGGTGGCTTATCCAGTGGATATGTACAAGCGTTTTGTGAATCCGGCGGAAATTTCTTTGGGGGCCATCGTGCCGGAAGTGATTTCGACTTGGCGAACCTCGGATTCACTCATTCGAAAGGAGAGTCGCGGACATCTGTTGACCGCTGAATTAATTCGACTGATTTTCTATTGCCGAAACACGATACAATCGTACTTTTGTTAATATGAGTCAACCAACTTCTATCGTAGCCATCACCTGGGACGGGAAATCCAGCCCCATGGACCACATCCATTTCGATGCGGAGCCGGCTTTCGATTGGTTGCTCTATGATTATAGTGGTGCAATAGCGGAGGCTCCAATGCCTGTGAAGCACTATATTTCGCAGAAATCAGAGTGCAAGGGAGATGTGATGCAAAATATCTACGCCTCTTTGCAGTCAACTCACTTAACTTATATAGGCTTTTTAGATGATGATCAAATCATCTCCGTTTCAGACCTGAACAAGCTATTTTTCATCGCAGCCTTAGAAAAATTGGACGTATTTCAGCCTAGTTTGAACCACGATTCACATTATAATCTACGCCAGTTTTTACACAAGCCAGGCTATCTGGTTCAAGACACGTGGTGGGTGGAAATCATGTCTCCATTCTACAGTGAGGCAGTTTTCAAGGCCGCTGGACCTCATTTCATGCATTCGATTTCCGGAACGGGATTAGATGTCTATTTGATTCCCACGATTCAACGTTTGATAGGCAAGACTAAAACAGCGGTGGTTCATGGCGTACAATTAAAGCACGCGCGTCCGATTAGAACGGATAACCGGGTGTTCTCGAATGGGAAGACGAACTTAGAGGAGATTCGCTATGTGCAAAGTGTTTGTCGTGCGATGGCAGCGGAAAGACCGGAGCTTTTTGATTCGGAATTTCATTTCCATGTGTTAGATAGACGGTATGTGCACGGAGTGCCTTTGGCCTATAAAATCCAACGCATTCCTACTATGCTACGCAACCTGTATAAACTGATCGTAGACGCTAGTTACCGCTAATGGAGACCCGGAAAAATGTCTTTTATAACGTACTGCTAGCGATTTCGCAGGTTTTATTCCCGTTGATTACGTTTCCTTATTTGGCTAGAACCCTAGGTCCAGAACACGTGGGGGTATTAAATTTTGCCGAAAGTTTCGCAAAATACTTCGTCCTTTTAGCCGCACTAGGCATCCCCATTTATGGTGTCCGAGAAATTGCTAAAGTAGCCTCAGATCGCGTTCAATTAACAAAAACCGCATCCGAAATTTTCGTAATTAATGCCTTAGGAACGCTGCTTTTAAGCGTGATTTTCCTCGTTTTTATATTTGTGTTACCACAATTAGCTGCGGAGAAATCGCTATTCCAATGGGCTTTGGCCTATTTTATCTTGCAAGTCTTCCAATTAGAGTGGTTCTTCTCTGGGATGAATCAATTTAAATTCATCGCACTTCGTTCCCTCGTTATCCGCCTCTGTTTTATCGCGGCGGTATTTCTATTCATTCGAAACAAGAATGACTATGTGAACTATTTCCGGATGCAAGTCGGCCTAGCGGTGGTTTTGGCTGCTTTTAATGCCAAACGCTTGTGGGAATTATTGGATTTCTCTAGCCTTTCGTTTAAAAGTTTAGAGCTAAAAAAGCACTTGAAGCCGATGGCTCTGTTATTCTTAACCATCTTCACGATTTCCGTTTATTTCTCCTTAGATACGATTTTGTTGGGCTTTTTAGCGAATAATGAGAGCGTGGGCTATTACTCGTCTGCCTTGAAATTGAATCGACTTTTCATTGGGGTGTTAAGCGCCATTTCGGTGGCGATGTTCCCCGGATTAGTCAGTTTATACCACAAGGGTGAGAAAGAGGCCTTCGTGTTGTTAGTGAAGCAATGTTTCTATGTATTAGTAAGCTTGGCGATGCCATTGGTTGTGGGAATCATCACCTGTGCGCCGGAGATTATTCATATTTTGTTGGGAACGGCCTTCGATCGCGCGATTCTACCCTTGCAAATCACGGCACCGTTGATCTTAATTATCAGTATGTCGGGGATTTTTGGCTTTCAAATCCTTAGCGCCGTAGGCAAAGACAAATCGATCCTCATTTCTGCGTTAATCGGGATGTTTATCAGTATTGTTTTAGCCTTTTTATTAGTGCCTTCTCAACAGGAAATAGGCGCGGCGATTACCATTTTGGTAACGGAATTAGCTGTTTGTACAGCTTTCATCTTCTTTACGAGAAAGGAAATCTCGCTTTCGAATTATACGCTGGTGTTCTTTCAACAATTATTGGGTTTGATTCCGTACCTAGGAATCGTGTTCTTGTTTAAACTCTTTGTACCTACGCTTTTATTACGTTTGTTAGTGATAGGGGTATTTTCGCTGGCTTGGTTTGTGGTGTTGCACCTGTTTATCTTACCGGATACGATTTTCCGGGCGCAATGGAATCGCTTAGCGGATCGCCTTCATAAAGAGGAATAAACTCGCACGCAGCTGGAAATAGGTCTTCCCGTATTCCGCATATAGATCAATCTGCTCCTGAATTTTCTCTGTCTGCATGTATGGCAAAGTCAAGTTCGTATACAGGCGTTTCATCGCAGCTCTCCAGGTTGCAAAATCCTTCATGATGGGAACGCCGTCATACAGGGCTAAATTAAAATCAAGTAGCTGAGATCTCTGGGCTATTTTTCCTCCCACTTGCTGGTTTGCATGGCTACGGTACTGAAAGAGTGTTTCAGGGTTCGCTATTAAGGCATTTTTCGCTGCAAAATAAAGACCGATCCAGCCATCATGTAGTAGACCAGGTTGCTGTGGAATGTCTAATGATAATAGCTCAGCATCACGTTTCATCGCTAATCCAGCTCCTGTCACGACATTATCTACGCGTCTTTCAAAATCCGCTAGGTCCACTTTACCATAGGGAAATCCGATGATGTCCCACAAAGTTATTCCATATTGCGTTTCCCCTACTTCGTCAATAATTTCTGCGTTGCTGAATACGGCTTCAGCAGTCGGATTTTGTTCAAAAAAGGCAAGCGTTTTCTCCACCTTATTGGGCAACCATACATCATCCTGGTCCGCTAAGAAAAAAACATCCCCTGTTGTCAGGCGCAGGCATTGCTGCATATTCGCAACAGTGCCTAGATTCTCGGTGTTAAACTGCAGTTTTATCTGGGGATTTGCCACGGCATAATCCGCTAAAATTTCGCGGGTTCCGTCGGTAGAACCATCATCGCAGACGATAATCTCGTGGACGGGTAGACTTTGGCCTAAAATCGAATCCATCTGCGCCTTTAGATAAGCCGCACCCTGGAAGGTGATCATGGAGACGGAGAGTTTCATAGATTACAAATGTACTTACTTAGCCCAATCAAAAAAGGGAATGCACATCACTTTTTTGTTTTCGATGTGGAAGTCCTCCGTTTGATTCGTCGTCACGAACGTAGTTGAAGCTAATTCTAAATCTGCCATAGCTTCTTGCATTCCTGCGGTTTCACGCGCCATATTATCCGGGGTTAATTGATGGCAGACCTGAACTGCATGGTATTTCCCGTCCAGCTGGTAGATAAAATCACATTCATGGTTTTTTTTATAATACCAAATCTGCGTCGTCTTTCGCCGGATTTCTAAGAAGACTAAATTTTCTAAAATACGACCTGTGTCTTCCTGTAATTGTGTCGAGTTTTGTTGTGCAAATTTTGTGTCAATCGCATAAATTTTCTTCTCGTTTACTTGTTGCTTTTTGAAGCTAAAATCAAATTTAGATATGGAGAATAGGAGGTAGCTGTCCTCATAAAATTTGACAAAATTAGAAACGGTATTAGCTGATTTTATGCCATAACTTTTAGCTAATTTATTAAGCGTATAAGGCCTAGCGATATTATTCAGTAAGTGTAAAGCGACAAGGGTTAACTCTTGCACATTCCGGATGCCGTTACGAACAGCGATATCTCGCTGGATGATATCCTTAAATAATTCCGTATGATAGCGCGGGATGCCATAGGCCACAAATTCAGGAAAACCGCCCATAGCCAAGTAAGCTTGAAAAGAATCTGGGCTAGCTTTTTGCATTCTGAAACGACAAAATTCCCGAAAAGAAAACGGGAAAACCTCATGTGTTATGTGCCTTCCAGTAAGTAGGGTGCCTAGTTCTAAGCTCAATAGCTTAGCGTTAGAACCTGTGATTGCATACTGATTCCCCCGTTCTAAACCTTGTCTCACATAGCTTTCCCAGCCATCGATTTGTTGAATTTCATCAAATTGAAATTGATGAATATTAGGCCAGATTTGCTCTATTTTATAAAAATCTGCCACCTGAAACGCACTGAATCGAGGATCGTCAAAATGCACATAGCCCACTTTGGACTTATCTTTCATCAATTGCTTCAGTAAAGTGCTTTTCCCAGCTCTTCGGATGCCCGTTAGAATAACAGCTAGAGGAACATCCAGTCGAATTTCCGAGCTAACCTCGCGCTCAACCGTCTCCTGCTGCTCCTTAAAATAAAGGCGCTGATCTTCCAAAAGGGATTTTAGCTCGTCTTGTAACACGATATCAAATAGTTTATATTACAAATATACACTTTTATATATTACTAATGCACACTTTATTTTATGCTCAGAATTCCCCTCTTTTGTTCAGCGCCGGAATATTCCTAACTTTGTTTATGAAGTTTCTTGTTTCGCTTTGTTGTGTTTTCGTCCTTTTGGCACCTGCTATAAAGGCCCAAAACGCCATCCCTGTCGGCTTCTCCGACATCGATGAACAAGTCCGTAACCTGCAATTACTAGGAAAAGTAGACGCAAATCAATCCATGCTCGCGCGTCCCTTTTATTCTACGGGAAAGCAAAGTATGCAAGATCTGTATCGTTTAATCGATCCCGCAGCAAACGATTCCCTTAAGAGTTATAAAAAAGGATTGTTTCAGGCCATTTTATTGCCTGCTTCTTTGACCCAAAAACTAAATACCTCGCGACCTTACGGCTGGAACGATCAGGCGATGTCTAATTCCAATGGCTACCAAATGCAGGCAAGTGCCGGTTTTTATGCCCGGTTTAGCATTTTACATGTACAGTTTAAACCGGAGTTTGTGCGTACTGGTTCCGCAGAATATGAGACGAGTGATGCGTGGGGTCAAGTGAACCCGTCACTAAATCGACTAAGTTTAGGGCAGTCGTCTGTGCGCTTAGAGGCAGGCGGTATTTCTCTAGGAGTTTCGAATCAAAATCTTTGGTGGGGTCCAGGGCACTATTCGTCCTTATTGATGACGAATAATGCAGCGGGCTTCCAGCATTACAGCTTGAATACGACGCGACCTCTGAAGACCTTTCTTGGGTCATTTGAATTTCAATTGATTTTAGGGCGGATGACCCGGGATTCCTTGCAAGGATTTGAGAATAATTTATTGAAGAGGAGGGATCTAGCGGCTAACCCGAAGAACAGGCAATACAATGGGATCATTTTGACCTACCAGCCGAGTTTCATGAAAAATGTCTTTTTCTCGGTCTCCCGTGCTTTCCAAAACTACGAGATGCCCTTGCCCAATGCGAAGTTTATGAATACCTATTTGCCGGTATTGAATAACCTCTTTAAAAACAATTATAACGACGATACGCTGAGCAAAGACCAAATATTGAGTGTGTCCACACGCTGGCTGATGCCGAAGAATCACGCGGAGGTCTATGCAGAATTTGGTTATAATGATGCCAAACAAAACTTCCGTGATCTATGGCTAGACATGTCCCATTCCGCAGCTTGGGTGGTCGGTTTTAAGAAGTTACACCCTTTAAATGCGCGGACATTTATATCGCTTCAAGCAGAAGCGACGAAGATGGCGGAAACACCGTCTTATTTATTTCGAGGAGCAGGGAATTGGTATGAACATGGTCAGGTGTACGAAGGATTTACGAATAACAACCAAATCATTGCGAATGGCGCAGGCCACGGAAATAATGTACAATCCTTCGCGGTCAGCTGGAACCAAGGCTGGACGAAGCTAGGTTTGACGTTTCAACATGTGGCGAATCGACCTACGACAGTAACGGGGGGAAATGCGGTGGCCACGAGGAATGTAAAATGGGATGACTACGCTTTTGGTCTTCAAGGAGGCTATCGCTACAAGAAACTCCTATTTACGGCGGATGTCAAGTGGGTGAATTCGACGAATTATTTATGGGTAAAGGATCATTCGAAGTCGAATGTATTTGCCTTCCTTAATACGATTTTCTTATGGTAAAGTACGTTCTAGGCCTTTTATTGCTCTCTTGCTCGGTCTCCGCACAGACGACTTTACTCGATGATATTAGTCTGCAAGACGTGCAGCGGAATGCACAACTGTTGAATGGTTCTGATTCGACTAAATACCAGAATCAATCTTTCCTGATTCGCTCGACCTCTCGGTTCCAGGAGTTAGAATCATCACCGGGTATTTCCTTTCGCCAAACCACCCTTCACAACGATAAAATGCCCCTCGGTTTTAACCAAGGTACCATGTACCCAGCGGTGGGTTTTCAGCGTCGCTGGAGTGTAGGGGTTCATTTAATTTGGAAATTTTTAGATGTCAATTTGCAGCCGGAATGGGTGCAAGCGGAGAATCTGCCTACCATACCTTTCGCGGGAAGCCCGCAAGATGGCAATTATTGGACCCGGGTTTTCTTTTTGATTAATAATAACATTGATCATTACAGTCATTTTGGAACTGAGCCGCTGAAGACCTTTTTTCCGGGGCAATCCCGTGTCGCCTTGCGATTAGGGAATGTGGCTGTCGGTGTTTCTACAGAGAATAATTGGTGGGGGCCGGGCTTTAGAAACAGCTTGGTTTTAACAAATGAGGCGGCGGGATTTTTGCATTATTTCGTCCAAAACCGCAAACCGGTCATCACTCCAATCGGAAATTTTGAGGGCAAGGGAATCGTGGGTTTGTTAGAGAATACGAGTTTACTCTCTCCGGAGGACAAGAATTTTAGACCTATTTGGGCTGGGGGTATTGAAAGCAAGAATAACTCCCAGCGTATTTTAAAGGCTTTCGTGTTAAATTGGCAGCCTAAGTGGGTGCCTAATTTCTACCTAGGCTATTCATTTGCGCAACAAAATTACTTTACGGTCGAAGAACCTAAGCCAGGGAAACCCTTTGTAGAAAATCCTCGAATGCAATTAGGGTCTTTCTTATTTCGTTTTGCATTACCAAAAGACCATGCGGAGTTCTATGCAGAGTTAGGCCAGCCGGACAGAGTGGTGGGGCCAGCAAGTTTCTTTCAGGATTCCACGAAGACAGGATTTGTGATAGGGGGACGGAAGTTATTTCCTTTGGGCAAAAAGAAAAAATCATACTTGCAATTTGCGGTGGAGTTTACCCAATTGCAGTTGATGGATCCGGGTCTAGTGATCGATAATACCCAGCCCGGAGGTGAACCGCTACGCAATAGTTGGTACACGAGCACGCAAATGCGCCAAGGATATACCCACAATGCGAAGTTGTTAGGGGCATCCATCGGGCCTGGTTCGAATAGCCAAACCGTCTACCTCAGTTTCCACCGAGGGCGAAGTTTAATTCGTTTGCATGGGGAGCGGATGGCGAAAAACAACGACTTCTATGTGTACCAATACTACGGTAGCGGCTATGAAAACCGCTATTGGGTGAATCTAACCACAGGTGTGGAGGCTCAGATAGGGCTCACTAAAAATTTGCTGATAGGGGCGTCCTATTTACAGACATTCGTGAACAATTACATGTGGGTACGTATCGAAGATGGCATCGCGGATTGGTCTGATTCCTCTACGAAGTCGGATTACAAGAACCAGCAGTGGCAGGTTTCGCTTAAATACGAGATCAATGGACGTCGTTAAAAAACTGTATTTACAAGCGTATTTCTTCGTTATGGCACTCTATGTGTTCTTTAACAAGGGGATTGCGTACAGTTTTTTAGCGGAGGCTTTGTGGGCGGGAGGATTTTTAGTGTTGTTTTTAACACGCAAGGAATATGCGTTTGGCTGGGATAAACGGACGAAAATTTTAGCCTTTTTGTTAGCGGTTACGGTAGGTTACATAGGCTGGGGATTACGTTCTTACGCCCTTTTCGATGTCATTCGTGACTCGTTCGTGATTCAATATGCCTGGTTTGCCTTCTTTGTGTTTTTGTTCAAGGATTTGCGGGCACAATTATGGGCCTACATTATTTCGATCTATACCTGGTTTCCGTTTTTCGCCTTATTAAATTTCTATTTCCAAAACTTCTCCGAGTTCTTCGAGAACTTCATCCTCTTCGGATCCGTACCTTTCGCGCTCTATAAATACGGTGACATGGGGGTACATTTATTGATTTCGACGTTAGTGTTGATGCTCTACTTAAACCATCGTTCGATCCGCTTTCAGGTAACCTTAGCGGTGGCGATTCTGTTGAATTTATTGATCATTACGGCTTATTCGCGTTCAGGAATGTTAGCCTATCTACTTAGTTTAGGCATATTTGTGTTCTACACGAAGCACCAAGAAATGCGGGATTTATTCAAGCAATATGCGCGCTACCTGCCTATTATTTTGTTGATCGTTTTGCCTTTGTATGCGTCCATTAAAGTAAAGGAAAACTTCCAAGGACGTAAGGTAGGAATAGAGCAGCTGGTGGAGAACGTGGGCTCGATGTTTGGGGTGAGTAAGGATGCAACTTTGGATAAAAATAAAGTGTGGCGTTTGATTTGGTGGGCGAATATCATCGATTACAGTATTACACCTGAATATGCGGTTCAAGGGAAGGGATTAGGAATGAGTCTGGCGGAAAGTGATGATATAAATACAGATGTGGAGGATTTGCGTTCGCCGCATAATTTTAATTTGACTATTCTGGCACGCTTCGGCTGGCCATTGTTCTTGCTCTGGTGCTATTGGTTGTTTTGCCTGTTTAAACCCATGTTTAAAAGGCAATTGAATGACCAACAGTTGATGATTTCCTGCGTATTATTCACGTTTTGGCTGAACGGTAGTTTCGATGTGTTTTTAGAGGGTCCCATGGGAGCATTTCCTTTCTGGACCTGGGTGGGCTTGTATTTTTTAGGGGATTTTTTCCCAGAACCGGATACGAATGAAGCATCATAAGGTCAACATTTTAGGGACCCCCGTTTCTTCGCTGACGATGGACGAGTTGTTCAGTGATTGGGAGCGAGTGATTCAGGCCAAGCAAAAAGCGCAAGTGTGTATTACGCCGGTTAATTCGATATTGGCGGCGCGCGCGACAGCGCGCGTTCAAGAGATCTATAAGAACGCGGATTACGTTCTTTGCGATGGCGTTCCTGTGAAATGGGCCTCAGAGTTCCTGGGGAATCCTATTAAGGAGCGCATTACGGGTTTGGATGTGTTGCCGCGGATATTTCCTTTTGCGGAGGCTGGCGGCTTCACTATTTTCTTGTTAGGCGCCTCTCTAGGTGTGGCGGAAACGCTAAAAGAAGTGATGGAGGCGAAGCACCCGGGTGTACAAATCGTGGGAACCTTTGTGCCGCCGTTCAGAGCGGTGTTTTCGAAAGAAGAGAACCAACAAATGGTCAATGCAATTAATGCGGTGAAGCCGAATATTTTGTTGGTGAGTCTAACGGCGCCTAAGCAGGATATTTGGATTGCAGAAAATCTAGCGAAATTAGATACCCACGTGGCCATCGGTATCGGAGGAGCCTTCGAGGTAGCCGCTGGAATGATTCAAAGAGCGCCACTTTGGATGCAAAAGAGTGGTTTGGAATGGTTCTATCGATTCTTGCAAGAACCTAAGCGAATGTTCAAGCGCTATTTTGTGGAGGCACCTGTGTTCATTCCGCTCATCATTCAACAGAAGTTTAGTAAGCGTTCTGGTCGCCCCTGAAGAAGTTAATGACGGTCTGGAGGATGATTTGGCAATCTAACCAAAACGACCAGCGGTGAATATAACTCAAATCAAAGTCCACGCGCTCCTGCATGTCCTCCGTCGTACGTGTTTCCCCTCTACATCCATTTACCTGTGCCCAGCCGCTGATTCCGGGTAAAACAATGTGTCGCAACATGTAATTATCCACCGTATTCATGGATTCAATGTTCAGTGGAGTAGGGTGCGGTCGCGGTCCCACTACAGACATATCGCCCAGTAAGACATTCCAAAATTGCGGAATTTCATCCAAATTTGTCTTCCTAAGAAATGCTCCAACACGCGTGATACGCGGGTCATCTTTGTGCGCTTGCTGGTAATTTCCCTCTTCATCTACGTCCTCACTTTCCTGCACCATTGTCCGGAATTTATAGCAGATCAAGGTCTCATTATTTAGTCCCCAGCGTTCTTGCCGGAAGAAAACGGGACCTTTGGATGTCAACTTAATCAGTAAGGCAATAAGTGGAAATAGAATCAGGCCAAAAGTCAAGAAGAACACAACCGAAAACACCACATCAAATACCCGCTTCAAGATTCGATTCTCCACTCGGTCCAGTGGAAGGCGACCCACATTCATCACGGGCACCTGACCGATGGTCTGTATGCTAATCGAAGAAGTCGCGTATTGCTGGAAGTCAGGTAAAATACGAACTTTAGTCCGGTAGTAATCACAAATATTAATGCATCGTTGTATGGTCGAATAATCGTCCGTAGGCAATGCAATCACCACTTCATCAATATAACGCGATTTCAAAATGAGGTCTAATTGGCTGATTTTACCTAAATATTCGCATCCCGGAATATTATTCATTTCATCATCAATGATGCCCTCCACCTTATAACCGTAGTAATAATACTTTTCTACTGTATCAAAAAAATTCTTTGCTGCCGCTGTCGCCCCCACTAACAATACCACGTCATTCATCCGCCCTTGGTAGAAGGCCGCGTGGCGATTCTTCCGTAAAATATATTTTGTAACAGCGGCTAATATGAAATTCGCTCCGATGAAATAGGCGAAAAAATTAAAGTCGTATGCACCACTTGGCCTCAAAAAGAAGAGACTAGAGCTGAGTAAAATAGTGAATAAAATCAGGTGGTATATGATGAAAATAATCTCCTCCGCGAACTTATTCGAGCGTCTATCCGCATAAAGTTTCGAAAACGAGGAGACAAAATACCACAAAACGATGGCCAAAAATCCAAAGGCCGGATTCCATTGTTCAAGATGTCCCGTATTCCAAAGCGCCAGCGCATAAGCAGCGATAACCACTAGGGCATCGTTCACGTAGCGAATCAGCACAAATCGATTGGATTTTTTATTCATGGAAATCTTTCTAGTTCAAATTTACAAATTGCCGACATTCCTACCTAAATTTGTTCATGCTTAAATGGATCTTTTTTTTCTTTTTGACCACACAAATCTTTGCCCAGACCATTCCCGTGGGCATCCCCGATTATTCGGAAGAGCTCCTTCGCAATCAGCAACTCATATCTGGAGCTCGTAATTCGTTTACTATCAGGCCAGTGATCGACACCACTCAGACGCGCCTGCTGCCTGCCAGTATCCTGACGTCCTATAATTCCTTAGTCCCTATGGGCTGGAATGACGGCGCCATGATCCCAGCCAGAGGCCTACAAACCTATCTAACGGCCGGATTTTTTACGAAATACAAAGGCTTGAGCCTACAATTGAAGCCGGAGTTTGTCATGGCCGAAAATCGGGAATTCGAGACCTTTTCTTTACAAGGATCTTTCCGTGCACCCATGATTGTGCTTTGGAATAGCACGGATATCCCAGAACGTTTTGGCAATTCTACCTATACTCGTTTACGTTTAGGCCAAACAGCCCTTCGCCTTTCTTCCCGCTCTGTTTCTGTCGGAATTTCCACCGAAAACCTATGGTGGGGCCCTGGTTTCCGCAATTCTTTATTAATGTCAAACAATGCCCCAGGGTTCTTGCACGGCACATTTAATAGTGTGAAGCCACTTAAAACTTTTATGGGGTCATTCGAATTCCAACTGATTGGTGGCCGATTACAAGGTTCGGGTGTTCAGCCTAATCCGAACGAATACATTGTGAATGGGATTAATTATTTAGAGCCAAAACCCGAGCCAGGATCTCGTTACATCACCGCTTTAACTATCAATTACCAGCCGCGCTGGATTCCCGGATTGTTCCTAGGTGTTTCCCGTTCTTTCCATCTATATACCTCCGATTTAGGCAGTGGCCTCTCCGATATTTTCCCATTTTTCTTGCCTGTAGAGAAGAAAAGGGTACCCTTTGAGGACGATAAGCGCAGAGATCAGTTAGCATCCATGTCCGCTCGCTGGGTCTTTCCTGCCTCGCAATTAGAGATTTATGGGGAAGTGGGTTGGAATGATTACAAGACTAGTTTGATTGATTGGTATCTATCAGTAGAGCATTCAAGAGCCTATTTATTTGGTATGCGCAAAGTGTTTTTGCAGTCCCCAGGCAAGTATGTCCGCTTAGCTATAGAGAACACCTCTATGCAAATGACTGCGGATAGACTCGTTCGCAATAATGGACCTTGGTACCGCCACGATTTTGTCCGCCATGGATATACCAATGAAGGGCAAGTGCTGGGGGCAGGAATTGGGCCTGGATCTAATCTCCAAACCTTCGATGTAGCCTTCATCCGCCCTTCTACCGTAGCCGGATTTACGATCGAGCGCTACGCACACAACATGGACTATTTTTATGACGCCTTTAAGACCTATAATTCTAAGTGGGTTGACGTCCATTTTGGCGGATATTACCAACGCCGAATCAAGCAATATGCCCTTTCCGCTAAGTTAAATTTTGCGCTCATTCGCAATTACCAATGGGTACTAAATAAAGTCAAGTTAAATACCCAACTTCAATTATCGGCAACTAGATATTTTTAGCCATTAGAACATCAATTCGTTTATTTTTCGGTAGATTTGAATTCTAAATTCAACGGCTACATGAAAAATATTGCTATTTTATTGTTAATCAGTTTGTTAAGTTCTTTTTCTAGCGTTTCGACGAAGACGATTTTAATCAAATCTGATCCTGCTGGGGCAGAAGTTATATTTAACGGTTACTTTGTAGGCAAGACACCTGTTGAAATTAAGATTGACGATAAGAAATACAATTTTATCTCTATTTCGAAGTCTGGATACAAACGCCAACGTGTCGAATTGAAAGAGGTAGATAAAGAAATCGAAGTGAAACTAGAGAAAGATCTCTAAATCGTTGCTAGGGCTTGCTCTAAGTCTGCCCACAAATCATCCACATGTTCTAAGCCGATCGAGAATCGCAACAGGTTTCCTGGCGTGGTACTCTGAGGTCCTTCAATCGACTTGCGATGTTCCACGAGCGATTCCACTCCACCCAAGCTTGTCGCTTGTTGAAATATCTGCAGTTTGCCTGCCATTTCCCTCGTTTCAGTTTCCCCCGTTTTTACTTGCAAAGCAATCATGCCGCTAAAGCCCTGAGGCATTTGGGCTTTTGCCAAAGCATGTTGTGGATGCGATTCTAGGCCTGGATAATGTACTTTCTCCACCTTAGGATGTTTTTCCAAACGCTTCGCCAGTTCCAAAGCATTCGCACTGTGCTCCCGCATTCTCAGCGGTAAAGTCTTCAATCCCCTCGCTAACAAGTAACAGTCTAAAGGATTAGGCGTCGCTCCCATTAAAATTTGAACTCGTTCAATTCGCTTCGCCCACTCGTCATCCTCTTTGACCAGTACGGCTCCACCCATAATATCGGAGTGTCCTCCTATATACTTCGTCGTTGCGTGCATGACAATGTCAGCTCCATGGGCGATGGGGTTTTGAAGGACGGGCGTGCCCATCGTATTGTCCACCCCCAGTTTTATTTTATGCTTTTTAGCAATTTGAGCAAGACCTTGAATATCTGTGATGCAGAGCATCGGGTTCGCCGGTGTCTCAGCCCAAATGAGTTTGGTATTTTTTTGAATCGCTTTTTCGACTTGTGCCAGGTCTGTCATATCTACCTGAGTCACTTCTAAGCCCCACGGCCCTAAAATCTCTTCCGCCAGTTTATAGGACGCATAATACCCTACTTCGGGTAATAAGATGTGGTCACCGGATTGAAGGCATTGGAAGACGGCGTTTACGGCGGCGAGGCCTGAGCCGAAGGCGAAGCCTCGCGACGCCCCTTCTAAGGCCGCTAGGCCTTTTTCCAGCGCGATACGATTTGGATTCGAGTTACGAGAATACATGTGCCCTTTCGGATAAGTTCCATCCAAAGCCCGCTCAAAAGTCGTCGTCAAAAACACCGGCGCCGCAATCGCCCCCGCCGTTTCATCCTTCAAATGACTCCCATGTACCGCAATCGTCTCCTTTTTCATTTTTGGTTTTCTCTTAACTTAAAGTTTTTACCTAAATACAAACGACGAACTTGTTCGTCATCCGCTAATTCTTTTGGCGTCCCCGCCTTCAAAATCTTTCCTTCAAAAAGCAAATAAGCCCTATCCGTAATCGATAACGTCTCATCCACATTGTGGTCAGTTATCAAAATCCCAATATTTCTAAATTTCAATTTCGACACAATCGTCTGAATCTCCTCCACCGCGATCGGATCGACCCCCGCAAACGGCTCATCGAGTAAGATAAATTTGGGATCCACCGCCAGCGCTCTCGCAATTTCCGTCCGCCTTCTCTCCCCTCCAGACAGCACCTGACCTAAACTTTTCCGCACGTGGGTTAAAGAAAATTCTTCCAAAAGACTCTCCACCTTCTCTTTCTGCGCCGCTTTCGACAAATCCGTCATCTCTAACACCGCCTGTATATTTTCCTCCACACTCAAAGTCCGAAATACCGATGCCTCCTGCGCTAAATAACCAATTCCTAGTCTCGCCCTTTTGTACATAGGCAAGTCTGTTACATCCAAATCATCTAAGAACACTTTCCCTTCATTCGGCTTCACTAGTCCCGTAGCAATGTAGAAGGACGTTGTTTTACCAGCACCATTTGGCCCTAATAAACCAACAATCTCCCCTTGCTCCACCTGATACGAAATGTGATCATTCACTAATCGCTGTCCGTATTTCTTGACTAAATTCTCTGTCCGTAAAATCATGGCTTAAAAATACGAATTATTTCGATGTTTTTTCTTTTGCTTTTGAAAGGGCATACCTTGTAAACGCTGTATAGGCCCTGATTGTTCAGAAACGCCTTGTTGTGAAATAACTCGTTCCTGTGTAAAGTCGATTTTTAGGTATTGACAAAAAGTGTCAATACCTGAAAACGTCTCTCAGTACCTTGAAGTTATTTTAACAACAGTGCTAATTCAGCACGTAGAGACAGACAAGTAAGCTACATTATCTCTACTCTCTTCCCTATAATCTCTTATCTAGTAGAGAACCACCCCACTAACCGAGTAGCGTGTAGGCGATGAAAACCAGCGTAAGGCTTGAGAACCTGAAATGGTATAGGAAACCACACGACCTGAGACTAGGTGCATGGAGAGTTTTTTAGAGGTCAAATAAATTAGATTCTCTGAAGAAATTTCAAAATCAACCTTGGTGGGTCTGCCGGCAGAGTCGAGGGCAATGTTGAATGATCGGACGGGAAGATCTTCTCCTTTTTTTAAGACATACTGTATGAAACCAGGAGTAGAGCGATCCTCGTAGCTGAGGGCGTAGGCAGGTTTGTTGAGGTCGGCTTCGTGGAAGAGGGCCCATTCTTTGGCTAAATCTACCTGAACTGAATCAATTACTTCTGTTGCGCCGTCGAGGATGACAGTTTTTTTTACCGAAAGGGGGGATGATGAAAGTAAGGTCAGCTCTTTTTTCCAATCGTAGAAATGAGTGGCCGGCTCGGGGGAGCTGGTGCACGCGACTAACGAAAGAAAAAGTAAAATGCTGAGGCGAATCATCCCCCCAAAGGTAAGAAAAATTTAAGCGGAGAACACGTCCTCAATGGGAATCTTCAGGACTTTGATGAGTAGGTAAATTTTGGTGGCGTTGGGATAATGT
>JACCDV010019146.1_pt1 | contig 28180 bp, 32 predicted proteins | sample 7446131 | NCBI WGS metagenome assembly JACCDV01 (sample SAMN15323448, study PRJNA562643) | freshwater metagenome | isolation source: river surface water | place: USA:Blue River Watershed | collected 2017-08-17 | reverse complement strand
GGATGTCCTCATCGACAAACCCGTGACGCCTCGGGCCACAGAGCCGGCATCTCCGAAGCCGGCGCCGGTCGTGGTGCCTGCGGTCAAGAGCGAACCGGTCGACGCGCGACCGTTCCTCGCTTTGATTGCTGGTGTCTTCATCATCCTCGTGTTGCTTTTCATGGGGAGAACCGCACTACGGCACCAGGCCGCAGCGCGCCGCGAAGCAGAAGTGCTTGAAGCGGCCAAGCTCGCGGCTCAGGCAGCTCTCGACCGGGTGAGCGAAGTCAGCATCAATGCCGACGACGCACACAAACGGTTGGCGCCTGCCATTGCGGCAGCCGCGGAGGTGAGCTCACCTGAGCGCGTTGCCGACTGGCAGCAAGCAGAGCGTGTGTTCAAAGGCCGGATTACGGCACTGCGGGGTGAACTGAACCCGGTGACAACCCCCCGTCCCGACAACCTGCCGCTCGACACCTACCACAATGCCGAGGCAGCTTACGAAGAACTGCTGCCTCGGTATACGGCCCTTCGTGATGACATCACGAAGCTGGCCGAAACCATCGAAGGGGTTCCGGCCCTGGCCGCTGCCATGCCGGTATCTCTCGAAGAACTGCAATCGAACGTCGCCGCCGAGGTGGGACAATTCATCGCCAACCTCGGTCGTGATGACCTCATCACCACCGGTCCTGATGAACTGCTACGCGCTGCTGAAGCGCTGGTGGCGCAAATGCGGACGGCCATGGCCGTCCGCGACTGGACACTGGCCGCGAGCCTCCTCGATGCGGCACGCGAGAAGTTCGGCGAGGCACGTGCCGCCGCCGAACTACTGCCTCAACGTCGCGACGATGCCACCAAGCGCCTCGCGGCGCTGCGTGAAAAGCTCGGTTCTTTCGCCAAGTGGAAGACCAATGCCGAGACGACTATGCAGAGGATGGTGGGGCAATTCACCAAAGACTGCTATACCTTGGTGGCGGACAACAGCACCAAGGCGGACGGCATCCATGATGAGCTTCTGGGCCGTCTCACGGCCCTGGAGAAGCTGATGGCTTCCCAGGACTGGGATGCGGTCGAAGCCGCTCTCGAAGCGGCCGAAGACGACTGGGCCGATATCGTCGACCTCTACACTGCGGTCGGCGAGCGGTACGCACGTCTCGATGAGATGATTCCTGATGCCGACGCCGAAATGGCAGAAGCAGCCCGGAGCATCGAAGCTGCCGAAGACTATCTCGGCAAGCAACCGAAGTACGACACCCCCGAGAATCAATCGGTGGTGGCGACATTGAAATCGGACTTCGCCAAAGTCCCCGAACTGAAGAAAGGCAAGCCACTTCCTATTGTCGAGCGGTTCCGTCAGGCGACCGCCCTCGATGATGCCGCCGATGCCTTCCTTGCTGAGATCGAAGCGAGGGTGGCCGACGACACCGAACGGGCGAAGCGGGCACAACGACTCCTCACGGATATTGGCACCCGCATCGCTGAGTACGATCGGTACGCCATGCTCCACCGGGGAGACATCGAGCCCGAGACGCTCGACGACCTCATCGACGCGCGGGCGGACTACGATCGCCTCAAGCGTGTCAAAGACGTCGACGAGCGGTTGACGGCAGGGGCAGCCCTCGGTCAGTTGCTCGACGCCTTCCATACCGCTGCGAAAGAGGCGGTGTCGGAGGCCGAAGCCGAACGCAAACGTGCGCGTGAGGCAGCGGCAGCAGCCAAGCGGCAGCGCGAAGCCGCCGAACGAGCAGCCGAGCGTCGTAACGATGACGATGACGGCCCGAGCTTCGGTGGAGGCGGTCTCGACTTCTCCTTTGGCAACAGCCGGCCGTCGCGTTCGAGCTACAGCAGCCCTTCGGGTCTCGGTGGCGGAACGCGCAGTGTCGGTTTCTCGAGCCTCGGTGGGTCGACTCGTTCCGTCAGTTCTGGCGGCCTCGGTGGTGGCACTCGGCGGGTCGGCCGCTGATAACCACATCAGTGGGCACCTGTGCCCACTCCACAAAACGACCCTAGGCGTCCTGCGCCTGGGGTCTTTCTTTTGCCTTGGTAGTTCGTTGACTACTAGTTCGTAGCCTGCTAATATTCAACCATATGGTTGAACGTACCATAGATATAGACGCGGTGTTTTATTCGCTCGGAGATAGTACTCGGCGGGATATTCTTCGTCGGGTAGCAAAAGTACCCCAATCAATCGGGGTATTGGCTGATGCTCATCCCGGTCTCACCTTTGCGGCTGTTGCAAAGCATGTGGGTGTCCTCGAAGAGGCGAAGCTCGTGATAAAAAAGCGCGAAGGGAAGTATCAAATTATTAGTCTCAATCCCCGGGCACTCAAAGCTGCGGAAAAAGTGCTTGAGTCATACCAAGATTTGTGGGAGAAGCGATTTACACAGTTAGACGAACTACTCAAATAATATATATGAAAACGAACTACATGATTATCCCAGAACAGAATCAACTCATAGCCGAGCGCCGTTTCAAAGCGCCCAAGCACAAAGTCTGGACGTACTACACCACCGCCGAACTCCTCGACCTCTGGTGGGGTCCGGTACCCTACAAGGCGGTGACCAAGGATTTTGAATTCCGCAATGGTGGCTACTGGCACTATGTGATGCAGGGTCCCGAAGGCGACGCCCACTACTGTATCAATCTCTATAGTGGGATCCATCCCGAAGATTCCTTTAAGGCGAAGGACGCCTTTGCTCACGAAGACTGGACTATCAACAACGAACTGCCTGGTTCAGACTGGGAGATTACCTTTACCGCAGAAGGGGAGGAGACCCTCGTGCGCGTGGTCCTCACGACCGCAAGTGCCGAAGGCCTCAATACCCTTGTCGAGATGGGTATGAAGGAAGGGTTTGATCAGGGTCTCAATCAGCTTGAGGAACTCCTCGCAAAGTAGCAACGGGCGGCTAAAAAACTGTCATACATTGTTGCACTTCATTCAGAAGCGCTCAATGTATATCCATATACACCTCGCACTTCTTCAATCGTGCGCCTAGTCTGACAGCTTTTTAGATACCCTCTGGAACGAAATTAAATTCACATTCAAAATATATGAAAAAATATTTACACATCACCGCGAAGCTCATTTTTAGTCTGATTCTCCTCATGCCGGTCCTCGGTGCTACGGGGATTTTCCCACCAGCCACCCGCGACCTCTACCACACGGACGAAGCTTTCGCCTTTATTGAGATACTTGAGACAGCTGCTTATATCTTGTACATGATGGTCGTGGTGCACCTCCTCGCTATCTTTGCCCTCTGGACCCGTCGCGAGGTAGTGGGAGCGCTCCTTGCCCTCCCGATTTCGCTCAATGTAGTTGGGTTCCACTTCTGGCTCGATGGTGGCCTCCTCACCGCTGGCGCCGCCATGGGGAACGTGATGCTCGCAATCAACCTCTACCTCCTCTGGATTCACCGCGATAAACTCATCACTCTCGCGAAGCAGGATAACTAATATTTGCCAAACATATCACAACAAAAGTCCTCATGTGAGGGCTTTTGCTTTTTTATTGAGTATCGGTTAGTTCTTGTAGGAGCCCGCCGATATCAAAAACATCGTTTTTGAATATGAGTTTGCCAGCAGCATCCATAGGCCAATCAGATTCCGGTCTGTCCCAATAGAGTTCGACACCATTGCCCTCTGGGTCCCGGAGGTAGAGAGCTTCTTGAGTGCCATGGTCACTTATACCTTCAAGTGGGTAATCGGCATCCATGAGTCGTTTGAGAGCATCGGCGAGCACTCGGCGAGTCGGATACTTAATAGCGATGTGGTACAGTCCGGTATTTGAGTAGTGTGGTGGTTGGCCATCTTTTGATTCCCAGGTATTAAACGCCAGATGGTGGTGGTAGTTGCCGGCGGCAATAAACACTGCCTGCGGGTATCTAGCCATTACTGAAAAACCCAGGATATCGACATAAAATGCCTCTATCACGGTAAGGTCGGCGGCTTTCATATGTACGTGCCCAATCGTGACACCAGCGTCAATCGGGTTGCTGTTTGGTTCGAGTGGAGTGAGGGATGGGTTGGTCATAAAATGGACGATTATGATGATGTCACCAGTGTACTACATCGTATGGTGTTTTTAAAAAAGTACAACTTCCCATAAAAAGAAACACCCGCGACCGATTCGGCCGCGGGGTGTCGTGGTGCTGGGTGGGTGAAATTTGCTTGGACCCACTGCTAGACTCTTAGTCCGAGTATCTCGGAGTAGGAGAAGAGTGGTAGCTGCCGTGGATCGATATGCCAGACGGTTTCGAAATTCCAGAGTATTCCACTAGCGCTTCTGCGGAACATCCGGCTGGCATTACGTGCAAACGCAATCGACAGGTTCCTTACCTGCTCGGTCTGTGGCGCTTTATATTCACGAGACACATACCATTCGGCGCAAACGTGATTTGGTGTATGAAACCAAAGCGCCTCATAGGTCAGTTGTGTGTATGACCAGTTGTTCGCCAGTGAAATGCCACACTGCAAATCACTAAAGTGTCTCTGGTCGATACAGAAGCATTCCAGCAAGACGACTCGGTGTTCGCTCGCAAGCTGGGCGACGTGTTGCCAAAAATACTTCAGACCTTCTTGCATGGCGCCGGAGTAAGGATTCCAGGCCTCGCTGCCGTATCTTCCCGTGAGAAAGCGGTCTCGACTAGCGTAGGCGACGCCATCAATCTTCTCGGCCATTAGTGATTCGCAAAATGTGGATTTCCCAGCACCTTGCGGACCAATCGTCAGAAGTATTCTGGTCATGATTCCTCCAGGTGCGGTGTACTAGTTCGCTGCTACTATGCAACAGCTGGGCAGAAAATACAAGAAAACACCCCGCCGTAGATCGTGGCGGGAGATTCTCTCCGCTACGAGGCGTGGTGTTGTAGGTGTCAGGCGGCTTTGGGAGGCAGCCACTTCGGGATCAGGTCATCCCATTGGTCATCGGTCTCTTGGCGAGCGAAGACAGCGCCAAGTGCGGCGACCGCGGGTGGGAGGTCCTCGTCCTTGTCGCTGGTGTACAGCACGAAGGGAATGGATGCCGTGGTTTCGTTACCCTTGACCTGCCCCAACAGCGTAAGGCCGTCGAGCTGGGGAGGCTTGTGGTCGCAGATGATTAGATCAAATTGCTGACCCTCCTCAATCATCCGCCAAGCTTCTACGGCGCTTGGCGCGAAGACGGGCTCGTGCTTGAGTCTGCGAGCCACTTCGTTGAAACGTCTCCCGAGAGGAGAGTTGTTGTTGCAGTAAAGGATGCGCTTTTTGGGCGGCATGTTGTCTCCAATCCAGATTGGGGGTGATACGTACAGGACTTACTGGGTGCCTGTTCTGTTTTCATAATATAACAAAACTCAGGTTTGTAAAGACATGGCAAAAAAGAAAACACCCCGCCGTAGTTCGTGGCGGGAGATTCTCTCCGCCACGAGGCGTGGTGTTATAGGTTGGTCGCTTTGGTCAGGATCGCGGCAGATACTGTGCCATGAGGCTTGGGATCCTAACCGTAGCCTTGTCGACGAGGATGGCGCTCAGTTCCTCGGCCTCGGCGAAGACCGCTCCGCTGTCGTTGCCGCTGTAGAGGATGAAGGGGATGTCCTTCGTTTCAGGCTTGCCGCGTACAAGCCGCAGCAGCTCGACGCCGGACATGTCAGGCATGTCGTTGTCAGAAATGATCATGTCGAACTGTTCACCGGCCATGATGAGCTTCCAGGCTTCGGCCGCATCGCTGACCGTCACATAGTCGAGTTTGCGTCGTTCAGCAGCAAGTCGGAAGGTCTCACGCAGGCCGGGGTCATCCTCGGCGTAGAGGATTCGTTTTTGTGTGTCTGTCATCTGAGGCTCCTATCTGTAGGGGTGCAAGGGCAAGGAAGATACCCAAATCTGTTTTGTATAGTATCACAAAAATGTTGTTTTGTAAAGATATGCCATTAGCTATATCAGAAGCGTTATATAGTTGGTGTATGAAAAAAGAAAACACCCTGTCGCCATTCTTTCGAACGGCGACAGGGCAGTTTGTCGTGCAAGCTGCAAAGGAGCTTAGTTGGTCTGCGGGATCACGTCGATGATACCCTTCACCGCTTCTGCGACTTGAAAACCGGTCATTGACTCGCCTTGGCGCTCGCTGCCGAGGCCGAGGGCGAATCCGAGGCGGGCATCATGGCCGTCGATCAGCTGGCCGGAGCGAGGGCAGATGAAGGCCGTGATGCCCATCGCGTCGATCGCGTCACCCACCAGTGCACCGGCGGGCCGGGCATCGAGTTGCTCAAGGTCGTCGCCGATCCATTCGAACGGCGAGCCGTCGATGTTCATGGACAGGATTTCTTCGTCCGGCGGCAGCGTGTTGATTTCTTCGCTGCCGCGTTTTGCCAGCAGTGCCGCCAGCGCTTCGAGGAACGGGGCGGTTCCGGGAGTGAGCTTTTCTTGGGTCATCGTTGTCCTCTTAGTGGTTCCCGAATGTGACGCCGTCGCCGACGCGCAGCAGGTGTTTGGTGGTAGGAATCGCGAGCCAGCCCATCACCGCCATTTTCTGGCGATGGGGCGAGCCTTTGTATCCGTAGTCGGTCAGAGCGGCTGCGATGATATCTTGCAGCCCCAGGTCCCATTTGCCAGTCGTCGGATTCTGTTCGATGGCACGACACCGTTCACAGAGGTCGTCACACCAGAACGTCGATCCGTTGACCTGCATGGGGAACTGCGCGCCTTGTTCGAACGCCGTGATGTAGTCGAGCTCCGCCCAAGGCGGAAGCCCTTCCACCCACACGTTCATGCGAAAACGGCGTGGATCGATAGGGACACCGATGTGCTGTTCGAGCCAGCGCACGGAGGCGAGGTTGAGGAACGACACACACGGTTTGTTGGTATCAGCCAAATGGTAGGCACCTTTGGTGTGCACCAACGAACACGCATCGACGTTGATGTTCGGCCGGCCCATTAGCATTCCCCGGACCCAGTCCGGGTCCAGCTCGTGATCTTGGTCCAGGTCGTCTTCGGTCAGGCCAGTGCCAATCGAAGTCGCCATGCCTTCCTGGTTCATGCAGACCAAGAACTTGCCTTTGGGAGCCCACTCGGTGGGCGGGTCGTTCGGGCGACGATAGACCGCGTAGTTGCGGTCTCCGATGACCCCAAGCTTGGGATCGATCATGAGACCTTTCTTGGTCATGTCCACTCCTTGCATCCCCTTGATGGGGTACAAGAAGGTTTTTGCGACAGTGCCTTGCATTTGCTCCTCTTTCTTATCTAAGGTTCAGGGTTGTGCTTATAGGAGATTTGGTTATCTCCAAACTGGCAAAACAATATAACAGAAATGGTGCCTTGTACAGGCAAACTATTATGCATGTACGGTGTGGTAGCATTTCTAGTATATGAAAAAACTTATCATGTGGAATGTGGTTACTATCGATGGCTATTTTCAGGGAGTAGAGCCGTGGGACTTAGAGTTTCATGGGTCGGTCTATGGGGATGAGCTCGAACAATTCAGTATCGAACAGCTAGATACGGCCGAAGCGGTGATCTACGGCAGTGTGACCTACGACGGTATGGCGGCCTATTGGAAAAACGAAACTGGTCCGGTGGCAGAGCGAGTCAACAGTATGAAAAAGTACGTCTGCTCGACATCGCACGAGACTGCCGATTGGGACAATACCGAAATCCTCAAAGACGCCGTGGCTGATATCGCGAAGCTCAAAGAGGAAGGCGAAGGGAATCTCTTTGTCTTCGGCAGTGGCAAACTTTCTAACTCACTCATGAAAGCGGGATTGTTTGATGAATACCGCTTGTGTATTGCACCAGTGATTCTTGGCAATGGCCGACAGCTGTTTGAGGAGGGTTTGCCGACGGAGAAGCTCGCACTCTTGGAGGCGCGGACGCTCGCTACCGGTGGAGTGCTCATGCGGTATGCGGTGGAGCGGTAAATCAAAACGACCTCATTAGAGGTCGTTTTGATTGTTGTGGAGATGGCGGAAATTGAATCCGCGTCCGAGAATTGGTATCACCGTGAGTCTACAGTGCGTAGACTTCCTTTTAATTTAAGCAGCTGGTCTAGAAAGAAGACAAAACAACCAGGCGCCGAGTTTTAAGAAATTCGCTTGATTATGAAAACGGCATAATCAACCAAAGCCTCATGGCTATTCCACCCGCGTTCCCGTATGAGACATCAGGGAAGCGAGCGTCGTCCGGCGAGCGTAAGTTACGCTACAGCGGGAGCGAATCCATACGAGAAGTATGGACTTTGTACGCTATTCTTTGCACGTACTGGTACTCGAGTTTTGAGAGAGTCTCGAGCAGCTCTCGCACTGCACACGGGGACGACGCAACTCCGTCGATGCCTGGCATCCCCTCTTTTTACTCAATCGCAATTAAGTACAAAGAGGGAACGCTGCGCGTTCTCTATAGGTGAGAAGACGCACGAGCGTGAAAATTGTTACAGTCACAGTAACTAAGAAGGGATGTGGGCGGCGGTTATGCCGCCCATTCCTTAGGTGTGCGGGATGCCGTCGTCGAGGTCGTGCCGTCGCACCGCTTCGATTCCAGCTTTGGCCGAGAGATCGCGGCCGCTCTCAGGGTTGGGTGACCGGTGGCCGGGACGTTCATGTGGTGCCAGGCCGGATGTCTGTCCAAGCACGCGTTCGCAGATGGTGTCGTCCGAGAAATCTGTACGCAGACCTTTCGATTTGTCAGTCACCTGCCCGATCCTTGTGCTGAGGGTTGTTGAATTCACCGAATTCACCAGCCTTGTACCTTTCGAGGTACTCGTCAAGTGAAAGACCCCGGTTCTCAGCGATGCGTTGCTGATGTTTCCGGAAATCATCCTCACTCATTTCTTTTGCTGCGTCCAAATTTACCTCCTTTTTTCTTCTTTTCACTTCAGAAAGATGGTTGCAAACGACGCGGACTGCCCGTTGTCGTTTGCTCCCTGTTGAGACTTAGGTCTCCTTTTTCTTGAATTGGACCAAGCTGACTTCTTTATCCCTCTTTTCGAGTTGCGGGGAGGTCAGAACAGGAAGTGTAACGTTCCCGTATGTCTTGTTCTCAATTATCATGCTTGTCCCTTTCTTCTTTGTGCAATCGTCCGGTCTTTCCGGTACGCGATGGTTCCTTCTGCGGGCACCATCTTTCTGAAGTGAAAATATTATTGTGACTTCAAGGTGCGTTCTATCTCTCGTTTGACGTCGCGGGCTTTGATAGTTTCGCGTTTGTCCGCTTTTTTCTTGCCTTTCGCAATACCGAAAGATAGTTTTATATTCCGTCCACTATTATACAATGATAAAGGTACTGCTGTCAAACCCTGCTTAGCGGTTAATTGCTCAAGCTTCTCAAGCTCTTTTTGGCTAATGAGGAGCTTGCGTGGTCGGTCTGGGTTGTATGAAGCAGTGGTGTTTTTGGGCTGAAAGGCGGGGATATTCGCACCCACCAATTGTACCTCGCCGTCCTTCACGACGATGTAGCTCCCATCAATTTTGACCCGACCATTGCGAATAGACTTCACTTCGGTGCCAAGCAATACCAAACCCGCCTCAATCGTCTCGAGGATATCGAAGTCAAAATGGGCCCGTTTGTTATTGGCGTAACTCATATATAGGTGAACGTATCATACCAGAGGCTAGTAGGGAAGGTAAGACTGTCGCCCTTTCACATTACCTCGCAATTTGGGGGGTTTTCTGTATAATGGCGACACTATGTCTGATTTAGAAAAAGACCCACAAAACGAAGAAATTACTAGTGTTAAGGCTCCGGTTGCTCCAGTTGAAAGTACTGAGAAACCAGACGCTAAGGCCAAAAAGACTAATCGTGAAAAGATGAGTAATCTCCGCAAACAGGTACCCGTTGGCCCCGGCAATTTTTGGAATAACATTCTTTCGACGGTTTTGTTCCTCGTGCTTATCATGGCCGCTTTTTCGTACCTCGCTGACAATCAGCAGAAGCCCGAAGAACTGACCCTCTCCCAGGTAGTGGAGCAGGTGAAGGCTGGTGAGGTCAAAGAAATCATCGTCCGTGGCGCCTTCCTTGAAGTGGCGTACAAAGACGAAACCCGTAACGAAGGTGAAGCGAAGCGTGAGACCGACGCTGCAGTGTCTGAGACCCTCACGAATCTCGGGGTAACGAGTGAGCAGCTCGCTGGTATCACTATCGATGTCCAACGTGAGACCGGCTTTAACTACTGGATGTCTGTGTTTGCGCCGTTCCTTTTCCCACTCTTGTTCCTTGGTATCATCATTTGGTTCCTCACTCGTTCAGTGAAGGGGGCTGGGATGCAGGCGCTTTCGTTTGGCAACAGTAAGGCTCGCATGATTGACCCAAACGACACTTCAAAGAAGGTAACCTTCAAAGATGTGGCGGGTGCCAAAGAAGCAAAGCAGGAGCTCGAAGAAATTGTTGACTTCCTCAAGAACCCAAAGAAGTTTCTTGATATTGGCGCCGAGATTCCAAAGGGCGTCATGATGATGGGTGCGCCAGGTACTGGTAAGACTCTCCTCGCCCGGGCGGTAGCCGGTGAAGCCGGAGTGCCATTCTTCAGTATCTCTGGTTCGGAGTTCGTCGAGATGTTTGTCGGTGTTGGTGCCTCTCGTGTGCGTGACCTTTTCCAGATGGCGAAGAAGAATGCGCCGGCGATTATTTTCGTGGATGAAATCGACGCGGTGGGCCGTGTCCGTGGGACCGGTATGGGCGGCGGGAACGACGAACGCGAACAGACCCTCAACCAAATCCTCGTGGAGATGGATGGCTTTGAACCAAACGCCAAGGTGATTGTGATGGCAGCGACTAACCGTCCTGACGTCCTTGACCCAGCGCTCCTCCGTCCGGGTCGATTTGACCGACGGGTCACCATTGATCTCCCGGACCGCAAAGACCGCGTCGAAATCCTCAAGGTACATGCGCGCAAGAAGCAGCTCCAGGATGATGTGAATCTCGAAATCATTGCGCAGCGTACACCAGGCTTCTCCGGTGCTGAGCTTTACTCACTCATGAACGAGGCGGCTATCCTCGCTGCTCGCGAAGCACGCAAGACGGTAGGGCAGTTTGACCTCATCCGCTCGATTGAAAAGGTGATGCTTGGTCCAGAGCGTCAGAGTCACGTAATGAGTAAGCGTGAGAAGCTCGTGACTGCCTACCACGAAGTGGGGCATGCACTGGTCGCCTCAGTGCTGCCATATGCCGATCCGGTCCAAAAGATTTCGGTTATCTCTCGTGGTCGGGCGGCTGGATATACCCTCAAGCTCCCGGACGAAGATCGCAAGATGCACAGCAAAAAAGAATTTCTTGATGATATTGCGATGACTCTGGGCGGCTACGTGACTGAACAGATGGTATTTGATGACCTTACGACCGGTCCGAGTAACGACCTCCAGGTCGTGGCGAACCTCGCGCGCGATATGGTGACGAAGTGGGGTATGAGTGAGACACTCGGTCCAATCGCTTTTGAAGGAACGGGCGGACGCCTGATTGGTGGTGGACTCTCTGAAGACCGTGGTTACTCGCCACAAATTGCCAAAGCTATAGACGACGAAATCAATAAAATTGTGCAAGAGGGTATGACCAAAGCCAAAGATATTTTGACCAAGTATCGTGCCGCCCTTGATGCCATTTCTATCCGCCTCGCTGAAGTTGAGACGCTTGAGCGTGAAGAATATGAAGCGCTCTTGAAACAAGAAGGTGTCCCTATCAATGACATCTACAAGAAGCAGCGAGATGAAGATGCTAAGGCAGGGGATCCAACGAGCGCATTAGCCTAAAGAAGACTATAAAGAAACAGCGCGGCCGAACGGTCGCGCTGTTTCTTTATGTTAGCGAAGTTTTTCTTCGTTTATGATTCTCCCATCTTCCATATTGATGATGCGGTCGGCCGACTGGGCGTACTCGCGCTCGTGGGTCACCATGACAATGGTCTGACCTTGTTCATGATTAAGCTTTGTGAGGAGCGCAATGATTTGTTCGCCGGAAACACTGTCGAGGTTTGCAGTTGGCTCGTCGGCAAAGAGAATCTTTGGTTGCCCGGCAATCGCACGCGCAATGGCGATACGTTGCTGCTCGCCGCCCGAGAGTTCAGATGGAAGGTTACCGTATTTGCCCGGCAGTCCGACGGCATCGATGGCGGCCCGTGCGTTGGTACGAGCGTCATCAAGACGAGTACCCCGCATCATGAGTGGCAAGAGGACATTCTCCTCTGCCGAGAGGTCCGGTACCAGCGCATAGTCTTGAAACACATAGCCGAGGGTACGCAGCCGAAAGTCGGTCTGTTCTTTTTCCGAGAGGGTAGTGGTTTCGGTGCCGGCGACTATGATGGTGCCGCTGGTAGGTTCATCGAGCACTGACAGCTGGTACATGAGGGTCGACTTGCCGGCACCAGATTTGCCCATGATGGCAACAAACTCGCCGTCATTGATAGTGATATCAATGCCGCGGAGGACATGGGTAATGAGGTCGCCTGTGCCAAACGACTTTTTGATTCCTGTACCGATGATAATTGGGGTAGACATATTCATTAATTCTTTCGACCAAGGATAGCATTAAGGGTGTTCCCTCGGGCAATCATGAGGGCTGGGATAAAGCCGGCAATGAGTGTCGTGACGAGGAGTATCACAAATCGTACGGCTGTTTCTTCTACTGGCGCCACAAGGATACCGTCACTAAACGGAAAGTTGATGGGGTTCGCCCGGAAGTAGGGAATGAGAATCAGGTAAGTCACGACGACACCAAGGAGTGAACCAACGAGCGCATAAATACCAGCCTGTACTACGTAGGCACACTCAATGGCACGTCTATCGATACCAATCCCTTTGAGAATACCGATGTAGCGGCGCCGGGCAAGGGCATTAATAAAGATAATAATAAAAATAGTAATTGAAGCGACCACTAGTCCAATTGAACCAATAAAAGTACCGAGGAGATTCATAGTGTTTTTAATGTCAGTGAGGAACTTTGGCACCCCTTCTTCGTACGTTTGAATCTTGGCGAGGGTATCGAGGCCACTTGCCACCATTGCTGTCTTTAATTCGGTATTTTCTGTTGGGATATCAAGACGGACAACTATTTGGTCGGCATTACGATCGATTCGATTAAAAAGCCGGCGGAACTCTCGTTCCGGAATATAGGTATTGAGTGATACCTCGTCAACTTTTGATTGGACGATACCTTTGATAACAAATTCTTTAGTGATTGACCCACTGGTGAGGCGTACCGTGTCACCCACGGACACTCCTTCCACTGTTTCAAAAATGTCGCCATAGTTACTGGCATACTCTTTGGTATAGAGAGCACCAAGGAGAATCTTGCCTTCGTCATCAGGCGAGAGGTACTCGCCGGCAATTAACTCTTCGGACAAACCAGTCATACGTTCCTCGTTGTCCGGATCAATACCGGTGACCGTGACGTTTGCGATATCACGTTCACCGGAGAGATCGCGTCGCAGCTGATAGTTGGCTTCGAGCACCCCGGCGCCTTTGTAGCGAACGGAATAGGCCTGTACTTCTGGGTAGGCCGAAAGCTCGCGTACGAACCGTTCAGTTTCGAGAATGTGATCTTCGTCATCGCGTGCTGAGATAATCATATCGCCAAGCGATTTTTCCCGGACGGCTTCCTCAGCGCCGACAATGAGACCAACGAGGATGCCAGACACTGCAATCAAATTGAGGAAGGTAAGCATCATCACAAAGACAATGAGGAGGTTCGTCCAAAGACTCGCCCGTTGTATCTGGCGCCAGCCGAGCAAGAGTCCGATTTTGAGCGATTGCATAACTAAGGAGCAATAATGGTGGTACCAGGGGCGAGGCCACGAATAGAAACATAACCATCATTGCCACTAAAGAGTACTTCTACGGTTGAGGTACTGACGGTAGTGCCTGAGAGTATACGGACAAACGTACCTTCGTCGGTGGTGATGAGATACCGGGTAGGGATTTTGCTTGCTTCGTCACTAGTACCAGTGACAATATCGATATCTGCGTTAAGTCCACCTCGGAGCCAGGCTGGCATTTCCGGGAAGACAATCTTTACCTCGAAGTAGGCAACCCCGTCGATAGTGGTTGGTAATGGTGAAATGTACGATACTCGACCGGTTTTCATTTCGTCAGCTTTGGCATCAAAGACAACCCGTGCGGTCTGATCGAGTGCGATTTTGGTGATGTCAATCTCGGGCACACGGGCGACCACTTCAAAAGCGTCAGCGGCGAGGAGAGTGATGACTGGAGTGGAGGGGGCGGTTTCACCAGGAAGGATATCAACCGCCGTCACTTGTCCGGCAAACGGCGCTACAATTGATCGGTCACTGAGGGCAGCACCGATTTCAGTGAGGGCGGCACGGGCTTGGGCGACGCGGGCTTCGGCTGTTTTGATATCAGTAGTAAGCGGGTTGGCGTTTTCGAGTGATTGCTTTTTCTCAGCGAGACGAAGGGCTTCGCCAGCGCTCGCTATAGCATTGTCGCGACTGGTGAGTGCGAGATCAAGTGCGTTCTTGAGGGTAATGTAGGAGCTACTTCGAGTATTTGGAATTTCAATTTCCCAAATGGTGTTGTGATAGGTTTCGTTATCGGCAAATTTGGCTTGCAAGCCACAAGTGCCAAACGGAACTGGCTGATCAATACCAACTGAGTATGTGCCAGTTTCAAGACCGGTGAGCGCAAGCGAGTAACCACTCGCAGCCCCAGAATTGTATACTCGGATGGTATAGGTGCCCGGTTCAGTACAGCGGTAGGTACCGGTGATGGTCGGCGCCGGGGAAGTTTCAAACGGGTCAGTACTTTCAGCGGCAAGTGCGTTTGAGTACAGGGCGCGTCTGGCGTTATCAACCGTCTGACTGCTTTCTTTGGTCACTCGTTCAACTTCGGCCCGTGCCGCTTCGACATTAGCACTGGTGACTGCTCGTGCTTCAGGGCGGACACCACGAATAAGGTTTTCGAGATTGGCTTCAGCAATAGCGAGGTCAGCGCGGGCTTTATCAAGATTAGCGACTTCACGCGCGCTCCCGAGAGTGGCGAGGATAGTGCCAGCTTCTACCTGGGCTCCTTCTTTGATTGGTACAGCTGCCACTACTCCTTGTGTCGGGAAGGCGAGTTCGGCGGTGTTGCGACTTTTGGTGACACCTGAGACGGAGACAATGGATTCCACGACGCCGGTTTCGACGGTGGCCTGAGTGAGTCCTTCGAGCGGATCACGGGTGAGGACATTAACGAGGAAAAATACACACGATCCAATCGCGACGAGAGCAACTCCAACGATGACACCGTGCCGAAGAACAAATGAGCGCATGTTAGCAACAGTGTACCATGCAGTATTGTTTTTCATGTCCTAGGTATGCCGTAGGCCGTGAATATTTCTCACTCATTGTCCGTGTGCTTGGACTCATCCTTACAGGCTCCCGTACCCCAATTGGCCTCATTATTTCGCTAGCTCATAATGATGCTCAATCGGGCTTCGAGTCCTCGCCACGCGTTTTATACAAAACGCTGCGAAAGCCCACGGCCAACTCGCCTTACTCATTGTCCGTGTGCTTGGACTCGAACCAAGGACCACAGAGGTATAAGCTCTGCGCTCTAACCAACTGAGCTACACACGGAGGTTGGTGTCTGCTACTATACCGTGAATCACAAGAGGACTCAATGCATACATTTTTACAAAAGATGCTATGCTGACGCGAGAAAAGGGGGTGTCGATGGGACGCAATTTAAACGCGACTTTACCAGTCGCCTTGATTGAGCGCTGGAACCGCCAGCAGCAGCTCCGTTTTCCTGGGTTGTCTGAGATTGATCTATATCACTATGGCACATCAAACAAGCACGTACTCATCCGTCCTATGCGGGACGACGAGAAAGCAGCTTTGGTGGGTGGTAACCGATATACTGGTCAACAGGTCTACGGAGTGTTTCCAGTTTTGGGCGATGATTGGCTTGCGTATGGATCAGACGCAATGCTGCTCGCAACGCAAGCGCAAGAACAACGCCTCATTGTGACCTGGCTCCAGTGAGACGACGAAGGGCGCAAGCATGATCTGCTTGCGCCCTTGTGACGTTTACGGTGTCTAAATAGTCACCACGATATCCTTCATATCCTTACGCACTTTGGCGTAGTTTTGCCAGGCATCATCCGCACTGCGGTGCCCAAGGGCGAGAGCGACGGTGGCGTGGAGGTTGTGAGCCTTAAGACCGAGCACCTCATCAAAGGCGTCAGCATTAAAACCAGACATTGCGTGGTTGTCGATGTGGAGTTCTGAGGCGGCAGCCATCATGGTACCTAGGGCAATGTAGGCCTGAAGCTGTGCAAAGGCGAGACGCCCTGCTTCACCTCGACCATTCATGTCGCCGAGCATCATGTTCTTGAAACCATCAAGCGCGGCGACGTCCATCCCGCGGAGGCGAGCAGTACGCTCGACATACTCGGTGATGTACGCTTCGTCGATATCAGTACGAGCAGCGAGGATGATAAGCGCACTATTCTTCGCAAAGTGTTCTTGTCCGTAGGCGTGTTCGACAAGCGCGTCACGCTTAGCTTGATCGGCTACCACCACCAGCTGAAAGGGCTGGAGACCATAGGCGGTCGGGGCAAGGTTCCCGGCTTCGAGGATGGTGTTGAGCTGCTCGGCTGGTAATTCCTTACTTGTATCAAACTGCTGGGTAGCGTAGCGCCACTTCAAATTTTCAATAATAGACATAGGTACGTAGTATACCCTAGGGGGGTATATATGCAAGGCGGGGATAACTATAAAAACAAAAGGCCCTACACACTACCAATGAGTATGAGCGGCCTTTGCGTTTGTGAGAAATACTTATAAAGTAATTTCTCGAATTTTAGATACTCATATGAGTATCTGGCGCCTGACAGGGCAGAACTAGGAACGAATAGTAGTGATACGGCGGCGAATGCTGGCGAGACGCTCCTCGTGACGGCGAGTGCTATCGGGGTCGCCAAACGAGATACCTTTGCAGCGCAACTCCATACGGAGCAGCACGTGAAGGAAATTCAACCGTTGGCGGGCATTGTAGCCGAGGTTCTTGCGGGAAGTGGTAGGTTTGCGCAGCATGGGATGTCCTTTCTCCAAAAAGCTGAACAGAGAATACTATACCACTAAAATATTGAAAAGCAAATATTTACAGGCCTCGTGGGCTCATTCCATGTGTAATGTGTCGCCAATTTTTGCCACTCGTTCTGCGATAAGGGGGTAGTGGCGGGTAAGGTCGGGGGTGGTGTGATTGAACGGCAAGTGGGCAACCAGGTCACGCGCTTCGTTCCGAGCCGCTTCGACAAGCTTGAGGTTCTTAATCGCTTCCATACCGAGGTCGGAGAGACCAGATTGCTTTGCGCCATAGAGTTCGCCACTACCGCGGAAGGTGAGGTCGTGTTCAGCGAGTTCAAAACCATTCTTCGCAGTCACGAGCGCTTTGAGGCGTTCTTTCGTCTTCTCACTTTTGCTATCAGTCACCGCAAAGCAGTATGGTTGGTGGGTCCCACGCACAACACGGCCACGCAGCTGGTGGAGTTGCGAGAGACCAAAACGCTCGGCGCCTTCGATGATGATATTCGTTGCGTTTGGCACGTTCACTCCTACTTCAACAACCGATGTCGCGACTAAGATATCGATGTCGTGTGCCGCAAAGCGCGCCATCACTTTGTCTTTTTCGGCGGGTGTCATCTTGCCATGGAGTACCCCAAGGCGCCAGTTCTTGAACTCGGTCTTACCGAGACGCTCGGCCTCAGCAGTGACTGACTTTAATATCAGTGCTGTTTGTTTGTCCGGGTCCGGTTCCTCAATGCGTGGACAGATGACATAGGCCTGTCTACCGGTCTCGAGTTCACTGCGGACATGGTCGTACATTGACGCCGCTTGGCCAGGACCAATGATTTTGGTGATGATGGGTTTGCGTCCCTTTGGCATTTGATCAAGGAGCGTGATATCAAGGTCGCCGTAGATAGTGAGCGCCAGCGTACGAGGAATCGGGGTGGCGGTCATCGAGAGGAGATGTGGCATCCGAGCGTCTTTTTTCGCGAGGGCTTTACGCTGGTTGGTACCAAAACGGTGCTGCTCGTCGATGATGACGTAGGCGAGGTGTTTGAACTCAACACTCTTGTAGATGAGCGCATGGGTACCGATGAGGATAGGGACTTCACCGTTTTTGACCCACTTCAGGAGCTGGGTTTTGCTGATGGGGGTGGGCTTGTTCGGGTTACTTTTGCTCGGGAACTTTTGGCAGCCACTACCGGTGATAAGGCCGATGTTGATGGGGAGATGTTTGAAGTACTCAATAAATGATTCGAAGTGTTGCTTCGCGAGGATTTCGGTAGGGGTCATGTATGCCACTTGGAGGTTGCCATACTCCAAATCAGCTAATTTGGGAAGATTTCTGTGTTGTGGAGCCTCTGTGGCTCGGTCATCGTAGTGCACTACGTCTCCCTCGCCACTTTCTCCACGCCTTGAACTCTTCACCAAATAAGCTGATTTGTTGTTTTGCAAGAGGGAGTTTGGTTGCGGCTTACGACCTTCGGGTGGACGCGAGGTTGCCACCGCGTAGGCAGTGGTGGCGGCGACCGCCGTCTTGCCACTCCCAACGTCTCCCTCAAGGAGGCGACTCATGGCGACATTATCGGTGAAGTTTTTGATAATCGTATCAATAGCGCTTGTTTGTGCTGGAGTGAGCGCAAAAGGGAAGCGACTGGTGAAAGCTTCAAGATGTTTCTTGTCGGTATTCACCTGGTAGGTAGTCGCAGCACTCACCGCCGCGCGATCAAGCGCCTTTTGCACCTGGATATAAAAAACCTCTTCAAAGGCAAAGCGCTTCCGCGCACTTTGTGCGTGGTCAGCTTTTTTGGGGCTATGAATCCAGACGAGCGCGGTCTTGAGATTGGGGAGTTTGTACTTCGTGAGTATTGTTTCAGGAATTGGGTCAAGGAGGGTTTCAAGTACACCCCTCTCAAAACACTTCAGCACTGTATGGTAGAACCATTTGCTCGTCACTCCCTTCGTCTCACGGTAGACGGGGTAGATAGTGTCATCGGTGATTTCACTCCCTTTGAAAATGCTGTCGTGACGATCGACCGGGAGTGCATCGAGCTTTTCGACCTCGGGGTTGGCGATATAGAGCTTACCTTCGCTTCCGGTTACTTTGCCAACGAGCTTCACGTACATACCATCGCTGTACATTTTCGCCATGTACGGTTGGTTGAACCACATCACTTTGATTTTGGCTGAGCCGTCTTCGATATAACCTTCCGAGATTGGTCGCTTACTGGTCCAGGCTTTGCGGGTCTTGAGACCCGATAGTTGTCCGAACACGATAGCTTCTTGATCTTTCACGAGACCACCGACCGATTGAATATCACTCACGTCCTCGTAGCGCGCGGGGAGGTGCATGAGGAGATCGTAGATGGTAGTGATACCAAGTCGCTTGAGCGCCTTCTGGTGGATGGTGTCGATGCGGAAATGAGTAGTGAGGAGGTCGTACGGGGACATGTAGGAGTAGTATAGCAAATTAGACCGTAGTCTATTGCGCCCTGACCAAATTGGGCGTATTGTATTTTAACGTCACGACGTGTGGCGTAGTTCTGAAACCTGACCTTTGGGTCCGACACTGGGAGTATGACATGTTCTTCAAACGTCTCTGGGACAACCGTCTCGCCGGGCTGGCGATGCTGCTCACCGCGCTCATCTTCGGCTACTTCGGCTACTTGCTTGTGACCGAGACCTTGACCTTCGAAGCGGCCAAGGATGGGGCCTTCTTCGTCTGGGCTTGTGTCATGCTTCTGATGCTGGTGCTGGCCGAGAAGGGCGGTGGCAAGCTGAACTCTCGTCGGCTCGGCGCCGCAGTCCGGTCCGTCCTGTCGAAGTGGTCCTATGCCAACCGTCTGTACCGCAACATGATGGATGATGAGCATGGCTGGGTGCCGCCTGCCGAAGGCCGCTCCTCGACGAAATCGAAGCGGACTTTTGGCTCGACGATCGGTGGTCACGTTGCGCACCTCACCGTGAGCCTGAAGCAGCTGGTTTCGCAGGGCATCATCGGCCAGTCCTCGCTGCGGATGGCGCGCGCCACGGCCTGACCGCTTCCACATCAGGCACAAAACAGGGGAAGGGCGGCCCAGGCCGCCCTTCACCCCAAGCCTCTGGCTTGTTATTCTCTTCACTCGCCATTGAGTGGAAACTTCGAGAAAACAGCCCAGAGGTTTTCTCATTTTTAATATAAGTAGAGGTATATTGACTTTTTGTATAAATAATGTTATTATGCAAGCATATTTGGCAAGGAAAAAAGGAACGCCATATGATCTTGATGAAAGTAGAGCCGGGTGAATGCCCGATTTTCTGCGATGGTGACTTGGTCACCGTCCGTGAGGTGGATGTCGAAGTGAGCGGCCGAGTGATCCACTCTGATACCTTGGAATACGAGGTCGAATTCCCGACGGGCAGGTTTCGCCTCTCGGGTGAGAATCTGATTCTCGTCGACGCCGAACTCGCCGCACGCCGGGCGAAGATCTTTCGTGCCTACATGCAGCCTGTTCGTGGCTTCTGGGTCAAGAAGTCACCGTACAATCTCACCAGCGCCATGCGCCTCAACTGAAGGAGACGAAGATGACACACAAAGTTGGGAACCAGGTAGTCGTCAGCGCCCCGCGCAACGATGGCGCTCTGCATGTTCTCCAGGGTGAGGATGTGCGGGTGACTAGCGTGCGCAGGAGCTTGGAGTCTGCCAAAGTACTCGCCCCGGGGATGACGAGATCGGTCGAGGTGCCCCTGGGGTACCTGTGGCCGGCGGTCGACCTGACCGCCTTCATCGCCAAGGCCGCGGCTGCCACGGCCGCTGCGACTGCGGAAGCGGTTCCTCTGCCGAAGAAGAACCGCTACCCTGACTTCGTGGCCTATTGCAAGGGTCTCGAAAACGGACGCGCTTTCACGGAGATGAAGTGCACGCCGCCTCAGGAAATGTCTGAGGAGGCGCTGCAGGCCCTCATTGACCGGATCTGCGCATGACACAACCCCAGGCAATCAACCGATTGATTGCCTGGGGTTTAACTATTTGTGTTTCTAGGATACTGTGGTATGGTATTGCCTGCGTCAAATCAGACGCAGACCAACAGGAGAAGCTAACCTTGTATCCAAAGATGATTCCGCTTGAGAAGCTGCCGGCTGTTCTGCAGGCAGTGACACATACCGCCGGTCAGCTCGAAGTCCAGGCGGACGGTCCGATTCATACGTTCAGGTTTACGCATGGAAGTGCGACACTGGTGCTGGCCGTCAAGCGCCCGCAGGTCGGTGGTGAGCGTCTGACGAGGGTCGTTGTGATTCTCAGCAACTGCGACACCTCCGCCGGTCTGGCAAAAGAACTGGGTCTGACCTGTCCGGCCGAACCGACCCGGTTCGAATTCTGCGATAAGGGCGGAAGACGACTTGATGTCTATGCGCCACCCCTGGACTCTGTCCTTAAGGGAGAGATGAAGGATTTTCTCCGGTCTCAGCCGCTGGCGGCCTAACCCTTTTGGCGGCGGGGAGAAATCCCCGCCGACCAACCACCCTAAGTCCATACAAGGTACCCAACTGCACTGGCAGATGAATGGGTCCCTCGTATGGCCTTTTTCGTATCTAAGACTTGGTGATAAACAATTTGGTATAAGTCCCTTGTATTCGTATTTGATATGTGATTAAATGTCGCCCTGTGCCTGCGAGGTATTACCTCGTTCTGCACGACACCGCCGCCTTCGGACGGATGAGGTGTGAAAGACCTTTGATGAAACCCACAGGGAGTATCCCAATGAAACGTTTGTCCACTCTTGGCACGCTGATGCTGACCTTGTCTGCGACCGGACCGATGCTGACCGCGAACGCGGCAGGCGCCTACCAGGCTTTCAAGATCGATGGCCTTCCCGGCTACTTCGCCTACAAACAGAGCGATGAGCCGCAACTTCTGGCACTGGCCGGCAACCTCGAAGACGGCTTCCGGCTCCTCGGTCTCGGCGAAGTGTTCGAAACGGACGTCATGTTCTGCGAGGCCGAAATCGACAAGAACGGCGTCGTCACCGACATCTCGGACAAGCGCTACATGAAGCTCGGCGGTCAGGTGCTGAAGTTCGACCTGGGCAAGACCTTGGCGCAGCTTGCGATCGCTGGTCTCGGGAAGCAGGAAAAGGTCACCGTCCACATGGGCGACCAGACCAAGTTCCTGTGTGGCCTCAGCGGCAGTGCTGACCTCACCGTCTTCAAGATCGGCGAACTGTACTACGGTGTCTACGAGAACCCGGCCCTGACCATCAACACGGTTCTTCTCGAACGGCTGCCGGATGGTCACTACCTTTCGAAGCAGATCATCGCGAGCCTGAACCGCGCCGTCGTCGAGGCCATGGTCATCGACTTGACCGCCGCGAACATGACTGGCATGCCCGCCTCGACCATCGCCGCGACCCAGTCGTCCGGCGCTGGCACCGAGAAGCGCGCTGCTGCCGCGTCCTGACCTGGGCGTCTCCCAATCCAACGGCTCCACCCCTCACAAGAGGGGCGGGCCACCCCCAAGCTATCGCTTGGTTCCACAATCCGTTAATGAGTACCGCTGCTTTTGTAGCCGATGAACTCATGACGGGTTTTTTCGTATCTCACTCCGTCAATGCTATACTAGGAGCATTATTTTTTAATACTTATTTCTGTATGGCATCAAAGAAATCAGTTCCTGTTACCAAAAAAGCGACTCCAAAAAAAGTCGCCACCAAATCAGTAGTGAAACCGGTGGTCAAAAAGGTCGCCGCCAAAAAACCAGCCAAGAAAAAAGACTACGCCAAGATGGCTTTGGCTCTCCACAAAAGACTCAAAGGGAAGCTTGAGGTCGTGAGCAAGGGCAAGCTCGAAACGCGTGACGATTGGAGTACCATGTACAGTCCTGGTGTTGGCGCAGTTTCAGGTCACTTGGCCAAATATCCAAAAGACGCTCGCGAATACACCATCAAAAAAAATACCGTAGCAGTCATCTCAGACGGTTCAGCTATCCTCGGACTCGGAAACCTCGGTGCGGTGCCGGCGCTGCCGGTCATGGAAGGGAAGTGTGCGATTTTTAAGGCGATGGCTGGTGTCGACGCGTTTCCGATTGTGCTTGATACGCAGGATCCCGAGGAGGTCATCAAAGTGATCAAAGCGATTGCGCCAACCTTTGGGGGGATTAACCTCGAAGACTTCGCAGCACCACATTGTTTTGTAATTGAAGAGCGACTGAAGGCCGAACTCTCGATCCCGGTCATGCACGATGATCAGCATGGAACCGCGATTGTGGTTTTGGCCGGACTCCTTAACGCCGCGAAGGTGGTGGGGAAGAAGTTTGAAGACCTCAAGATTGTGGTGGTCGGTGCCGGTGCTGCTGGGCGCGCCGTGACACTGCTTCTTAAGAAAGCTGGTATCAGTCACATCATTGTGACTGATAGTAAGGGGGCTATTTATGCAGGACGCGCGGACCTTACTGGGTACAAAAAGGACCTCGCTCTCACCACTAACACTGACCGCCTCCAGGGTGATGTGCAAAGTGTGGTCGCGGGAGCTGACGTGCTCATTGGACTCTCAGGTCCGGGCACTATAGCACCTGCCCATATCGAGAAGATGGCCGAAAAGCCCATTGTCTTTGCGCTCGCAAACCCCATCCCTGAAATCATGCCAGACGATGCCAAGCGGGCTGGCGCGTATGTGGTTGCGACCGGTCGCAGTGACTATCCTAATCAGGTCAATAACTCACTGGCTTTCCCCGGTATTTTCCGCGGCGCCCTTGATCGTGGCGTGACCGCCATTACCGATGAAATGAAACTTGCGGCGGCGAAGAAGATTGCGAGCTTGGTCAAGAAGCCAACCGCTGAGATGGTGATTCCACCAGTGATGACACCAGGATTAGTGAAGGCGGTCGCGAGTGTGATTAAGTAACATGGAACATCGACCCGAAACGTTTAATCAGGCCGAAAAAGTCCCAGAGGTTTTTTTTGAGGCATACCAGCAATTTACTGACACCCTTTGGCGGTACAATCATAAAGGAGAAGAGATTCAACTACGAAGCAAATACCATCTGAGGGTGTTGTGGATGAGTGACAAAATTCTTCCTGTTGATGGAGTGCGACTTGATACACTGTATCAAATAAATGTTGTGAAGGGTGGTATGAGTGACGAAACTTTTTACAGATACTGTACTAATCCTGAAAATCACATATTACCTCCGGAGGGTTCAGCTGCTTCACTAGAGCTGTATAAAGAGTACGAGGTATTTCGAGATTCTTGGTTAGCTGGTGTAAAGGCCACCTATGAGTCGTGGATGCGGGACTATGGACTTAAAACTGGTCCTGGCGTAAACATCAAACTATTTGATAATAAGGGCACCAAAGTGTCTGTGGTCGCTGATTTTTCTGAAATTGCGAACCGTTATTCTTTTGCTGAGGCATAGTGTGTACTCAAAAGTCGGTACGAGTGTGAACCCCAGGCAAGTAGTGTCGCGACCATACCCAAGAGACCAGCTAGGATAAACACGAGTGCCATACCGCGGTTGGCACCGGTACCAAACCAGTCCCCAATCAGATCAACGCCAGTGCCCGTGGTCATAAACGGAATAAAGACAAAGGTAGCAATTGGTCCAATGAGGAAGGTGGTGATAGGAGTCGCCATACTTTCAATACTCTGGGCAAAACCAAACACTCGACCTTGCTGTTCAAAAGGCACCGCCGATTGCATCACTGTCTGTTCGGCGGCTTCAATGACTGGAAAGAATATCATCCACGTAAGCATACCAACGAGCAGCAGTGGTACCGAAGCCTGCAGTGGGAAGATGAGACAGACGCCCCACATCACCATGTTGAGTATCATAATGAGTCGCATCGGACGGGCGCCGACACCACGCTGACTCACGTAGATACTGCCGCCGATACTCGCGAGACTCACGAGTCCCCACATAATGCCCCAGGCTTGTACTGAGACGAGCGATAGTCCGTAGGGGTCCATCAGCGCCATAAAGACCCCGCCGAGGAAGTTGTTAAACGTGTTAAACAGAATAATACCAATAAGTCCTGGGATAGCGGCAGCCAGCAGGTACGAACCTTTGATATCGATACGTTTTGGCTTGTCTTCAAGGTGTACAATTTCTTTTTCCGGCAGTGAGATAAACGCGAGGTGGAGGAGTGCGAGCAGGGTAGCACTAATCGCGACGATGATAGCGGTACCCATCCCAAAGAACCCAATAATGAGTCCACTAAAGACCGAGGTCACGGCAAACGAGAGTCCCATTGAGGCGCCAACGAGTCCGTTGGCTTTGTCTCGATTTTCGGCAAAGAGCATGGTGACGATGGTCGACTGGGCAATCATACGGAGGTTGTTCGCTACCACGCCAAGCATGAGAACGACAATCATTATCCAGAGCATTGGGGAGAAAGGTTCTTGCCAGGTGGTCTCAGGGTGCGTGAAATAGATAACGGCACCAATACAGTAGGCTACGAGCGACATGAGGCTTGATTGCACAAGGGCGGTCTTCTTGCGTTCACGATCGACAATTGGTCCAAAAACAAAACCACCAAACATGCCTGCGATAGCAAAGGTCCCCGCTATCCAAGAGGTGGCGAGTACCGACTCGGTTTCGAGGTAGACCCAAAAAGTGAGCGCAAACCAGACGAGGTTGTTGGTGATGCCCGCAAGGAGGTTATTCGCGAGCACATGATAAAACGTGGTTTGGTGGTTCATATATAGGTAAATATAGTGGCCATCCTAGCATATTTTGGAACATTTTGATTTTTCTGGTATGCTCTTTTTACTTCGATTTCGAAGTGAGACATAAATGAAGGAGAAGTGTCAGAGTGGTCGATTGTGCCTCCTTGCTAAGGAGGTAGGCCTTTGCGGGCCTCGGAGGTTCGAATCCTCTCTTCTCCGCTCGTATAAAATACCGCCATCAAAGGCGGCTATTTTATTGGGCGGAGAAGAAGTAAAGCGTGGGACGCTTTACGTGAGGATTCGAAAAGGTTGCCTGCTATTTTGATAAAAAATAGCGACAACCTGTACTGAAACTGTAAGTTTCGAATCCTCTTTTCTCCGTGAATACAAAAATGAGCACCGTTAGGTGCTTTTTTGTTCGCGGAGAAGAAGCAAGCAAACTGCTTTGCTTGCATGAGGATTCGAAAAGCGGAACGATGCCGTGAGGCGAGTGAGCTGTGGTCGAGAAAATTTTGCTCGCAAAATTATTCGTGACCGAAATTGCTCTCTCTTCAAAATGTTATAATTCATTTATGAAACGCAACTACACCTTCTCATCCAAAGTCTGGCTCTACCCAGGGATGGCTGGCTGGCACTTCGTGGGTGTCCCCAAAGCAGAATCGACCGCTATAAAAAATGGTGTCAAAGTCAAAGCCGGTTTTGGTTCAATTCCAGTTGAAGTGCAGGTAGGGGCACAGGTATGGACGACCTCCATCTTTCCCGATAAGAAGTCCGGACAATATTTATTGCCACTCAAAGCCATCGTCCGCAAGAAAGGGGGGATTTACGCCGATGATACAATCCAGATTCGCATCAAACTGCTCGCCTAAAAGTAATCCCCAGATACCACAGGTGGTGTGGTGCCACTTTTTTCCTGTATACTAATCTTGTTATGCATACAAGTTACAAATTATCTTTCCACCTCGCACTCTTTACAGTGCTCGTAGCTGGATTCTTTTCATTATTAGCAACCACCGCCGCAGCGGCCACCACCTGTACCTTCACACGTGACTTACAGATGGGTGTAATGGGTGATGACGTCAAATGTCTCCAACAATACCTGAACGCCAACGGATACGTTATTAGTACCACCGGTGCCGGTGCACCCGGTAAAGAAACGGGGGAGTACAAGTCTCTTACCCAGGCTGCAGTTATCAAATGGCAGACCGCAAATAAGCTTAGTCCAGCTAGTGGTTACTTTGGTCCAAAGTCCCGCCAAGCCTACAGTGCACTCGTCAGTGGCGACACTCCAATTCCAACCACACCTTCAAATACTGGCAATGCCGCCCAGGATGCGCTTATGAAGCAGATTCTGGAACTGCAGCAAAAGATGAAAGACCAACCGAAAACAACTACTGTCACTAAGCCGGTGGCTAGTAGTGTCGCCGGTGAGCTCAAGAGTGTGACCACCGCCCTTCGTGATGCCGAAGAAGAAGTAGCAGACAATGATGATGCAGAGGACTATAATGACGCAGTAGATAGCCTCGTTGACGCACGTGATTACTACTACCGCGCCGTACTGGCATACATCAGTGGCGACGCTGATGAAGCGTCAGAGTATCTTGATGATGTTGATGGCTACATCGAAGATGCGCTTGATGCGGTCGGTGTTGATTCAGAGAGTGACGAAGCCGAAACGGCACTGGATGACGTCAAAGATAAACTTGATGATGCCGAGGATGAAGTAAATCAAGCAGATGAAGATGGTGAATCAACGAGTGAATCAGAAGATCTCCTTGATGAAGCAAGCGATTTGATTGACGAGGCTGAAGATGCTCTTGATGAGGAAGATTACGATGAAGTGCTTGACCTCGTTGATGAGGCTGAAGATCTTATTGATGATGCTCTAGATGCGATTGGAGAAGATGGTAGTGGAAGTGATGTCGAAGATATGCTCGACGACGCTCGTGACGAACTCGATAGTGTTCGTGATGATGTAGATACTGCTATTGATGATGGAGACGATGTCGGTGATGCGGAGGACTACCTCGACGAGGCCGAAGATCTCCTTGATGACGCTGAAACAGCTATCGATGACGAAGATGAAGACGAAGCCGAAGATCTTATCGACGAAGCTCTCGAATTGATCTCTGACGCTGAAGACGAACTCTAGAAAAATCTGACACAAAACAAAAGCGCCTTCAGGCGCTTTTTGTATACCTGAATGACGGCTATAGAAGCAGAAATATAAAGCTAGCTAATTTTAAATTAATCGCTATAATAGTCGTCACTGGAGGATTGGCCGAGTGGATAAGGAGTGATTAGTTTCACTCTTTATCGGAACCATGGGTTCCGTGGCAGACACGAGGTCAATCTTCCCGAAGGGCGACAATTTGAGCGAAGCGAATATATTGGAGGATTGGCCGAGTGGCTGAAGGCAGCGGTTTACTAAACCGCCGGACGGTAAAACGTCTCGTGAGTTCGAATCTCACATCCTCCGCAATCGGCAGGCCGCAAACATGGATATGTTTGCGGCCTTTGCCGTTGCACGAGGATGTGAGATTCGAACCGAGCGTCGGGGACCCTCTGGGTCGACGCGAGTGGGGGTCGAGCGAGTGAGCTCG
>JACCDV011177943.1_pt1 | contig 28217 bp, 22 predicted proteins | sample 7446131 | NCBI WGS metagenome assembly JACCDV01 (sample SAMN15323448, study PRJNA562643) | freshwater metagenome | isolation source: river surface water | place: USA:Blue River Watershed | collected 2017-08-17 | reverse complement strand
CTCAAACTCATTCTTGAACATATTTTTGATATTTTCCTTTCCTTGTACTATTCCATTGGGTGTTTGATGATTTATACAATCCTCTGCATACAAATCAGCTAAACGCTCATAATCGTAAAGGTTAAAGAATTCAACCCACTTTTGTAAAATTTCTTTTGGTCTCATAAAACATAAAAAAGGTTACACTATAAAAGTATAACCTTTTTATCATTATTGCTCCCCCTTACAGACGAAAGATGCAGCTATAATGCGATGATTGAGTATGTGACTATTAGGAAATTAAAGGGTTGAACTTCTTGAAATTATTTCAATTTTCAATTATGGTCTTTAAATAGGCCAGATAGACTTCTCCTCTTCGTTCTGCAAAGAAATCTAAAAGTAAGACAAGGCTTGATTGAATAAACAGACCTAATCCAATTCCATTCAATAGCAAATTTTGCCTAAAACCATACATTAGGATAATACCAACTACTATCAAAGTGATTTCAGTATACCTAAAAATTACAAAATTTCGCATCACAGCTTCCATCCTAGGAATTTCTTCTTTTTGTATCATTTCATTTTTTTCAGATAAGTAAGTCTCAACTCTTATTATATCCTTGGGACTTCGATATATCAGAGTTACCCCCACTGCTATTTCTAAAAAAGAAACCAAAAGAAAGGGGATGGCAACTCCTTTTAGAAAAGTTGTTTTGAGAATAAAAAGGAATGATATGGCTATGGCTAATCCTAAAATTCCCAAACCCAAAAACAAAAAACTCTCTAACCTTTCACCAGTAAAATATTTAACAATTGGATTCATATCTTACAATTTGAAAAACTTTTTATTCATTTTGAATATGAAGCCATACCCCAATAACTTATTCAATAGATTGTAAAGTTTGGCGTCTTTTCCTGCCATATATCTTAATCTATTTTTTCCATCTGTTGCTGCCTCATAAATAACTTCAGTAACCACATTTGTTGATGATGCATTCTTAATCATTTGTGGGAAGGCTGCCATAATTTTACCAACAATACTTTGATAGGCACTCAACTTTTCATCATTATTAAAATCAAAAGAACGACCTGCAAAATCTGTGGCTATTGCGCCGGGCTCAATTATTTTAACTTTCCCCCCAAATTGTTCCACCTCATATCTTAATGATTCTGAAATACCTTCAACAGCGAATTTTGTCCCGTGGTATAATGAACCTAATGGGAAAGTCATTTTACCTCCCATTGAGGAAACATTCATTATTATTCCTTTTTTATTTTCTCTAAAATGCGGTAGAATGGCTCTTGTTACATCCAAAAGTCCAAGAACGTTGGTATTGAATTGACGTAGTATCTTTTCTCTTGGAAAAGATTCTAATGGGCCGTAAGCACCATATCCAGCATTGTTAAGCAATACCTCAATTCCTCCAAACTTTTCAATCCCCTTGCTTATTGCTTGGTTGATTGATTCCAAATCCAATACATCAAGTTTCGTCACAAAAACATTTTCCAAACCATTCAATTCAGTTTCGTTTTCAGGATTTCTCATTGTTGCAATAACATTCCATCCATTTGATTGAAAGAATTTTGCTGTTTCTTTTCCTATACCACTGCTTGCGCCTGTAATAAAAATTGTTTGTCTCATTGTCTAATTATTTGTTTGATTCACAAACATATTGTCATAATTTTAAACCTACAACAGTAGAGCATAGTCTATAGTTGATATTTATTTTTCAACACACTATATTTGTGATATGTTAATAAACGAGCTATCCAAAAAAACAGGCATCTCAATACACACAATCCGATTTTATGAAAAATCAGGGTTGATAGAGGGCAAACAAGATGAATCAGTCAAATCGAATAACTACTTTCATTATGACGAAGTAACGATTGAGAAACTTGAATTCATTAGTGATGCCAAATCGGTTGGATTTACCATTAAAGAAATAGGTCAAATCATTGACGCCTGGTACAACAGGAAATACACCAAGAAACAAAAACTTGAAATTCTTGATGAGAAGTTGATTTCTTTAGAACAAAAGATGAAGGAGATTAAAGAAATGAAGAAACAGATACTACAGTTCAAGGATGACGTGGTAAATGACAGGTGCTAAATAACTCTAATCAAAAATATTATGCAGTTATCCACAGAAATCGGCAAATTCAAAATTTCAGGCTCATTTGTTATTACAGCAATTGGTGCAGATGGAATAATTATGGCTTCTGAAGCTCGAGCAAATATTTTTGATAGAAGAGACTCTAGTCAAACTCCAGTTGGATATTTTGACACAATTCAAAAAGTCTTTCCAAAAAATAATATTGCAATTGCAGAAACGGGACAAGGTGTAATTGCAAATGTATTTTTCTCAGCTTTAATAAATGATTTTTATAGTAAACTAACTAGTTATCAAGCTGACAATTTGTTGCAAAATCTAATTCATTATGCAAACCAATTTCTGCCAAAAGAAATTCATTCAGAATTTTATAATCAAAAACTGTTTTCTGCAGGATTTATAGGAACTAAACCACAAATCTCTTATTTCAACAATCAACAATCCCCAAGTTTTGGAAGTATCTCTGAAGGATTTATTCAATCGGATAAAACCATTTTTGGAGATAGTTATTCCTCTAAAATGAGTTGTCAAGAACTTTCTCAGTTAGCGGAAGAATCAATTAAAGTATACGCATCACATTTTGAAAGATGGAAAACAATCGGTGGGCCAATAAGTGTTTTGAAAGTTACACCAGCAGGATGCACTTGGTTATTAAACAAGCCACTTGAACAAAAATGGACATACGTTGATGAATTTATTTCAGATTATAAATCAAATAAGTTTAGAATTAATCTCATTGACCCCTTTTCTGAAGGTGACTTAAAATCTATTCTTGGGATATAATCAAATTTACTTTTGATAAGCCCTCAAATTTTATGTGGGTAAGGAATTTGTAGCGGTTTTATGTAGCCTCCTCACACTTGTTGGAGTAAATTCACTTCCATATCTTGTTTTATAACCATTCAGGTTAAGCTCCCTTGATATATGTGTATAATTTAGATAACCATTTTTCATTTGGAAGTGTTCGATGAACATTCGTGCCATTTTCCAATTTTCGTTTTCGACCCTATTTCTGATTATCGCTTCGCCTCCTTTTAATTTTGCTTCAAGTGTTAAATTATGTGGAGAACCTAATTTAACTCCTCTTGCTTTTAATGCAGCCAGTCCGGCCTTGGTTCGGTTTGAAATGAGCTCTCTTTCCCACTGTGCAACACTACCAAAAATTCCAAGTGTCAAAGTGTTTAATTCAGGTAGTTCAATACAACGAAGTTTCACACCTTTATTTCTAAGGGTAAATAAGAATTCAACCTCACGAGACAATCGGTCTAATTTGGTGAAAAGTAACGTGAAAGAATGTTTTATACACAAGTTCGTGGCATATTCCAATTTTATTCGATTGTTGTTCTTACCACTTTCTTGTTCAACAACAACTTGAATTAAGTTGTCGCCAGTTGATTCAATAAATTGATTGATTTTTAATTGTTGCTCTTCTAAACCAAGTACCTGACGACCTGTACTAGTTCGAACATAGGCGATATAATTTTCCATTTTAATGCGTTTTGGCTAATATAAGCGCCATTTTATCAATTGCCTAATGTCGATTTAAGATTTGATAACCTCTTTAAAAATTGACTATAAAAGACTAGCAGTTGCTACTAAATGAAGAAATTTGACAATTCTTCAGGAAGTAGAAAGCTAGTATTTTGTTAAAACAGTTCACTTTTAAAAAACCTAGCCTCTCGAATCGTATATGACAGTAAATTTAAGAAGTCAGATACAGTACAATTAATAACGAGTAAATCTGATGGATAAGTAAGATGTCCGATTCTTTGAGTAATGAGTAAAAGGAGTTCTTTTTCTTCTAAGTTAAAATCCTCAATTGGCGGAGCGACCAACTTAACGGTCTGTATTGCAAGACCGGTTTCTGAGTTTTTTAAAACTAGCTTGCTAAACTGAGGGGGGATTGATTCCTTAGACATTAACCTTTGAAAGTACTCACTCCGAATTAGGGATTCTAATGTATCAATCAAGGATATTTGACTTTTAGACAGTTTTTTCATCTGCGGAAGTTTTACGACTAAATAATTTATTTTTCTCTATCAACTCTCTGATTAAAGTTGACTTGGATTTGTTGGTTTTAATCGATTCTATAAGCAAAGTATTAAGGTGCTGTTCTGTTATTCTAATATTGATTTTCTTGGTCTTCTTCATATAAATAAATACTTCAAATTGTAGTACAAGACCATTTGACTTTGTAAAAAATTTAGTTTATGTTTTAATTACCCCTTCCAAAAAACAACTTAAAGACATTAAAAAAGACCCCGGTGAGATTTGTGTTAGGAAGGGACGCATTTTTCACTTGGGGTTTATTAATTATGAGCAACAGTACAACCTTCCTAAGAGTAGAGAAAACAAAAAACTACACCGTGATTTTAAATTCACTTATTACATCCACGGATTTATCACCAGAAGAGAAAGTGATATTATTTCATATTCTGAGTCTGCCAGACGACTGGAAGATATATAAAGACTATTTTATAAATTATTATAGAGGATGTATTTCTGATGATAAAATTGAGAAAGTTTGGAAAGGATTAAAGAAGAAAGGGTATTTAAAAAATGAACGTGTTAAAGGAAAAGATGGTAGATTTTCATCTTGGCATTACGAAGTCAGAGAAGTTCCTTTCACCGACATCCCAGAATCCGATATGTCGGAAAACCAAACTATCGAGAATACGACATCTCAGGAAAAGGGGGATATACAAAGTACTAACCTACCAAATACTAATTTACAAAGTACTAATTCTAATAACTTTAATATTACTAGTAAAATACTGGGGCAAGAAAATCAAACTGAATCAAAATTGAAAAATAAAAATAATTCAAAGGATGAATTCACTAGAATAGTTAATCTTGAGGGATTAGAGAAATTATTTTCTCCTACCGGTATAAACTGGAAGCAAGAAGTCAATAATTTACCGGTGGAAGAGTTTGTTTCAAAACATTATCAAGATATTGGAGACTCAACACCAGACAGATTAACTTTTCTTATTAAAAGCTATATTGAATTGAATAATATTATACCTCAACCTCCCCGAAGGGGATTATGAACGTAGTTCAAACCTGCGGTTTCCTCATCCCCCAATTCCGCTCACCCCCTTCTCCAAAAAGACATAATTAATCAACAGATATAACTTTTGTACATTCTTCTCCAAACTGACTAATGATTCTAACAGCCAATTTCTGGCCTGCTCGTTTTAGTTGAATTGGATGGGAAATATGACCATACAACCGGTCGAATGCTTCATCATCTATTTCCACTTTCAATGTCTTTTCCACTTTCTTTTTAGTGCTATCCTTCGCTAAACTATCCAGTCCTTTTTTCCATTTATCAAATTCGGATTTATCGCCGCCGCAAAAGAAAACTTGATTTACAACAAAGTTGCTACCATCATAATCTTCGTCAACCATCCAATATGCAATATCGTGGACGTTTCTTGGTTTTACTTCGTCTTTAATTGGGTCATAAATGTCTAGCCCTTGGATTTCTACCTGAACGTCCTTGCCCTTTTTAATAAGTTCAATATCAGGTTCTCCTATGGTTACAAAACTTGCTGCAGATTTTGCAGGTTTCTTTTTTAACCCTTCTTGTAACAAATCATCGTGTATGCGCACTTTAGTAACTTCAAATTTACCCATACTCATAGTTTGGGTGCTACCTTCAATGTCACTTTCAAAACTAAATCCGAGTATAATTAACCAACCGGCATCGCCACGTTGACGACATTCTTTTACTGCCTCGTTAACTGCTGTTTTACTTACTGTTCCAAACTTAGGGCCAATATGAAAATATGCTTTTTGTTCGCCTGATTCAGTAACATAGAATCCCTCTGCGTGCAAATAAGAATGACTTAATAACTCCACACTACGGAAGACCACCATTTCGTCTTTTCTTCCGTTCTTAATTCCCGCACTCAGTAAGTGTTGTTTAATCACCTCTTCAAATGCTCCTTCTTCTTCGTTTACTCTTATTTCATCATCTAAATCATCAGGGCTAATTGGTTCAAAATTTTGTAGTGTCTCAACCGTGAATGGCCCACTTACACGAAGTGATTTTTTATCCGCTACAGGTTTATCAAATATATACTCGTATGAGGTAGTTTCATTAGCTACAGTACTTTGTGAAATTTTTTCATACTTCTCGTATTCAAAACCTTGTCTTATATCTCTAGTTTTTTCATCTACCAAATGAAAATAAGGAAATACTGCTGTCATTAATCTTTGTTTAGCAATATTCAGGGCTATCCTACTCGTATCTATGGTAATCCATCTTCTACCCCATAATTCAGAAACAAAAGCCGATGTTCCGCTACCGCAAGTTGGGTCTAAAACTAAATCTCCTGGGTCACTTGCCATAAGTATACACCTCTGTGAAATTTTTTCATTAGTTTGAACAACATACATTTTATTACTTAAACCACCTGTATCTGTCCAAACATTGGAAATACTTTGAAAAGGAAAGTCACTAAAATAACGTAAGTAATAAATCATATTCTCTGTCGCCACTATTCTTCCTTTTTTTATTAGACTTTCTAATGACTCTTTTGGACTTCCCCACCATCTTTTTCCTGGATTAAACACCTTACCTTGAAATTCAATTTCGTATCGTGAACCGGGGCCTGGTTTTGTTAAATCTCCAGTCGTAACTAACTCTGAGCCTTTTGGCAAAAGTTTCAAATTAAATTTTTCTTCATCAGTTAGAGGTCTTATTTTACCATTGTGTAAAACAGATGTAAAACCAGTAGCTAATGGGTCTTTCGACACATATAACTGTCTGTACTTTAATTTTGAAATATCTTTAGCATACCATATAATAAAATCATTTTCTCGGGGTAAAAATTTAGCCCCCATTGCATTAGTTTTTGTTACAGTAATTTCACTAACAAAATTTTCACTACCAAAAACTTCATCCATAATACTCCTTACCAAATGTACATTTTCATCACTTATTTGTAAAAAGCAGGAACCACTTTCTGTTAATAGTTCTTTGGCAATTAGTAATCGGTCGCGCAAATATGTTAGATACGAATGAATCCCCAATTCCCAAGTATCTCTGAACGCTTTTATTTGTTCTGGCTCCCCTGAGAGATTCTCATCATTACCATCTTTTACATCAAGATTATTTAATTTGACTTGCCAATTACTACCATATTTAATTCCATAAGGTGGGTCGAAGTATACTACTTGTACCTGCCCAGCCATTCCTTCCCGTTCTAATAAACTAGCCATAACCAAGTGGCTATCTCCTTGAATTAACCTATTTGTCCATCCGTCTTGATGATGGTAATATTCACTAACTTTTTCGACTTCATCTTTTTCTAATGCATTACCAAACAGTTCGTTTACACTAAACAAGTCCATTTGGCTGCTTTGAGTTTCAGTTACCTTATATAGATTTTTAATTAATGTTTCTGGCGCAATGTGCTCGTGTCGGTAAAGACTTCGTATGTCCACACGTAACAAATCATCTCGGTCGTCATTACCGTACTTATTTAACCAAAATAATTCAGGGTCTTGACCACGATGAACAACGGGATTCTTTGGAAGCTCCAATACCTTTTTACCATCTTGCACTTTCGCATTGGCTTCCTCATAACCAGCTTCTTCTTTACTCGGTATATGGACACGAGTATCTGTTTTGTGTTTTATGGATTCTACTTTCTTTGCCATTATATACTCTGAATTTTTTCGATTAATTGATTTTTGATATTACGGATGTCATTAGCTACTTCAATAAAGTGCCATTCGGGATATTCGTATTTGTCCTTCAATGCATTTACTGCTGGTATCCAACGATTTTCTACAAACCATTTTTTCTCTGCTTTATCTTTGCTCATTCCACTTATTTCTATCATAAGATTCTTAATAGTCCCGTCTTTACATTTCACTCTCGCAATAAAGTCAGTGTAGTATTGCCGGTCTTTACCATCTTTGGTATAGGGTATTGTTAAACCTAAGAACTGGTTCTTTACATAACATTCCACTGATTCAATTTCCTCCAAGGTTTTAGCACAAATACCTTCCCATTCACTATCCATAACAACATAGTTGATGTGACTTTTTTCAGTTGGGAATACCTCTTTTACAGTATTTCCGTTAACATATTTGGTGCTACTGAATTTGTTGTAATAATTAAAAACTGGTCGTATATGCTCAGTTGTATTATTATCAGGGTTGATACCTCGAGCGATATGGTCAACTATTTTCTTAGGCTCTTCAAAATAGAGCAATCTTTTAAATCGTTGGTCAGGAATATTCAGTAACAATACCTTCTCATTATACCACTCCTCAACAATATTTTTCAACTTATTGAACTTTTGGAAACGAGGGTTTCCTTCTTCATCACTAAAATGGTATTTGATAAGTTCCTTAGTGATTAAAAAAATCAACTCTTTGTCTCTTTTTTCCAATACCCCCTTTACCTCTAATTTTTCTTCATTGGGGGATATGGGACTGGTCATAATGGTTTCAGTAGGGAACTTAGAACCATCAATCTCATAATTTTCAATATTTCTGAAATCGTGTTTTATCTCACCATCTAAATTCTCTACACGATATCCTACAACATTAGGAAATTCAATTTCCATTTCCGCCTGACGAGAAGGGATTGGTGCAATGTGAGTTAAATCAACCGGTTGTGGTGGTGGTTCGGTTTTTCCTCCTTTGAACATTTTAAATGGAACACCAATAATGTGTGCGTATTCAGGAGGAAACTTCTCAATTACTATTTTTCGTTTATCGTTAGTTGGATTTCCATCTTTATCATAACCCTGCAAAAAGTAATTCATTCGACGTAATGCTCTACCTGCAACTTGCTCACATAGTAGCTGGGAACCAAATGCACGTAAACCCATAATATGAGTTACAGTATTCGCATCCCATCCTTCTGTAAGCATAGAAACAGAAACCACACATCGTATGTGTGAACCTAATTTCCCTTGTTGACCAACAGTATTTACTACTTCACGTAAAATTTCAGAATCGGATATTTTTTCAATACTACCTTGCCCGTGCATACGTGCGTAGTCTTTTTTGAACTCTTCAATTTCAGATGCAAATATTTTTTTGAAATCATCATTGATTTGCTCACCATTTTCTAAAGCATCACTGTCAATAAGTAATGTTGGAGGTCTTTTTAATGGTTTGTTTGTTACAGGGTCGTAATTACTAAATAATTCTTTTGCTCCTTGTACTGTAACAATATTCCCCTCAGCATCTTCATACTCGTAACCTGCTATATATTTGTATACTTCTTTTGAAACCCCTGTGTTATTACATACTGCAATAAAAACAGGAGGTGCTGAAAATATATTTACCTTTTCTTCTTTGTATTTTCTTATTCCATTATAATACTCAACGTAGTGATTATAAAACTGGTCTAAAGCACCTTTTACCAATGATGGAAGACGAGGAGGTAATTCAATGAATTTATTTCCTTCTGCTGCTGCATCTTTCTTTTGAGTTCTTTGACCTTTCTTGGGTAATTCATCCTTTACGTGGTCATACAAATTCCGTAACACCGGCATTGTTAACTCTTGTGTGTTATCGCTTTCAGGCAAGAATGGAATTTTAACTAAACCACTTTCTATTGCCTCAATCAAACCAAAGTCAGATACTACCCAAGGAAATAAACTATATGGTGTATATCCTGAACCAGTCAAGTAATATGGTGTAGCTGAAAGGTCATAAACAGATTGAAGCTTGAACTTTTTTGCAATTTCACGCAACCCACTGAACCATACTGCTGCTCTCGCATTTTCATCCGATTCCTCATTATCGGTAGTTTTACTCTTAGATTTAGGTAAATAACAATGATGGGCTTCATCATTAAGAATTAGGACTCTACTACCAGACTTGAATTTCCCAAGTGTTCTTTTAACAACCTGAGAAAAATCTTCCTTGTTATCAGTATCAATTTTCTTTCCCTGTAAATCTACCTTACCATCAAATGGGCTCCGTTTATTACCCTGTAATATTTTAGGTTCAAAAGTGTGGTAATTGGTAATGACTAATCTAGCATTGAGGTTTTCCAATCGATGTTCCATATTTGAAGGAACTAACCCACGAACGCGATAATAGTCCTCTATGTCTTTTGGATTTTTATTTTTGGTATCTACAAACAAAACTCCAAGTCTACTTTTGATTGTAATCCCTGGCGCTACAATTAAAAAATAGTCTGCAAAACGGGTATCATTTCTATATTCTTGTCTATTGAAATAATGATAGCAAATCAAACAAGCCATAACTACCGTCTTCCCACTTCCGGTTGCCATTTTGAAAGCTATTCTAGGTAATTGGTCGGCAGGGTCTTCACTCACTGTTTGCTGCCCGTTTCTAAGCAAGTTTAAAATGTGCTGGCCAGCGTTAGATTTCTCTGCTACTTCATTTATCCAAATTGCAGTCTCGACTGCTTCTTGTTGAGCAAAGAACAGTTTTTTGGTGACAAGTCTTTCTGGGTTATTGAACCAAAAAGTTAATAATTCCTTAGTTACCCTAGTTGTATTAGGATAGCCGGTGGTTCTCCATAGTCCAACTTCTTTTCTACAAAGATTGATAATATGTGTTTGATACTCTTCCGCATCCTCATTCCATTCAAAAACTTCCTTTTGCCCACTCTGTCTTGTTGGAATAACAGCCGAATCCGTTTTAAAGATTCTTCGTCCTTTACGAATATCAGTATAGTCTAAACTACCTTCCCTATCTGTATTGTAATGCAGCTGTGGTTCGACATATGGACTGTTTAATATTGGATTGTCTGCACTCATATATTGACTGGTATCATTTTTATTAATTAAGTCTGCATTTGTTTAAATCCATTGTCTCAAAAAATGCTTGCCTAATAATTGCTTTAAGTAAAGCTAGGTGCGAATTGGTTGAGGCTAATCCTGCAGATAAAACTTCTTGATGGAATGATTAAAAGTAGCAAACTATGGGCAAAAAAGCAAACTGAAAAAGTTGTCGTTCTCATTGGGGGAAAAGTGAAATATTTGAAAAATTTGCAGAAATTTTTCTTTTGATAAACGTATGCGAAACGGTTTTTCTAAAATTTTGGCTGGAAAATTTTAATCGCAGCATTGATTTGGGTATTATCATTGAAAACCAACTTATATGTGCCGGGGATACCTGAGTCAGGAGGGGCCTCCACCCCCTCCTAAGGGGGGTACTTTCTGAAATGTTTTCAAAAAAGTTAGAAAAAAATTTGGAAATTAACTATGGCATACATTAACTTTGCCATATGAAACTACAAAAGGGAAATATTAAGACTACAAAACAGGCCGAAAAAGTGCTTGGAACTAAAGTCATTGCCAAAAGTGTCACGCCATCAATTGTCAGCTATGAAACCCTCGTAGAAGAATTCACCAATGGACTAAAATTTAAACCGGCATTTGGTGTTCAAGGCGCTGGTCTCAATCCTAACCTAAAGAATCACTTGTCCACTCTTTTAAATCTCCTAGATAAACATAAGTCTGCATTAGATGATATTGAGGATGCTACCTTGAATTTTCTTGTAGCTGCAATAAGAGAAAACCCTCCAGTTTATATTGCTAGAACTAAAGACATCAAAACAGACATCGAATATTTCATAGCTAAAACATTCATACCATTCAAAGGAGGTAAGAAGAAGGAGGTAAAAGTTTATTTAGGAAAAGCAAGCGAGTTTAATAATGACACAAAAAACAATGCTGCTAAGGTGTTAGGTAAAAAACTCTTAATCAAGGCTATTAACGAAAAATTCGACTACAAGCTAGCTGTAAAGGCCTTAAATCAAAAATCTGACTTAAAGTAAGTCATTTTTTTTAATGAAAAACTATGTCAAACACAATGATTAACATAATTCATCGCGCATTCAAGCCGCCTTAATTTTCAAAAGTCTAACGGCAATTTTTTTTGCCCTAAAACTATGTCAATTAATACATTTTACATATTCAAAAAACAAAAAATTTTAAAAATGAAAAATCTACAAATTATTCGTTTAAGTGAATTAGATATTCACCCACTGGTTTTAGAATTAACAATTCAAACCGAAAATCCATCATTTGTATTCTCCTTGAAAGATGATGGTCAAAATACACCAATCGTCGTTGTAAAAAGAGATAGAGTTTATTTTATCATCGACGGTGTGCACCGGTACAAAGCTGCAGTTAAACTTGGAAATTTCGAATCCCTCGAATGCGAGGTATTGGATATTCAGGATGACGAGATTGTTAACAAGAGAATTAACTGTAATCAGAAGTCTAGGGTTCACACCTTAGAGGTTTGTCGAAACATTGAGCACATATTAGGTTTGATAGGAAGCGAACAAGGTAAACGCAACGATTTATTGGGTAACAAAAATTTAGATGATGAAAAGGAGTTTGGTGCAGCCGGACAAGACAGGTTTGAGAAAGCCTGTGTTTTATCTGGTCTTAAATTTTCTGCGAGAACTTTACGAAAACTAATGGCGGTTTATGACTTTGAGAAAGAGGATAATATACTAGGCCTAATTAATGGTATCAGTGATGGTAAATTGTCAATAGACAAAGCTTACAAATTAATGAAAAGCTATTTAGATAAGTCTAGTCAAAGTGAGTCAGAAGATAATTCATTACCAAGTATTCTTGAAAATAAAATCAATGATGTTTCATATCGATTGTTTAATGAATCATCTATGTGTATGGAAAAAATCGATGACCAGAGTGTGTCCCTGTTTATTGATAGCCATCCATATTTTAAATTACGTAGGTATCGAAATCAAATTGGATTGCGACACGGAGAAGAAAAAACACTAGGGGAATACGTTTCTAATTTTGTCTTATTCTGTAAGGAAAAATGGAAAAAATTGAAGCCTGGAGGAGTCCTTGTAACTATACTTGGAGAGACGTATAAAGGTGGTTATAACGGTGTTTGTACAGCTGTTGAAACTGCTTTAAAAAACGAAGGGTGGGAGATTATTGATGTTGTGATTTGGGTTAAGCAAAACCAACAGTATGCACCGCACCCTTTAAGGTTTGTAAATTCATACGAAAGAATAATTGTATTGAGAAAACCAGGAGCAGATACCTTTTTCAAAGAAGTAAAACGAGAATCTTCAGTTGGAGAATATAAGATAATGCCAACCTCAGGTGGCGGATATTATGTAGCAACCCCTGAGACTTGTATTCCAAATGTGATTATCACAAATGTTCATAATCCGGTAGAATTTAGCGAGGTCGATAAAGATTTTAGACATCAAGCACCGGCTCCTGTACAAATCTACTCAGTTTTTATAGATGCATATTCAAAGCCGGGTGACATAATCTGTGATGGATTCGCCGGGTCTGGAACCATTGGAGTTGGATTATCGATGGGTCGAAATGTCATTGCATATGAAATCGACAAGGAGTCCTACAAATTCTGTAAAGACAGATTTGAGTACTATATGTCTAAGAATAATATTGAATTACCAATGGCTGCTTAATATTTGATATGAACCCTTCGCAATTAAAATCCCAGTTAAGTTTAGATGGAGTTAGTTTGTCTGACCAGCAGAACCTTGAAATATGGGTTCTGTTGGATAAACTAGCACGTATTGAATATAACCAATACTTGGTGGAGAAAAACTCCTCTTGCGAAGGCAATTCAAGTTCAATTATCGACATTAGCCATTTACAAAAATGCAGCATAAAATGAAGAACGTAATTGTATATAGTAGGGTGTCAACAGATGAACAGGCACAAATGGGGCATTCATTGCATTATCAGGAGGAAACCATCATAAGACATTGTACATTCAAAAACTACAATGTGGTCAAGTGTTTTCAAGAAGACTACTCGGCCAAAGATTTTGAACGACCTGAATGGAAAAAGATATTGGCCTTTATTAAATCAAGTCAAAAAACATCACTAGCAATTGACAGCATCGTGATTTTAAGACCTGACCGCTATTCAAGAAATCTGATTTTATCATTCACTGAAACAACTAAACTTGCAGGATTAGGTTGTGAGGTTGAGTTTGTTGAAGGACAAGTGGATGACTCAAGTCCTGATGCACTTTTACTCCAAGCGATAGGTTATGCGCTTCCACAGGTTGAGAACTCGAAGATTAGTCGCCGTTCTAAAGAGGGGTCTCACAAGGCTCGTAAAAGTGGATGTTTTACAGGGATTGCACCAAAGGGTTACAAGAACTTTAGGCTTGATACAAAATCAACATTAGAATTCAATGAGGATGCACCATTAATTCGAGAAGCATTTGAGAGAATGGCAAGTGGTACTTATAGTGCAGATGAAATTAGACGTTGGTTAAATTCAAGAGGGATGACCTTATCAAAAAACACATTCCTTGATATTATTCGTAACGTCACTTACACCGGCAAAATCAGAGTCAAAGAATTCAATGGAGAACCCGAACAAATTGTTCAAGGATTACATCCTGCATTGGTAACTGATGAAGTATTTGCAACGGCAAATGATGTACTGAAAGGTCGTAGACGTAATATGAAGTTTAAAGATGACAAAGCCGACCTTTACCCTTTGAAAGGACATTTAAGGTGTCCGATTCACGGAAGAACTTTGTCTGCATACGGTTCAAGAAGTAGAAATGGGAAAATTCATCATTACTACGTTTGTACAAAAAACCGATGTCCACGTTATCCAATTGACTACGCTCATAGTGAAATTGAAAGACTACTTGGTGAGGTTCAATTCTCAGCCAGAGTAATCAAGTCATATCGTTCCATTTTAGAACGAATATTCGAGGCAGAGGACTCAAACAGGGTGAAACTAATACAGAACACGAAAGACGAAATTCAACGTCTTAAACAACGTAAAAACCATATCCAAGACGAGTATATGGATGGTAAAATTTCATCACTTGATTATCAAGAGTTGAAGATGACCATTGACACAAAGGTGTTTGAGAAGGAACGTTCATTGAAGGAGATGAATGAAGAACTATCCCCTTATAAAGAGTACTTGAATAGACACGTACCTGCATTGGAAGATTTAACCTCATTATATCAAAAAGTGGATGGTAAGACCAAGAAACAGATATTGAGCTGCATCTTTTCAGAAAAAGTCCATTTTGAAAATGGAAAAGCTGCAGCACCGAAGTACACACCTCCGATTGAGGTTTTAATCAATGCCAGAGGGGTTTTGGAGGGTTCTAAAAACAAAAAAGAGACTATTTCTAGTCTCTTGTGCACTCTGGCTCCCTCTCCTGGGCTCGAACCAGGGACCCCATGATTAACAGTCATGTGCTCTAACCAACTGAGCTAAGAAGGAATTTTGTTCCTATTGGGACTGCAAAAATAGGGGGCTAATTCATTAAATGCAAGATAGCCCCCTCTTTTTTTTCAAATTTATTTCTTTTCCGCCTTTTTAGCGTCCTTTTTCTTAACCACTTCGCCGTCCTTCAACTTCTTCGCTACCGTTGCATAAGGACCCGAGATGATCTCTTGGCCTTCCTTCAAGCCCGAAATAATCTCAATGTTCTCAAAGTCGGAAATACCCGTCTTCACCACAACCTGCTTCGCCTTTCCTTTCTCCTCCACAAAGACTACTTCTTTGATACTCTCCTTGCGTTTCTTAGCTGCATTGGCATCCTCCTGCGTCGTCACCGTTGAGCCCTCAGATGGCTTCTCTTCGCCTTCCTTCGCCTCCGCCGGAGCATTGAGATCACGTGTTGTGACTGCCGATAAAGGCACCGTCAAGATATTCGATTTTGTATTCGTCAAAATCTCCACCGACGCCGTCATGCCCGGCTTCAAGGGATACGACAATTTACCCTTAATCAAGTCCGCATAGGAACTACGCAACACACGAATCTTCACCTCAAATTCCGTAACCGCATCCGTCGTCACCGATGTTGCCGTTCCCGACGAATTCGCCGAACTCGCCACCTCATAAACGACGCCCTTGAACTTACGCTCAGACGAAGAAAAAGCATCCACATCAATCAATACCGTATCGCCCAAACTCACCCGCGTAATATCATTCTCATTCACATTCACACGAACCTCCATGTTGTTCAAATTCGCAATGCGCAACATCTCCGTTCCCGCCATCTGCGACGTTCCTACCACACGCTCGCCCAGTTCCACATTCAACTTCGAAATAATCCCACTCTGAGGCGCATAAATCGTCGTTTTCGTCAAGTTGGTCTTCGCCTCCTTAAACGCCGCCTCCGCAGATTTAACGTTAAAGTTCGCTGCCTTTACATTCGCCTTCGCCGCCTCCAAGTCTTGTTTGGCGACTAAATAGGCCGACTGGAATTGATCGAAATCCGCATCGGAAATGACCTTATCCTTATGTAAACGACTGTTCCGATCAAAGTCAATTTTTGCCTTGCTTAATCGCGCCTCGCTCTGTGCTAGCACTGCCTTACTCTGCTCCGAACCCGCCTTCTGGGCGTTTACCTGCGCCTCCGCACGGGCTAACAAGGACACATAATTATCAGGACGAATCTTCAACAATTCCTGACCAGCCACGACCGAATCTCCCTCCGCCACATTCAAGGACACAATCTCCCCCGAAACGTCCGGCGATACCTTCACCTCAACCTCCGGCTGAATCTTACCCGATGCCGAAACCTTCTCCACGATTGTTCCTTTCTGCACCTTGGCATACTCCACCTCCGTAGGCTCCTCTTTCCCGATCCACTCCATCTTCTTCGCCAAAGCCAATCCTCCAAAAATCAATACCACCGCCCCAGCAATGATAAGATACGTTTTTTTGTTATTCATAAGTACTAATTTTTAGTCGCTAGTCACTAGTCGACAGTCTGTATATTTTAAATTCTCAATCTCTTCTCAATTACTCTTAACTCTTCGTTTTTAGTTCTTACCTCTAAAAAGTCAAACTCTTCCCCTGGTAGTAATCCAAAATCTTCGTCCGAAACACAAAATCGTATTTCACCTGAATCAAAGCCAAACGCGCCTTATCCAAATTCGTCTTCTGTAAATTATAGCTCACAAAATCAATCGTTCCCGCATTAAACCGACTCTCAGACGCCCGGAAGCTTTCCTCCAATGCCGAAACCTGCTGTGCAGAAGCCTCATACTTATTCGCCGCATTCAACATGTTCACATAAGCCTGCTCAATGTTTTGACGCAAAGTCAAACGCGCCCGATCCGCCTCAATCTCCGCATTCTGCTTCTGCAAGCCCGCCTGCATAATCCGTGTACGATTCGAATAACGTGTAAAAATCGGAATATTTAAATTCAACGAAACCACCTTGTTTTGCGTATTGTTCAATTGATCAAAATAACCCACCGTAGCTCCCTCGCCATACTTAGGCTGAACCGTAGACACCGGATAAGTCGTTCCACCAATCGCCACCGTTCCCAAATTCACCGTCTGCGTTCCCAATAATTCGATAGACCGCAAGGCGTTGGATTGGTTCGCCGACCAGCTACCGTTCAAAGACAACGTAGGCAAACGAAACGCCTTCGCCACATCCACACTCTTCGCCGCACCTTGAACGCGGAAATCTGCCGCACGCACCAAGGGTTGAATTTCGAGCGCTTTGGTGTAAATCTCATTCACCGACAAATCATACGACTTCGAAGATGGTACCGGAACCTGAATGCGCTGCAATTCAAAGGCCTTAATATTCGAATCATTTAACAATTGTTGCAAAGTCAATTTGTTGATGTCCAGGGTACTTTGGAACGACACGACATTGGATTCCTCATTCGCCAACTGCGCCTTCAAGTCCAAGACATTCGAAACGGGTAGGGTTCCCGCTGTCACCAATTTCTGCGTGCGATCGATTTGCAATTTGGTGATTTCAGTCTGAGCTTTCGCAATCGATAGCTGGTCCTCCGCATTTAAAATAGACAAATACGAAAGCACAACCTGCAAAGCAATGTTCTCGCGCATCGACAATAAATCCTGCTGCGTTGCCTTCAAAGCAAACTCATTCTGTAAAATACTGTTACGCAATTGACCCCCATTAAATAGCGTCACATTCGCATTCAAACCCACGTTATTGTAATTGATGTTACGCGAATCAAATCCGTTGGTAAATGGATTCAAGGAACGACCAAAACTCGCCGCCTGATTGATATTTCCCCCCAAAGATGGTAATTGATTGTACTTCGATTGTTGGTAAGTCAACTCCGCATTCTTCAGGCTCACCTCATAAGACTTAACCGTCAAATTGTGCTGAAGCGCGATGTCAACCGCCTGGCTTAAGCTCAAGTGCTGAACCTGCGCATTTCCCTGAATCGCAGTCTGCGCAAGGGCGCCCCAAGACATTCCGGTCAACAAGGCAAATGAAAGATATTTTTTAATAGACATAGGCGTCGATAGAATTAGTTCACAATAATACACAAATGCCTGTTTAGCCAAATGAATTTTTGGATAAACGGCAAGAGTCGCTGATAAAATCCGAGATTACTGCACCACGGGAAAACGCCGTTTGGCCTCCGCCCTTGAAAAAGCATTAAAATGCCACCATTCAAATTCAATGCGCATAAATCCTGCCGCTTGCATCGCATCGCGTAAAATTAGGCGGTTTTGATAGGCGGTTTGACTTAATTTGCCTGCCGCCAAAAGAGCCTTTTCCTTGGAAGGGTAGGCCAAATCCCCAAAGAAATCGAATTTTGTTCCCATATCTAAAGGCTTTCCCTGTGCGTCCGCAACGGTTAGGTCCAATGCAGATCCATAATTATGGATGGAGTGTTCCTTTGGATTGGCCACATATTTTTGTCGTTCTGCCGGCTTATATTGCGTCAATGTATTCCACAAAATCCACTGAATGGATAGGGGGCGCGCCGCATCGTAAATCAATAAATGATACCCTGGGTGTTTCTTTTCCAAGGCAGCCTGTGCCTTCTTCAGCATAGCCAAAACCGGCTTTTGCACATAGGCATGTTGGAGACAACCATAAACGTCCTTGCCCATGAAATTATCGGCCGTCGCATATTTCAATTCCACCATGACTCCCGGCGCGTTTGATGTGACTTCCAAGAGCCCTTGCTTTTGCATGGCAAGCTCGTAGGTGCAATCCGTTTTTTGAGCCCAAAGGGCGTAGGAGAGGAGCAGAAGAAATAGGGTGCGCATATAAATCAGAGATTTTCCCTAAATTTAACCAAATTTCCTCGACCCTATGGCATTAAACTGGATTTGGTTTTTATTCTTCGGGGTGGCCTTTGTGGTCGCCATTATTCAATACCTTTTCTTCGGCAATGCGGAAATTTTCAAAATTCTCGTCGACGGAATGTTCGATTCTGCCGAAATCGCCGTGATGAAAATCGCCCTACCGCTCGCCGGTGTCATGACATTTTTCATGGGTATCTTGCAAGTGGGGGAGAAGGCGGGTGCCATTCAGTTTTTGGCGCGGCGCATTGGTCCATTTTTCTCACGCCTATTTCCCGAGATTCCCAAAGACCACCCCGTTCATGGGCAAATGATCATGAACTTTTCCGCGAATTTACTGGGCTTGGATAATGCCGCGACGCCCTTTGGTTTAAAGGCGATGCAGAGCTTGCAAGACGTAAATCCCGACAAAGAGACTGCGTCAAATTCCCAAATTATGTTCTTGGTTCTACACTCCGCAGGACCCGTCTTGATTCCCTTGAGTATCATGGCCCAGCGGGCCATTTATGGCGCACAAGATGCGTCCGATATCTTTATTCCTTGCCTCATGGCAACCTATGCCACAACGATTACTGGGTTAATCTTTGTCGCGATCAAACAAAAAATCAACTTGTTGGAGCCCACGCTATTCGCCTGGCTCGCCGGCCTTACGGCCTTCTTAGGTGCTGTCTTGTGGTATTTTAGCTCCTTGTCCAAGGAGGCGATTGAAATGCAATCCAAGGTCATCTCAAACGGGATTTTATTCCTATTGATTTTCTCGTTTATCGCCGCAGCCATGCGCAAGAAAATCGATATTTTTGGAACCTTTGTAGAAGGCGCCAAAGGCGGTTTCGAAACTTCGGTGAAAATTATTCCCTACCTCGTAGGGATGCTGGTGGCTATTTCCTGCCTACGAAATTCGGGGGTATTAGGCTATATGGTGGACGGAATTAAATACTTGGTAGATTTATCGGGCATCGATAATCGCTGGGTGGATGCCATGCCAACGGCCTTATTGCATCCTGTGAGTGGTAGTGGATCGCGTGCCATGATGATTGATACGATGAAGACCTTCGGGTCAGATTCTTTTGTGGGCCGATTGTCTTGTGTTTTCCAGGGCTCCGCCGAAACGGTTTTATATGTGGTCGCCTTGTACTTTGGTTCGGTACAGGTACGCAATATTCGTTATACTTTGTGGGCTGGATTGTTCGCAGATTTCGTCGGTATCGCGACTGCAATTTGGGTCAGCTATTTGTTTTTCGGCTAGTTTAGCGGAATAAGAACAGACACATTTCCTCCGATAACCTGAGGCGTCCAAAGCCCACGATCAGCGCCGATCGATGCTTTTAGCTGCGCATTATATCCTAGAATTTGCACGGGACGTTGCCATTGAACGGCCCCCGAGAATTGTCTTTTGGCAGGATTAATCACTGAAGAATAGGTACCAAAAGCATTTGACATTGATCCGCGAATTAAAAATGCATTTTCGCCTAGCTTAGCTTCTATTCCGACGTAAAACGACTCCACGCGATTGTTATCAAAATACGTGAGATCTGTATTGGTTAAATCGGTCTCCGAATCCAGCGTCATCATGGGGGTTCCCAAGCCTCTTCCTGCATAGGTCCAACCGTCTCGATAAACACTGCTGTTGAAATAATTATCTAATCCGCGATTAACATCCGAATCATTAAATATTGTTCCTCCCTGCGATGTGGTATTTAAATACTCCAACACCACTTTGGTTAAACCTTGTTTCGCCTTGCGCGTAAAGGAAATCCCGTGCAAACCATCCGTAATGTTGTTCCCGTAGTACAAGGAGCCGTCCTCGTAAACACTTTGGCGGTAAAAAAAGATTTTGGCTTTTGACCAATCAATCTCCATGCCCACATCCACAGATCCCAAGTGATTCCCCAAGCGATTCCAACCGTCATTGATTCCGTATTTTGCGGTATCGCCGCCGACAGTATTCATACTCCTACCCGTAATCATATAAAAATATTCTTTCACCCCAGTGGCAATTTTTCCATTCTTCGCTGACACATTCCCTGGGTCGGCATATTTAAGCGTTCCGCCCCATTGAACCTGGTGATTAAAACCCCCATAGAATTTAAACAACCAGTTCGGTTTACCTAAACGACCATAAAATGACTTTTGGTGTAAGTAAATATCGGCCACATCGCTTCGTTGATTATCAAACCAGCCGTGCGCATAGTTTCCCTTGAATCCCACAATCCCTTTTACGAATTTTGGCGCCCAATAATCATTTACGACTAAATTAATCATAGGCATAGGTAGGGCATTTCCAGACCAAATGTAGGAGCCCGAACTAAGTGTTGAATCCGCCAATCCTTGAATTTGCTTTTTTCGTCCAGCCTGCAATTCGAATATGCCCAATTTCCCTTTCAGGTAAGCCTCTTGCAACAAAACATCCGCCTTCGTTTCCGTTAAATTGACCAATGCACGAACGCCAAAACCCCAGCTCATTCGCTTATTTACTTGTGTAAATCCACTCCAAGAAACAGCTGCCGTGCCGTAGTTTTCCTTCGTAGGAACGGCTCCATATTGATTTGCGCGCAACCAAAACGGAGCATACGTATCGGAATTCAATCCCATGCCCAACTCTAAACTAGGGACGGATTTATCTTGCGACAAAGCACCGAAGGCCAACAAAGAAAATAGTACTACCGCGCGAAAACGCATGAATTTGATTTTAGGAGTGCAAAATACAAAAAAGGGGCAAAATTTTACTACGTAGAGACGCGATACTTCACATCCAATAAACACCATTTTGTAGAGACGCGATACTTCGCGTCTAATTATATAAAACCAACAGACGCGAAGTATCGCGTCTCTACAGAACCCGCGCCACCAGCTCAAAGCCCAAGGAATCAATGCGCAAACGAACCTCGTGGCGATTTTTAACACCCACGACTTCCGCCTTTTGGCCTTTTAATGCCCCGGCGTCGATCGTAATAAAATCCCCAACCTGTAGGGTATTTCCAAAGACCTCGACGGCCGCATGTTCCGATAAAAACTGTTGGATAGCTAAAATTTCGTCGTCCTGAATAACCGCAGGCTTGTTTAGCCAATACACGAAATTAACAACACCAAGTGTCCGACGAACAATCGAACCTTGTTGGTAAAGGTCAATGTTAACAAAAACATAGGAACGAAATAGGGGCTCTTCGGTGATTTTTTTTCGGTCCGACCACTGTTTTTCTCGCTTGTTTACGGGACAATAGGCCTCGATACCGGCCTCTTGCAAGCGCATGGTGACCTTCTTCTCCGTGCGCGATTTTGTGTACACCGCATACCAAGCCATCTTACAATCGAGCGTCTACCATGGACTTATCCAAGACTGATTTGATATCAAAAATCACCCCGTCTTTGGCTTTTAGTTCGCCATATGCGAGGTCAAGAAATTCGCGATGAGCCACCGTTAATACAATCGCGTCATAATCCTTGCCTAAGCTAGAAACCAAATCGATTCCATGCTCATGCGCAACCTCTTTTGCATTCGCCCAAGGATCATATACATCGACATCCATACCGAAATCGACTAACTCCTTGTAAATATCCACCACACGCGAATTTCGAATGTCTGGACAGTTTTCTTTGAAGGTAATTCCCAACATTAAGGTTTTGGCTCCGCCTATTTTCTTGCCTTTTTGAATCAACAATTTCACAAGCTTGTTCGCTACAAAAATACCCATGTTGTCATTCACCCGACGGCCCGACAATATTACCTGTGGATAATACCCTAAACTTTCCGATTTATGCAATAAATAATAGGGGTCTACGCCAATGCAGTGGCCGCCCACTAAACCCGGCTTAAAATTCAAGAAATTCCACTTCGTTCCCGCCGCCTCTAATACCTCCGTCGTGTCGATTCCCATGCGATCAAATATCAGGGCCAATTCATTCACGAAGGATATATTCACGTCTCGTTGTGCATTCTCAATCGCCTTGCTAGCCTCCGCCACTTTGAGTGACGAAGCCTTGTGCGTTCCCGCGACAATAATCGACCGATATAATTGATCCACCCACTCCGCTATTTCCGGCGTTGAACCCGAGGTAACTTTCTTTATTTTAGTCAAGGTATTTACCTTATCGCCCGGATTAATCCGTTCCGGTGAATAGCCACAGAAAAAATCTTGATTGAATACCAAACCCGAATGTTTTTCCAATACGGGAACACAATCTTCCTCCGTACAACCTGGGTAAACCGTAGATTCGTAAATCACGACATCCCCTTTCTTGAGCACCTTTCCAATCATTTCGGATGCCTTTAACAAGGGGCTTAGGTCGGGTTTCTTAAAATGATCGATAGGCGTAGGAACCGTCACAATGAACGTATTACAAGAAGCCAAATCCGATACTTGAGACGAAAAGCGCAATTGAACGGATTCCGCCAATTGGGCCGCGCTCACTTCCTGCGTGCGGTCGATTCCTGATTGTAATTCGGCAATTCGAGAGGCATCAATATCAAAACCTAGCGTTGGATATAATTTACCAAACTCTACAGCTAGGGGAAAACCCACATAGCCCAATCCGATAATGGCTATCGATGGATTCATGTTCTATTTGGTAAATAATTGTACGTCGGCCGCCATCATGTCTTTCACCAAGGCCGGTAAGTCATATTTCAATTTCCAGCCCAACTTTTCTTTAGCTTTCGTTGGGTCTCCAATTAACAACTCAACCTCAGTAGGACGGAAATAACGCGGATCTACCGCGACCACTTCCTTGCCTATTTCTACTTGATAAGCCGGGTTATTGCAGGCCTTAATTTTGGCTACTTCGTTGACACCTTCGCCGCTAAATTCAACTTCAATTCCTACCTCGTTAAATGCCATGCGGATAAAATCCCGCACCGTTGTGGTAATGCCGGTTGCAATGACAAAGTCCTCAGGCTTTTCTTGCTGTAAAATCAACCACATTGCTTCTACGTAGTCTTTGGCATGTCCCCAATCACGCTTAGCATCTAGATTTCCCAGATACAATTTGTCCATCTGGCCCAAAGCAATTTGCGAAACGCCACGCGTAATTTTACGCGTTACAAAAGTTTCGCCACGCAAAGGCGACTCGTGATTAAATAGAATACCATTGACCGCAAACATATCATAAGCCTCGCGGTAGTTTACCGTAATCCAATAGCCATATAATTTAGCTACGGCATAAGGAGATCGTGGATAAAAGGGTGTTTTTTCCGACTGGGGTACTTCTTGCACCAAGCCATATAATTCAGACGTAGATGCCTGATAAATTTTAGTCTTCTTGGATAGGCCTAATAATCGAACGGCCTCCAAAATTCGCAATGTACCGATTCCGTCTACTTGCGCCGTATATTCAGGCTCGTCGAAAGAAACCTTTACGTGCGACATCGCACCTAAATTGTAAATTTCATCCGGTTGCACATCTTGGATGATGCGAATAATATTTGTCGAGTCACTTAAGTCGCCGTAATGCAAATGAAACTGCGACGAGTTTACATGCGGATCTTCGTATAGGTGATCAATCCGCTGTGTATTAATTAATGAACTTCTACGTTTGATTCCGTGAACGACGTAATTTTTACTCAACAATAGCTCTGCTAAATACGCCCCATCTTGACCGGTAATTCCCGTAATGAGGGCTACTTTCTTTTGCTCTGACATACATCCAATTTAATAATTCCTAACGGAATTTCTTACAAACCCCAAAATTACGAAAATTATACGGAGCACTCAACCCAAAATGTGAAAACACATTGTTTTTATTGGTAAAGCGCCAGAATTGCCTTTTCGTGTTTGGCATAAATGGCCTTACGTTTTAACTTCAATGTAGGTGTAATTTCACCGTCCTGTACCGTAAACAAGCGAGGTAATAAGACTATTTTCTTTACCTGCTCGTATTTAGCCACCGATCCCATCGTCGACATAACTTCTTCCTCTAGCTTTCGAATGACATCCTTGTTTTGTATTAATTCCTCAGGGGTTCCGACCTCAATTCCGTGCTGTTTACACCAGACACCCAAAGCATTAAATTCAGGAATAACTAAGGCTGATGGGAATTTCTGACCTTCGCCCACAACCATACATTGCTCAATGAAGGCTGATTCTTTCAATTTGTTCTCGACCAATTGAGGCGCTACATATTTACCGCCCGACGTCTTAAATATTTCCTTCTTGCGATCCGTAATCTTTAAATATTTGCCTTCCACCATTTCGCCTATGTCGCCCGTGTGGAACCAGCCTTCAGGATCAATCGCTTCAGCGGTAGCCTCTGGATTCTTGTAATATCCAACCATCACAGAATCTCCACGCACACAAATCTCTCCGTCTTCCGCAATCTTAAGCTCAATGCTATCCACCAAGCTTCCTACACAACCAATTCGAAAATCTGGCGGATTTACCTGCGATACCGAAATAACAGGTGATGTTTCCGTCAAACCATAGCCCTCACTCACCGGAATTCCCGCCGCCCAAAATACACGCGACAACCGCGGTTGTAAGGCCGCTGAACCCGACGCAATTAAACGTACGTTTCCTCCCAAAGCCTCCTTCCATTTACTGAAGATTAACTTCCGATAAACCGCTAATTTCATCGAATCAAGTAAGCCCAATTTAACCATCGGATCATATTGTAAGCCAAATTCAATGGCTCCAAAAAACAGTTTCCGTTTGATGCCAGTCAATTCATTACCCTTCGCTAAAATCTTGTCATATACTTTCTCCAATAAACGAGGAACCGAGGCAAACATGGATGGCTTCACTTCCTTGATATTATCCGCAATGGTTTCCATGCTTTCCGCATAATATATAGAAACTCCATATGACATATACATGTAAATATCTGTCCGCTCATAGATGTGACAAAGCGGTAAAAAACTTAAGGCGCAATCCTTCGCACTTAAATCGAAAAACTTTCCACGAATCAATGATTTAACATTGGATACAATATTGTGATGCGTTAGCATGACGCCTTTCGGCCGACCGGTTGTTCCGGACGTGTAAATTAACGTCAACAAATCACTGGGCTTCACTGCATCCATAAGTGGTTTCAAAGGCGCACGATCTTTTCCAAAACCTGCATCTTTCACATCGGTCCACATATCTGTACCATCCACCGGATCAAAGGTGAATATCTTCTTAATCTTCTTGTTTCCCTTAGCCGCCTCTTTCGCCTTCAAATACAATTCCTCTCCCTCCACAAAAACATACTTCACTTCCGCATTTTCGAAAATAAACGTATAATCCTCTACCGTAATCGTTGGATACATCGGAACAGATACAGCACCAACCAATTGAATCGCAAAATCAATGAAATTCCACTCCGGACGATTAGCGGATATAATCGCAATCTTGTCACCAGGCTTTACTTTGAGATCTAATAAGCCCAAAGCTAAATCTTGGATAATTTCTAAACTTTCCTCTGAACTGTAACGACGCCATTCGCCATTACGTTTTAGACAAAATAAATCCGATTTATGAAGTCGATCATAAATAGGCAATAAATCAAAAACACGATTGAAATTAGAAAAGTCGAGCATGGTTTTTTATTTGTTGATTTGTTAAGTCAAAGTTAACAAAACAGCTCTTCCATTTGTACTATAATGCGAAAATTTTGTACACAAAATTGGGTATAATAGGCTTATCCACAAGTTATCCACAATCGGGATTAACTTTTAATGCTATTCTAACCTATGTCTAATTAAGAATCGAAAAAAATATCAATAAAACATTAAATATGGGATACCCCGCCAGCGTGTTTTTCCCCTTCTTCTTTTATCCACACATATAAATTAAAAAAAGAAAAAATTTTTAAAATCTTTTCTTTGTTTCTCTTTGTTGTTCTATGTGGATAAGTGGATAAGTCTTATTTTACTTTGTAATAAGCTGTAATTTAATGGCTTATATTTTATTCTTAGACTTTCTTTTTGTGGATAACTTGACCAATCATCGTGGATAAGTATCGATTTATACACATTCACTGCTTAGTCGGTTTATTTATCCACAATCATCCACAGAGAATGTGGATAAAATGGGTGTTTATTTCGTACTTATCAACACATCCGTGATCTGAAAATTTGCCTTCAATTTAATCTTCGTTGGGAAATAATGAATCGCTTCGGGTTTGGTCTTTGTTCGAAAGTTGCCTAAATCCCATAGCCCATTGTTATTTTTATCCTCAATGGCACGTAACTCATAGATTCCAGGTTCCACGTGGGGAAAGTCGAATTTGGCTCCCCCAATTTGTTGGTAAGCCAAGACCTTATTATCTGACTTAATTAATTGATAAATGTATTGACCCGATGTGCCTTGGATGCCACCTGAAATACTTCCAAAATTTTCTAAATTTTGAAATTCAAAGTTCTGTGAAAATACTTGTGAGCTGTCTTTCTCAACGCTGATGAACGTATTTTTGGCGAGCTTTAGTTCAAATTTCTCTCTTAGTGGCAAGTAGCTACGATGAATGGTTAATTCATTCACAAAACTATTCCAAGCAAATGCATCATCTGGTAACTGGATTTCTTCGTCGGGACCCGTACCAAAGCGAATACCTTTTGTATCGATGAGCGCAATCGGTTTTTGGAATTTGATGCTTATGGAATCGGAAGGACTTAGTAGACGATTTCCCGATGGGAATACCTCAAAGCGCAAGGGCGTACTTGTGATTTTTTCTTTTTTGTTGGGTTCCCGGAATTTTAATTTTAAAGAGAGATTTGTTACTCGATTCAAGGAATCGGTCACGTTCGCAGTGATTCTAACGGTATCTTTTTGTTCCACGTTACCCACATAAAAGCGCAGGTTTCGATTATTCTCTATTTGATAAGCGAGTGTTTTAGGTTCTATTTGTATTGATTTAACCCCTCGGGAAAGTTCATAAAGTATTGTTTTTGCCGTACTCGTTGTCTTGCTTATTTTAAGTGGATCTTGATTTTGTAAGGCGATGCGAAAGTCTTGGCTGTAATTTTTCTTTAAATCGATGAAGTCCTGAGTCATAAAGTCGACAGCCTCCTTATTGGAGTTGTACAACAAATTATTATTGGCATCGATAAATGCAGCCATGTAATATTTCCCTGCCGCAATATTTTCGATTTGATAAT